>TARA_B110000285_G_scaffold53010_1_pt1 | contig 17884 bp, 20 predicted proteins | sample TARA_B110000285 | Tara Oceans TARA_B110000285 (sample SAMEA4397756) | marine metagenome | biome: Polar Biome; feature: [SRF] surface water layer (ENVO:00010504); material: water (ENVO:00002006), including particulate matter (ENVO:01000060) such as... | depth 5 m
GAAGATACTCTTAGTACTGCTAGTGACAGGATGACATTTGTTCCAAACCCAGGAAGACTAACAGTTAGCTATATTAACAGTGCAAATGTTACGTTTACAGGCGGAACTATTAATGGAACTACAGTAGGAGCAACTACTCGTGCAACTGGAAACTTTTCGACTATGACTGCAACATCGGTTGTTGAGGACTCGAGTATTGTTTACAAAGAAAATATAAATCCAATTACAGATGCTCTTGAGTCAATATTACAATTGTCAGGAGTTACTTATGATCGTAAAGACGGTAGTACTCAAAATGAAGCAGGATTAATTGCTGAAGACGTTAATAAAATTTTACCAAATTTAGTAGCTAAAAATTCAGATGGAAACCCAGATGGTATTAATTATACTAAACTTAGTGCATATTTAATTGAAGCGGTAAAAACATTAAAATTAGAAATTGAACAACTAAAAAGGTAATATTTAAATGGCACAACTACAAGATACTACGTTTGCAAATTTAGTACTTCCAGAAGGTACTACAGCACAGCGACCAGGAAGTCCTGTAGCCGGTATGACTCGTTATAATACCTCACTCAATCTAATTGAATTTTACGACAACGGATGGAGACCTGTAACAGGTATAAGTAAAGGAACGCTAGGTACTGGTGGCCAGTCTATACGATATGCAGGAAATAGTAGCAGTAGTCAATCTGGAAGTATAGCACATTTATTTACAACAGTTGGAAATCATACATTTACACCTACCTTTACTGGCACTGTAGAAGTGTTAATAGTTGCAGGCGGCGGCAGTGGCGGTAGTCACTGGGGCGGAGGCGGCGGTGGCGGCGGCGTAATACATTCAAGAGTTTATCCAGTTACTAATGGTTCAGGAATTAACGTTACTGTTGGTGCTGGTGGTTCTAGACCAACATTCCCTGCAAAAGGCAATGCAGGCGGCAATAGTGTATTTGGTGGAACTACTGCTAATGCTGGCGGCGGCGGTGGCAGCTGGGACGGATCGGGAGCAGATGCCGGCGGCTCAGGCGGCGGCGGACCAAATGGCAGTGGCAGAGGTTCAAGAGAAAGATATTTAGGCGGATATGGAATTACAGGACAAGGATTTCCTGGAGGCAGCGGAGTAAGATTTAACTCCCAAACTGACAACACACACTCAAGTGGAGCAGGCGGCGGAGCAGGCGGCCCAGGAATGTCAGGACCTGATAATGCATATCACGGACAAGTTAGCGACGGTGGCCCAGGAAGGGCATCTGATATTATGGGAGAATCGTTATATTGGGGAGGCGGTGGATCAGGTACTGCACACTTAGGTAACGGACGAAGAGGCCCTGCAGGAGGCATTGGTGGCGGAGGTGGTAGTAATTTTTATCACGGTGGGCCAAGGCATCCAACTGCACAGCACTACGGAATAGGAGGCGGCAAAGCACTTAACAACGGTCAAAACGGAATAAGTATTCAACATTCAGGAAACGCCGGCACAAATACAGGTGGCGGTGGCGGTGGTAGTAACTACAATAATTCTGGAGTTGGCGCAACTGGCGGCAGCGGTATAGTAATAGTAAGGTACTAAAATGGCAAATATAAAAAATACATCAATGACAAGTAGTGGAGCAAACACATTACCTGTGGGAGCAACAAACGCAAGACCTAGTGCTGTGCAAGGCAGGTTGCGTATGAATTCTACTTATAGTCCAGCCGTGTTAGAATTTTTTGACGGGTCTAATTGGCGTCCTGTAACTGGTTATAGTTCAGGAACAGTTGGAACAGGCGGCCAGGCAATTACATATAAAAACGGCGGCATATCACACGCATTTACATCAGTTGGAAGTCATACATTTACTCCAGCATTTAGCGGCACAGTACAAGTACTAGTTGTTGCAGGTGGCGGCGGCGGCGCAGGAAGTCACGGCGGTGGTGGTGGTGGTGGCGGAGTACTATATAATGATGCGTATCCAGTTACAGCTGGTTCAGCTATTAGTGTAACTGTCGGTGGCGGTGCAACAGACGGCGGCTACAGTAGCTTTCCAAGTAATGGCGGTAATTCAGTATTTGGATCAACTACTAGTTTGGGTGGCGGAGGTGGCGGCATTTGGAATCAAGGCACTACAGATAGTCGCAGTGGTGGATCAGGCGGTGGAGCAGGATCTAGCGGCGATGACGGATCAAGATTTAGAGTAAGCGGTGGCAACGGAACACAAGGTCAAGGCTTTCCTGGAGGCGCAGGAGTAAGATTTAATACTTCAGGCGATAATGCTCACTTATCAGGTGGCGGCGGAGGCGGTGGCGGCCCTGGACATTATTCAAGTGATAATAGAAATGACGGCATTAATCCAGCAGGAGGCCCAGGGGCAGCAAGTAAAGTTCTTGATGGCGAAACACTGTATTGGGGCGGTGGCGGAGGTTCAGGACCTCACTTATCACCAGGTGGCGCAGGCGTTGGAGGAATAGGCGGTGGCGGTGGCGGCGGAGCACATCACGGTGGTCCTTCTATGCCACCAAATTTTCCTAGACTCTTAGGTAGAGGCGGAGGTCAATCAATTAACACAGGACAACCAGGACAATCTCAAACAACAGGCGGCAATGCTGGAGCAAATACCGGTGGTGGCGGTGGTGGCGGCAATGCTCCTCCAGCTTCACATCAAAACGGCGGCTCGGGCATAGTGGTAGTAAGATACTAAGGAAAAAATAAATGGCAACTTTACAAGATACAAATATTAACGATACTGGCTTTATAACAATGCCAGCAGGTAATAACTCTCAGCGTCCTACTGCAACCACAGGAATGCTAAGATATAATAATCAATCAGCTGATGCTTTAGAGTTTTATGACGGAGTTAATTGGAGACCTGTAACAGGTGTTAGTAAAGGAGCTATTGGCACAGGTGGCCAATCAATTACATACGGCAACGGCGGCATAATGCATATGTTTACCTCAGTCGGAAGTCATACATTTACTCCTGCCTTTAGCGGAACAGTACAAGTACTAGTTGTTGCAGGTGGTGGCGGTTCTGGTTATGACTGGGCCGGTGGTGGTGGTGGCGGTGGTATGATTTTTAATAGATCAGTATCAGTATCAGCCGGTTCAGGCGTTGGAGTAACTGTTGGTGGTGGTGGCGCAAGAGGACCAGGTTGGAGCCAAGGAGCACCAAACGGAGCCAACAGTGTTTTTGGTAGTGTTACAGCAACTGGTGGCGGTGGAAGCGGCTGCTGGGGACATCCGCCTAGTGGACGAGCTTTAGAAAGCTGGACCGGACGTGCTGGCGGCTCAGGCGGTGGTGGCGGAAACACCGGAGACGGCCTAGATAGTAGACAACGAGTTAGAGAAGGTGACGGTATTACAGGACAAGGATTTCCTGGAGGTAGTGGAGTAAGATTCAATCAGCAAACCGACAACACACACAGTGGTGGTGGTGGTGGTGGTGCAGGAGCTCGAGGTAGAGATAGCTCAGACTATAACCAAAGCGATCAAGATTCTCAAAATGGCGGAGCCGGAGCAGCAACATCAATTCTAGGACCAACACTATACTTTGGTGGTGGTGGCGGAGGTGGCGCTCACGTAGGAGCCGGACAAGTTGGCGGATCTGGCGGAGTTGGCGGTGGTGGCGGTGGTGGTATTTACCACGGTGGACCATATAGACCCGGCGATCCATATTTTGGACGCGGCGGCGGTCAAAGTTTAAATAATGGTCAGCAATCAGCAGCACACTTTAACAGAGCAGACGGTGGCGCAGGTGGTGCTAATTCAGGCGGCGCAGGTGGCGGTGGTCAGTTTGGTAATGCGGGCGGTAGTGGCGTAGTAATAGTTAGGTATTAATTTTTCTTAACTTTACTATAAGATTTATATCTTTCTTTTAACGGACGATTTAGGTCAGCATTTCTTATATCATTACATATAATTATTTCTTCCCAAGGTGTAGCAGCAGTTTGCAATTTGACATTATCATCTGCTAAAAATTTAAAATAACAGAGTGCATCTCCTTTTTTAATTGATATGCGCTCTTGTTTATTCTTAACTTCAAATACTAATTCAACTGGCCTTACCCATTTATTAATATCGTATTCACCAGGAATAGTAGTAGCCTTATTTGTAAAATCATTATAATGTAAAAATGCTGGCAATGTTTGTAACATTAAAGACTGTTCGCACGTAAACGTATTTAAAAAGTCTAATCCTATTATGGGATATGGGCTTATTCCTCTTTCGTCTTTTTCTAAAAATCTAATGTCAACCATTAAGTCAAAAAACTCTTGATCCACATTGTCGCAATATACATTACTATAAGTTTGATTTACATCAATATCGATGTTTAAGTCTATAGGACTTTTAAAAACCCAAGTATTTTGAAACGTATCAGTTACAGCCGGGCACCTCATAAAAGTTGCACCTTTTCTACTTGTAGCAATTTCCTTAGTTAGTTTAGAAAACGGATTATAATCAACAGGTAAAAACTTTTTAATATGATCAGGATTATCAATATTAAATTCGTGTCCAGTAGAAAATGAATGATTTACAATTGTCATTTTAATATATTGTATTCTTGGTTTAATCTAGAAATTTCTGCATTATGATGTCTACTAATAGTATGTCTATTTTTTTCGTGTAACACATAATGTTTTATTAGTAGTTCTCTAGCATCGTCTTCACCAATAGGAATATTTCTAGGACTCACTGGATATCCTAATTGTTGTAATAATAGTGTCCAATTACTTCCGCCGAACATATAATTATATCTACCATTAAATGGAATTGGTACTAACGGATCCTTTAATAACTCTAAATGGTGTAACATTCGATTTGACGGAATAAATGTATCACTAACATAATTCCAGAAATTTGTAGTTCTAGGATTATTTGCATAATGCGCACTAACAAAATCTACAGCATCTTCATATAACGTATTTAAGAATTGATTATAATAATTAATATCATCTTGTATGTACCGCTGTTCGCATAAGGCATTACTTAATTGAGTAGCACCAACTGTAATTAAGCCAATGCTTGTACTTTCTAACGGCTCAATAAATCCAGCACTTAGGCCAATATTAACTACATTACCCTTCCATTGATCTTGTATATAAAATGGATCCCAGTTTATAACTCTAACTTTATCTTTAGATATTCTGTTGTTCCAATGGGCAACAAAATAGTCTTTAGCTTCCTCTATGTCAGTAATATGTCTATTAAACACCATACCACTGCCTATTCTTGTTTCAACACCAATTTTCCAAATCCATCCGTGATCTACTCCTTCGCACACAGCATAAGGTTTAAATTCTTCATCTTTGTCTTGATACGGTACAGGACAAGCAACCGCAGTATTTACAAATAGTCTATCTTGTAGATTGATTTTTGTACTAGGTGTTCTTAGAACTTGATTAAAGCCGGTGCAGTCAACATATAAATCGCTAGTTATTTGTTGTCCGTTTTTAAGTTCAATGTAATTAACTTTGTCATCGTTAGAATCAACTGAGACTACATCAGATTGAATAATATTAATTTTATTTTTAATTTGATTTTGTATATATACTACTAATTTGCCACAATCTACGTGATGAGCGTAGTACTCTATATCATTAACATCAACAGTATTATGTAATACAGAACTGTCATACATACCAAGTGCATATTTTTTAAAGTCAAGATCTTGTGTTTTTGACCATAAATTCCATAAACTAACTGAGTTGCCGATAATATTTTTATTATTTTTGTAAAAAGGATGCCAAATATCATTCCCTGGTTCCCGCCAATTAGTAAACATAATTGCAGATTTATATCCTGCACTAACTTCTACCATCCATTCCTTCTCATTAAATCCGCATTCGTCCATAAAAGATTTAAAATTTAGTAGTGTAGCTTCGCCTACTCCTACTGGAGTTCCTATTTCCTTGTCGACTACTGTAATATCTAAAGCAGAGTTATTTTTTGACAAGTATGCAGCAGTAAGCCAAGCACTTGTGCCACCGCCGACTATTGTAACTGTTTTAGTTTTCATTTAACATCCCTGGGTGTTATTATACTAGTTTTTGAATTTTCTTTCGCTTCACGTATGCGCCTAGATTCTTTGTACCCGTTTACAAAAAACGGAAAACTATTATTGTTCATAACTCTCATTAATTCATTAGGGCCTACTACGTGTAATTTAAGTTCAACGTTGTGTTCGGTTATAGGCATCAAATGTACCATTGGTCTGCCTGCGTCAAAATCATATCTTTGACCTTTTCTAAGCAGCATATTAATATGTGATGTGTGTTGATATTTATATTCAACCATTCCGGGAGGAGTATGTTGTGTCATTATATCTCGAGGATGGCTCCAGGGCAATCCTGTATATAAAAAATTAATTCCGCTTTTTTCTCGGATCCTCCAAGGACTAATAAGTTTAATATGTGTATATTGGGCAAACTCTGTTCCTAATTGATCTAAGCTATGAAATCCAATTTCACTTGTATTATCAGCATATTGATAACTATAATTTTGTCCGTGTGTCTGAACTACTAGGTCGCTCCACAACGGCATAATAAACCCTGTAGTATACAAGCTAGTTAACCCAACACACCCTTTCATTGTTCGTTGCTTAATAGGAACACCGGCACTACTTTCAACTTCGGTTGTACTAGGTAATTTTTTAAACCACGATGGAAAAAATTGTTTAGCTCGATCTATCGGAAATAAATCGTAAGCATTTGTATTTGCAGTAAAACAGTCTACAGTTATTGTTTTTCGTCGAGTAAAGAAATCAAACATTGAATAGTTCCTATTAATAAAAATACTTATCACTATTTAACGTTGATGTACTATGGTCTTGGTAAATATCTGTGTAATGATAATTAAAGATAATTTTTTAAAACTAGACAATTTTTTAGAACTACAGGAATTTGTATTGTCAAATGAGTTTCCTTGGTTCTATTCAGACAGGGTTTCGTTGCCGCCAGACGAATTTAATATTATTGATGATGCTGCAAGAGAAACTGACGGATTTTATCATTTACTATACACTGACGATAACAGTAATCAAAACGTATATATGAAACATTTTCAACTGTTTTTTGAAAAATTAACCCAAGAGTTTGGGTATACTAGTGACTCGTTGATACGGGCAAGATTAGGTTTAAAAATGCCTAAAGTTAATCACAAAATAGAAAATTATAATTTGCCTCATATAGACTATCATTTCCCTCACGATACTATAATTTTCTATTTGAATACCAGCGACGGCAATACTAGAATGTTCGATCAGTACGGTGAGGAAAATAAAGAAACTTTGAAATTTACAGTAAAGGAAGAAATTGAACCTATACAAAACAGATTGCTTCTATTCAATGGCCTTCAATATCATACTGCTAGTAATCCAATAATTTCTAGCAGACGTATAGTATTAAATTTGAATTTAAAATGCAAGTAGAAAATATATTTCCTAATCCTATATTAAAGTTTTCAATAGACACAACATCTATTGAAAACAGTCTTGCAATTGCAAAAGATTATGCAAAAGAAGCAGATTGGTTTGAAGCAGAACATTACGGCCAGTCGTTAACGTCTTTTTTTAGTGACGGAACTAAAAATTATTTAGGTATCAAAGACTCAAACTTAGCACACGAAATCATAAATGCTGCAAGATGTTATCTTGATGGTATAGGATGGCACGAAAATGCAGATTTAGTAATGGAAAGTTGGTTAAATCTAAATCCTTACAGTACTTGGCACGGTGCTCACGAACATTTTGATTCTTTAATGAGTGGTGTAGTTTGGCTGCAAACAAATCAAGACAGCGGAGCACACTTTGTTTTTATAGAACCCAATAGTGTAAAAACACAAATATTTCTTCAATATAGTGATGTCAAACTTAAAGATAACGAATTTAACAGAAGTACATATACTATTAATCCTAAATCGGGTGAAGGTGTAATTTTTCCATCCTGGATGACGCATCAAGTATTACCTAATAAATCAAAAGAATATAGATATAGTATTGCATTTAATATATGGATTGATAAAAATGGCAAAAATTGAACTATGGTTCCCTACAATAATATATTCTGAAGAAGATTTATTTTCAAACAGTACTAATGAAAGATGGGCAAATTCTCTATTTGAAATAGAAAAAACTGTCAAATCCGGTGGTGACGATTGGGAAGGAAAAACATACACTACTCACACTACATACGAGCTTGCTTCTGATAACACCTTTAATAGTTTAATTGAAACTATTACACAGCACGTAAATGGATTAGCAGCTCAATATGGGTCAACTGCAAAGTATAAAGTAGACGGGTCTTGGGCAAATATAGCTAGACAAGGGAATTATCAAGAATATCACACTCACGACGGTAGTGTGTTTAGTGCAGTTTATTATGTTAAAGTACCGGAAGGTTCTGGTAATATTATATTTGAAGATCCTAGGATGCCAGATATGCTACCTGTAAAAAATATACCTGAAAGGAACTCTTTAAGTTTTAATAAAATAGGTTACACTCCTGCAGAAGGAACACTTTTAATATTTAGATCATCTCTTCGACATTGTGTACAAGAAGGAACAAATGTTGATCCAAGAATTTCAATATCGATGAATTTTGGCTATGCATAATCTATTTGATATAAATCCATTATCTGATAATGTAACTGTAAAAGTTGTAAACAATACTAAGATTTATATAAAAGATAACTTTTATAAAAACCCTAACGAAGTAGCAGATTTTATATTATCTCAACCTTGTAATAAATGGAAATCGTGGGAAAGCCCATCTTACAACGGAACACACTTTTTAGATCAACGACACGATTTTTATGATGAGCGTATGATACCAGTTTCTGCTGAAATAGAAAAATTATGTAATGAAAAAGTAGCACAACCTAGACAAGTAGTAACAAATTGTATGACATTTTATGATAAACTATTTAATAATTATAACGATAATTACTGGGGACCACACAGTGATCTAGGATATACTGCTTTGATCTATTTAAATTTAGAAACTTGTGAAGGCACTAATTTTTATGAACAATTAGTTGACGATCCGTGGCCTACTCCAGAACACTACGAGCCTTGGAGATTAAAAAGTAGATATAAATTAATTGACACTGTAGAGTCTAAATTTAATAGAATGGTATTATTTAATGGAGCAGAACTTCAGCACGGTATGAGTATAAATTCTGATTTATTTTTTAACAAACTTCGAATAAATCAAGCTATCTTTTTAACTCCGTAAAGCTCTTTAATATAATTTATAAATCGACTATGCGTAACTAAAGGCGTTTGCTCGTCATAACTCATAGATTCTGCTAACACATTAATTGCATTATTTTTAATCCAAGGATGCATCATATTAAATTCAGATTCTATAGAAGTTTGATCAAAAAGTTTAAGCCCATTTAATACGTGTATGTGATGAGTTTGATTGAATAGTGCATATTTTGTAATACCTCGAAAATCATCTTCAATTGGTAAATTATACTCCCAGCGTTCTAATTTTTCTGCTAGACTATCTGGTATTGGCATTGATTGAATGTCTTTCCAAAAATTAGAATTATTCTTTTTAGTAAGATAATGCATTATAACAAAGTCTCGAATATTTGTCATAATGTCATTTACGTCTTTATTATAATCATTAATAGTTGTTTGATTATAATTAGGAAGCCTATGCATTAGTAAAAATATTTGTTGTATTGAAGTTCCTATAGATGTTGCTTCTAGTGGTTCTACAAAGTTTGCACTTAGTCCAACAGCACAACAGTTATTAATCCATACTTTGTCTAAACATCCTGGAGTGAAATTAATTTTTCTAGCAACTTCAATATCTTTATTAAAAAATCTATCAATTTCGTCTTTTGCTTGATCTGCTGTTATATAATCGCTATCGAAAATATAACCATTACCAGTTCTAGTTTGTACAGGAATACTAAACATCCAACCGTAGTCCATAGTTTGTGCTACTGTCCACAAAGGATAATTATCTAACGATTCGGTAGGAAACATAATAGCAGACTTCATTTTTAAATACTTGTCATAAGACTTCCAAGATGCACCTAGCTTTGATATTAATATTTTTCTAAACCCAGTACAGTCTATAAAGAAGTCAGCAGTGTACGACGACTTTTCGCCGGCCAACGAAGTTATGTTACCATTATCGTTTATTACAGCATCTACAATTATATCATCTATTACTGTAATACCTTTGTTAATTGCAACTTTAACTAAAAAATCGTTAAGTTTATTTGTATCAAAATGATATTGATTATACGGTGCGTCTGCACTAGGATCAGTAGCTTGCCAAGTTGGTATCTTTGAATCCCAAGTACGCTTTGGATTCATATTACTACAAGGTTGTTTGCTAGACATAATATGACCATACACGTATGGATACTGTCCGTTAGATATATCATAATCTGGACTAGTACTATGTAAATAATCGTTGTCGCTCCAGCCACGAAACATAATTCCGGATTTAAATGTAGCACTACATTCTAAAATTACGTCTCTCCAAGAAACACCGATATAATTCATAAATTCAGACCAGTGTTCAGTTGATCCTTCACCGACTCCAACAATTCCTATATCTGTTGATCTAACAACTTCAATATCGATATGAGGGAACCTAGTTTTTAAAATTAGAGCAGAAACAAACCCAGCTGTTCCGCCGCCTGCAACACATATTTTATTCAATTTATTCATTTCGTTTATCTTGTAGTTATAAGTATTAGTATGACATCAATTACTGAACATCAATTATTTGTATCATCTTGTTATAGTACTTATCTTGACTTGCCTATCAATGAACAGTTAACTGGTATTGTAACTAGTCTTAAAGAATCTGTAGAAAGTAGTCAATTTAGTAACCAGGGAGGGTGGCAATCAGATCCTTATCAGTCTTCGGGTGTAGATAATATAGTTATTATGGATCTATTTGCAAAAGTAATTACGCCTATGGCTCAAAAAATTATCGACAGTTGGAATTACTCTGTAGAACTATCTAGTTATAGTTATTGGTATAATGCTAATCAAAAATATAATTACAACACAAATCATTCGCATCCTAATTCGTATATTAGCGGAGTTTATTATATAAAGGTTCCATCCAATAGTGGTAACATTGTTTTTAGTAGAGCAGAATCTGAAACTGAACGTATGTATTTTCAAACAAAAGAAATAATGGATAAGTCGTTATCTGTTAATGATCCTAGAGTTAATACCGAACACTGGTTTACACCCAAAGAAGGAATGTTATTGCTATTTCCAGGACACCTTAAACATACAGTTGAACAAAATTTATCAGAAGAGATAGACTCTACAAGAATTTCAATGAGTTTTAATTTTAACCCTTAATATTCTAAAAAATCAAAGTTTAATACAATGCGTGAACTATGTTTTATTGGAAAGTTTCCACTATGATACCGGTGTCCATTAAAAATTAATGCTTCCCCTTTTTTAGGAGTATGTCGATATACTTCTGTAATCTTTTCATTTAACACAGGATTGTACACGTCAGTCTGAGGATTAAACATTTTATCAAATAAAATAGTATCACCGTCTGCATCGTTTACATAATATATCAATGTAGTGTAGTCGCTATTGTTTGGGTAGTCTATGTGAGGAGCAGCATATTTTGTACTATCGTGTCCGGGACTTGGACTTGTATATCTTGCACGTATTCTAAAAATTTGATCTATAGTTTTGCCTGTCTTTTCACAATAAAATTCTAAAATCATTCTAAAGAAATCATAATGTGCAGATCTAATTTCAGTATCGTCTTGTATGATATGAAAAAACCCAGAATCGTCTGTTACATTAGGATCTATGTAAATATCTTTTTGATCAGCAGTAAAGTAATCTTTATGACCAATTTTATGTAATAGGAACCAAGGAAAAAAGTTTTCACCTTGCATACGGTCAATTATAGCGTTTTGATAAGAAACTGGAATAATGTCTTTTATGGTATAAATTTCTTCCGCAACGTGTTTAATTTCGTAGGTCATTGTGTATCTCTTTCTTCTCTAAAAATTGTAATCATTTCTTCCCAAGTATAGTGATTTTGTAATTCCTCATACCACTCGGTGTGATATGCTACATAATCATTTTGCACAACATCTTTTAAATTATCTACATTTGGTATCTTTAATTCTAACTCTTTATCAGTAACATCTTTATTAATAAGATTTATACCCTCCATAACATAACTATATAGAGGCCATCCTGCACTACCATAGTATGTTGGAAAGTCGTGATGTGTAGGCATTCGAGTTTTTGACATTTCAATTAAATTTGATACAAATTCTGGTTTAGGCACGTTATCTTTTATATTACGCCAAAAAGCAGTGTCAGTTCTTCCTCCACAGTAATGCATAGTAATAAAGTCTCTAAGATCATCAAACATTTTTCTAGTTCGTTGATTATAGATGTTCATCGAACCTTGATTTAGTGTATCATCGATATTATCTCTAACATAGTCAAATGCAAGATTTTTAATTTGTACTACTGTAGAATGAATACTAGTTGCTTCTAGAGGTTCTAAAAATGCAGATGATAATCCTATAGTGACGCAGTTATTAATCCAAGCTGACTCTTGCCTTCCAGTAGTAAATTTAATTGTTTTTGCAGGTGTTATTTTTCTACCTAATCTCATCTCTATTTCAGCTTGTGCTTCTTCTTCTGTAATATATGCATCGTCGTATACATACCCGCATCCTTTTCGATCAAGTAACGGAATTTGCCACATCCATCCTGCATTCTGCGCCCAAGCTGTGGTGTAAGGTTCGGGAAATTCTCCGTCTTCGTATTTTAATATAAATGGCATTGCAGAGTTTACAGGTAAATGATCCATATAACTTACCCAGTCATTGCCAGGCATTTTTTTCATTAATAGTCTTGATAGACCTGAACAGTCAATAAACAAATCACCTTCAATTTTTTGACCGTCTTCTAAAATAATATTTTTTATGTAACTATTTTCGTCTAACTCTGCATCAACAACAAGAGCATCGATTAACGAAGCATTAGGATTACGTAGTGTTACTTTTTGAAAATACTTGCCTACTAAATGTGCATCAACGTGCATTGCGTGGGTTATACTAGAGAAATCATTTGTAGTTTTATCAAAATTACTCATACCTTTAGCAATCCAATTACCGATCTTTGATGTTTTAATTAAATCCTTTCGATCTAACGAACTAATGCCATTTGCAAATTGTACATCCGGAGTATGCATTTTAGTAATGCTACCGTCGATGGGACCTATATAATGATCATCGGTATCAGGTGTCCACCCTTTGAATTTAATTCCATACTTTAATGAAGCTCCAGTTTCTTTAACAAATTCATTATGATCACACCCAAAGTCCCAAAGATGATTTGTTAATAAATCTGTTAAAAGTCCAGTAGTACTTTCACCTACACCTATTACGCCAATAGTTGACGACTCAACTAATGTTATTTTATGATCGGGGTGCCTTGATGACATTAATAATGCTGTCATCCATCCAGCTGTCCCGCCACCAACAATTACAATATGCATTTATTTTTAACTCCATTAAGTACGTAGATAAATATATTTATAGTAAAGAGAGTCAGGCCAAAAAATAATGTCATTTATAGAAACTACATTTTTAAACGATTTAACAATTTGTGATAAGTTAATTGCGTATTTTTTAGATAACAATAGTCGTCATAGCCGTCCTGTGCATTTCTTAAACGGAAAAAGCGTAGAAGCAGCCCCTGAATATAAACAATCAACTGACTTAGCTGTAGTAAACGATAATATGTTAGAGTGTCCTGCAATTAGTGACTATTTAGATGAATTAGATATAGCTACAACTAATTATATATCTAAATGGCCATCTTGTAACGCATACGCTCCGTGGTCAATAACAACGGCATTTAATATACAATATTATAAACCCGGAGAAGGTTTTCATTCTTGGCATACAGAACGCTGTGGTGCTAATGAAATAGCAACAACTAGGCACTTAGTTTTTATGACATATCTTAATACAGTTAATAATGGTGGTGGAACAGAATTCCTAAATCAAAATACTACAGTCAACGCCGAAAAAGGTAAAACATTGATATGGCCTGCAGACTGGACGCATACACATAAAGGAGTAATATCTCCTACTGAAGATAAATTTATTATTACAGGGTGGTTCAACTATACCACAGAGGACACTAAATGAAAATTGCAGTAATAGGATCAGGTACAGCTGGAATATTATCTTTGGCACATTGCTTATCGTTCTTTCCAAAAGAATATAGCATAACTTCTATTTACGATCCAAATATTCCAATGCTAGGAATAGGCGAAAGTACATCAACACAAATTCCGCTAACATTATTCTATGCTACTGGACTAAATCTTTTAGATATGCCAGATGAATTAGATATGACTGTAAAACACGGAGTGAAATATGTAAATTGGAGAGAGGAAGACTTTTTTACAAAAATTCCGCCACCTTTTTATGCAATACATTTTAATAACTTTTCTTTAAAAACTTTTGCATTTAAACAGTTTGAAGAAAAATGGAATAATAGATTTAGTGTTATAGAAGGCGAAATTAATAGTGTTGTTGATTTTAATGACAAAGTTACTATAACAATGGCAAATAAAGATTTGCATCAATACGACTATGTTATTGACTGTAGGGGATTTCCTAAAGATTCTACAGAACATATTCCGGTTACGACTATACCAGTTAACCATTGTTTAGTTAATACAATAGATACGCCAGGAGATTGGAATTACACATCTCATCAAGCAACTAAAAATGGATGGATGTTTGGTATACCTCTTCAGACTAGGCAAGGATGGGGATATTTGTATAACGATACGATAACAACAAAGGACGAAGCTGTTGCTGATATAGCAGATATTTTTAATACTAGCCCAGACAAGCTAACATTGCGAGAATTTTCTTTTAAGAATTACAAAGCGAAGAAATTTATTAACGGCAGAATAATAAAAAATGGCAATATGGCATTATTTTACGAACCGATTGAAGCACTAAGTGGATGGTTTTATGATAATATTTTACGAGCATTTTTTGATGTTGTAGTTACTCAAAGTATGACTGAGGATGATGCAAATAATTATTTGCATAATTTAGCCGACGAATACGAAACATTTATATGCTATATGTATCACGGAGGATCTGTATTTGATTCAAAATTTTGGAATATTACTTCTAAAAAGTGTAAAGCAAAATTAAATAATAGCAGTATGTTCAAACAACATATTAAAAAACTAAACTCAACACCGCTATCATTTGACAATAACCCGTCTATAGTGTTTCCTATAGGTGTTTGGAGAGAGTTAGATAAAAATTTAAAATACCAATATTTAGACATTTAGTATAATAGACTTATAAGTATAATATCAGGAGAGGTAACAATGGAAAATACAAATTTTACAACTAGCCCACAGGCTAACCCAGCAGATGCTATGAAACTAGCAACATTAGAAATTATGTCAATGAACCAAGCTATGCTTTTTTCAAAAGAGCAATGTGAAGATATTGTTAATGGGTGTATTGACGACTTATGGTTAAACACTCGAGTTGTTGGTGATACACAATTGCATCAAGCTCGGCGACAAAAATTAAAAGGTGATCCCCAAGATTTTCCCTTTGATCCAATCCGACAAATTACTAAACAAGCCAATGATGAAATTTATGATTTTAAACTATTAGGAATCATAGATCAAGACTTTCCACAAGTATATCAATATAAACAAGATGATTTCTATAAAATGCATCTTGATATTAATCCTATGGCAGCAACAAGAAAACTAAGTTTTATTATTAACTTAACTGATGCATCTGAATACGAAGGCGGCGGTATAGAATTCTTAAATGCTGACACAGATACTAACAGTATTAATGAACAAGGCGCCCTTCTAATATTTCCTGCGTTTCTGCCTTACCAAATTAAACCAGTAACTAGCGGAGTTAAAAATATTATTATAGGTCATATACACGGAGCTGTGTTTAGATGATACTGGATAATTATTACTATTACTTTCCGGCAGCATTAAGCGAAAGTGTGTGTGATGCTATTATGGAGCAAGGCCTAGAAAAAATGCACCTTGCAAAACAGAAATTTGGAAAAGATTCAATTGATGCAACTGTAGGAGACTGGCGTCAAAAACCAGTAACTTCTCAAACAGAAAATTCAGTTTCTCTTGCCGCTGATACACTCGAAACTAAATCTAATCAAGGATCGTCACTTGAAGATATATATGTTAGAGATTCTAATGTTTCTTGGTTAGATGATGATTGGATATACAAGGCGTTATGGCCGTTTATAAAAGAAGCCAATAAAAGTGCAGGTTGGAATTTTGATTGGGATTTTACTGAAAACGTTCAGTTTACAAAATACGGAGTTGGCCAATTTTACGGTTGGCACTCTGATACTGGACCAAAAGCATATGAAGAATTTGATCCTTCTGTACATAAAGTTAAATTAGATAAAAACGGCGAACCGGTATTATCTGCTGATGGGAGTCTTGTTGCTGAAGCACACGAGGCTACAACTGATCCTAAAATGATTGGCAAGATGCGAAAACTAAGTGTTACAGTTAGTTTAAGTGATCCGAAAGATTACGATGGCGGCAATTTGAATTTTGATCTTGGACCTCACCGACCTGACAGATATCACGAATGTACAGAAATACGTCCTCGTGGGTCAATAATTGTATTTCCGTCTTATATATATCACCAAGTTACTCCAGTTACTAGAGGAACTCGTTACAGCTTAGTTGCTTGGAATTTAGGATATCCGTTCAAATGAATAATTCAGACCTTTTTAAAAATGATGCATACTTAGACTTAAAAGGAATAATTCCTAAAGATATGTGTAATTTAGTGTCGCAGTATGCATTATTACAAGAACTAGTAACTCCAAGAAAAGAAGAAGCAGAAGGCCAGGTACCGTTTGCACATTCAGGGTACGGTGACTTATTAATGGAAACATTAATGCTGTTTATGAAACCGCATATGGAAGCACATACCGGATTAGAGTTGTGCCCAACATATACTTATTTTAGAGTATATCGTCCTGGAATGATACTTGAAAGGCATACTGATAGACCGAGTTGCGAAGTTAGTACTACTGTATGCTTAGGAACTAATTATACAAATGTTAGTCAAGACTTTAACTGGGGAATGTACGTTGACAATACGTATAAACACAATACTGATGATAATGGATTTATTTCAGCTAATAATCCTGGAAAAATGATTACTCAATTACCTGGCGATATTATTGTATATCGAGGTTGTGAAATAGAACATTGGCGCGAAGAATTTGCTGCTGGTGAAGGAAGCTGGCAAGTACAAGCATTTTTTCATTATATAAATAAAGATGGACCGTATTATCCTGAATTTGCATATGATAAACGTCCTGGAATAGGGTTTGAGCTGAGGCATCCTGCAGAAAAAACATAAATACAAGTAACAATGACTTTGGAGAATTAAATGGCATTAACTATAGAATCAATTTCAACAATACAACAAGGAACTAATCTTGACGATGATATATATTGTAAAGTTAAGTTTGCTGAAGTATCGTTTCCAGTTGATGTGTATGCACACAGACTAGGGGACGAAGAATTTCAACGAACCTTATGGCAGAGATTACACGATGAGGAGTTTGGCGAGGTGACTTTTCCACCAACAGACTATCCACGTCACCCTAAAACTCAAACACAAGTTGCAGCAGAAGCTAGAACTAAACGTGATGGCTTACTTATAGCAAGCGACTGGACTGAGTCAACTGAAAGATTGTCTCTTAGTGTAAAAGCTAATTGGGCTACATATCGAGATGGACTTAGAAATATTAGCGATCAAGCAGGATTTCCATACGATATTACTTGGCCAGTTGCACCGTAATATTGCGTAAAA
>TARA_B110000285_G_scaffold235155_1_pt1 | contig 17777 bp, 23 predicted proteins | sample TARA_B110000285 | Tara Oceans TARA_B110000285 (sample SAMEA4397756) | marine metagenome | biome: Polar Biome; feature: [SRF] surface water layer (ENVO:00010504); material: water (ENVO:00002006), including particulate matter (ENVO:01000060) such as... | depth 5 m
GCTTTCTCCGTCATCCTCACCAACGCCTTCCTCACCAACAATAAAGGATTGTCCAATTTGTCCGAGACAAAGACCATGTAATTTGCGACCATCTCCAGGTCCCATATGTGATTGTAACATTGATAAAATGATGAATATGACGACGAACATGACGAACATTTCCCATACTGGTTACGATACAAATAATTGGTGGTGGCTTCTTTTATTACTATTACCTTTATTGTTGGGTTGTGTTTTTTGTACTCGAAGACAATGTTGTGCTAGACTACGCGTTGGTATCTCTCGTAGTTTTCGAAAATATGGAATGCGGTCTCGGTCTTGGCCTAACCATGAATCACGTGAAACTAGTTCAAAAGAAGGTATTCCTAAGGCAAAATCATTTAACGGTTTCGATTCTATTGTAATATAATCGTGTCGTCATGATAGTGTATCAAAGTTAATAAAAAGGTCATTATATAATAAGACTGAGACTGTATAAATATAGTACGTATTACTGGGTATGGATTTCACTGTGGAAGTTGACAATCCGTTACTGTTCCCACCTTCGGAGTGTTCAATATGTCTGACAGACATGTGGGCGAAAGTAACATTAAAATGTGGACACAAATACCATTTCAAGTGCATTGGCGCTTGGTTTGAATACCAGGATGGTCACAATCGTCAGATGGATTGTCCGATGTGTCGGTGCCCCTTTTATCTCCCACTATTGGCTCCACCTTCAACTCCGTCTGTTTCTTCGGACGACTCGAATGTATCGACGACGTCTTCCAGCGGATGGTTTTGTTGTCTTTGTATGGTTCGATAGACGCGATCGCAGTGGAACCTGGTGTTATTTTATGTCGTCTAGATATTTCTATGACATTGTCCCAGTCTACACATCCTGCTCTCGTATGAAATGCGCTCATAGCTTTCTTAAAGTCTTTGTTAGTTATTACATTTATTGTTGAATTTTGGAACCCGACAACGGACATCGATGGTGTTTTAACAGTGAGCGAGTCATACAATGGCATGGTCAACGTATCAAAATCAACAGTAGACCAATCCCATGGTCTGCGTATTGGCGGTGGTTTTCCTCCCAATTGAACAAGTTTTATTCCTGCACCAATTAAAAATTTGAACCCGAACTGATATTTATCTTTGTCATATTTAGTTATTGACAAAACGGGTCTGAGATTTGCACATATAATCGAATTGTTTGTAATTTGTATATTTCCCGTAAGTTCTTTTCCTTCTTTGTATATTTTGATGTGTTTATTTACCTTTTTGTTCTTTGATTTTGCATATTCACATAATTCAATATTGTTTGGAACACTGCAATGTTTCCAAAAAAGTTCAAACGAAATGTCTTTCAACTCTTCTATTTCTGCATGTGCTATTTCTGCGCATTTTTTTATTTGTTTATCAATATTCCAATCACAATCAATGTTTAAATAATATTTATCATTTATAATTGTAATTGATTTGACACTACTGGGTGGAGTATTGAGAGAATATACTCGATTTTGTTCGTCGTAAAATTTTATTAAAGAACCAAAACGTTTCATATGCGTCGGTTCTGAGCAATCAAAACCCTGGTGTTGAATGTGCCCCATATAATCATCCGAGTTGTTAAAAAGCTGACGTTTTAAAAGGTGGATATCAATAGGCATTTACACTTATTTTTTTGCGTGCGAATCCACAAGAGAATAGGTGTAACTTATGTATATTTACCCGTTTATAAAAAGCAATGTTGTTCAACCGTTTTATTTTTGTTTTGTATATACTTTTTCATTATACTTGGTTTTTATTAGGAACATTATATGAAATGCCATTGAGATATTTTCCTATTATATCACTGGCATTAAGTCTATTGTCAGTTGTGATTGTTTCGTTTTTCCAACTACAATCTATTTTACACAAAAGAATGTTAGATGCCTCTGATAAATGGTCTGGTATATCTTGGGCTGTTGTCCACTTGATTATTTGTGTGATTTTTATTGTCGATGGGCTGGAATGGGCAAATCCTTTGGTTGTATTTGGAATAGCTGGATTATTGATGTCGACTGTCATTATTGTTGTGGGGGGTTGTGCTTGTTTTGTGATAATGCAAAATGGAAATGATTGGCATGCACATATCCATTTGACTTGTGTTAGTTTTTGGGTTATAATACAGTATATGATATTACGTTTACCAGAAATACAATTTCAATGTGTGACGGTAATACCAATCGCATTGATGACACTCACAAGATTAACAGAATATGACATTACAAAAAAGGAGATTGTCGCGTGGTTTATTTGTTCATTGTTGCATGTTTTTTACGATGTGCGAATGTTGAACCGTGAATCCTTTTTTTGGTCGGTTGTTGCGGTAATTATGGTGATGGTATTGAAGGAAGTAAAACAAATGGTATTGATGGCGATTTTACCATTCGGTATATTTTTTGCAATGCTATACGTATGCATTTTAAGCTTGTGTGGTCATCCTTTCAAAGTACCTTTACAAAACCTCGGTCAAATTTACAACGATTATGTGATACCGGATAATTCTTTAATAATATTACCTGATGGAAGAAGGGTGATACCATTAGACTCCGATTATTTTGATGATGATTGGAATAGACAATTATGAACGATTACACCTTTTATGAAAATACGCTATATAAACACATGTATTTTTTTTAAACTAAACCATGGCATATTTAAAAGAAAAAGGATATGAAGCACGCGCATTTTATTTAAATATACTTTATGTCATTTTACTCGCACTTGGCGCTTTACTAACGTCTACATTAAACGCTGAGCTCTTTCTTGACAAAGAGATAGTCGGCGCGCCCATATATATAGACAGTAATGGAACTCTCGTTCAAAATGGGTCTGTTCCCAACGAAATACTGGCGGGTGATGGTGAAGGGACGGGTAACCCCCGTTACCGCCGTTGTTATATCGACGGGACGCAAGCACAATACGACGCCGCCACTCCGAAGGGATGTATTGCAATTGCAGGTGTCGAAGATACAGATGGTAATTTTGTAGCTGCGAATGACGCCGCCAAAGACCAACTCGCTACAATGGATGCTCTTAATGGCATTGCCATTACTGTTATTGTTTTTAACGTGATTGTCGGAATTCATTCAGTAATTATGCATTTCGGTAAAGACCCGAGCAAGTTCGGCATTACGTACCACTTTATGTTCCAATGGGTTATTTCATTGGTCAATGTTGGTCTTTTCGCCGGTATTGTTGGTCATTTGAATTCAGTTGAAGACATTCAATCTGAGGCAAACGTTGCAAATAATTTGTATTACACTGATGTGAATTTATTTTTGGTCGGTGTCGCTGGTGTCGTTATTACCGTCTTGGATTTGGTAGGTTCGAACATGATCGTATACTTTTTCTGTACCGCTGAAAAAGGTTATATGTGCAACCCCAAATAAAGTAGAACTTAAGTGAACAATAAATTATAATCGTTATTTTTTAATACAACTCAGTGAGAAAATGATTTCTATCGAAACCCAAATACAAACATTATCTACCGATTCTTTAAATATTATATACGCAGACCCACCGTGGTCGTACAAACAAAAAGTGGGAAACGGTGTCCTTAAAAGAAAAGATGGTACATTGATCTATCCATCCATGTCTATGCAACAACTGAAAGACCTCGGTCCAGAAGTCGAGCGCATTACTAAAGACGACGCAGCACTCTTTATGTGGGCCACCATGCCACTCATTGCCGAAGCATTGGACCTCATCAAAGCGTGGGGATTCAAATACAAAACCTGCTTCGTTAATTGGGTCAAAACCACCAAGGACGGGTCGAGACCTGCTTTTGGCGTGGGATATTACACTCGTTCAAACGCCGAATTATGTTTAGTGGCAATCAAAGGAAAAATCGCATCGTACAAAATTGGTATACCTGATGAACCCGATGATCCCGAAGATTCTCCAAACACACGCCTTAATTTTCTAACTTTATTGGAAGATTCACCCACGCCTGTTGTAATGACACCGAGACGTGAACATTCACGAAAACCAGTGGTTGTCCGCGAAATGATTACAACGTTATTGGGCGATTTACCTCGAGTAGAATTTTTTGCGCGTGAAACTGCACATGGATGGACATCCATGGGGAACGACATTAATCACTTCGAACAATCTGACGAACAATCTGAAGAACAAGAGACCAAAAGAAAATGTAAACGTCCGAAAATAAAATAGTCGATACGAGTATAAAATAAGAAATTATTATCCTATCCTGAATATGAGTAATGTTGATTTTCTACAAGCACATGTTTCACGCCAACTCGGGGGAGATACATTCATGGGTCCAAACACGGAAAAAAAAGTGTTGCCTGAGTGCATGACACCCAAAAATGATGGCGAAAGTACAGATGACATTTCCCCCGACGAAAAAACAGAACTTGTATTACAAGACCCCAAATTTGGTATGTTCAGCTTATTCGCATATCACGTCTATAGCGGAAACCATTCGTTTGCAATGAAACGACGTAATACGGTTTTCTGTTCCCACATATTTAGTCTAATTTTTGCACTTCCTATCTTAGTGTTTTTAACCCAGTGGATTATGTATATCGCAATTGTACGTCATCAAATGCGTACATATGATGGTGGGTTTTGTCCAAATTCTGCCCCTGCAGAAGAAAGATTATTAATGGTTGCAGTATCTTTGTTTTATTTCATCAAATCGTTTTTCTTATGGGATAATATCGTGGACCGCACTCATCGGAAACGAATGATTCCCGCTACATCTTACATTGTGATGCTTGACACGTTTCAAGAATTTGGCTTCAATATACTAGTGTATTTGACCAATTTATGGGTCATATTTGCTGAAAAGGATTTTTTGAACATGTTTTTTAACACTATTGCTATGGAATTTCTCATGGAAATGGATAATCTTTTTGAGCGCGAATATTTTGAATATTTACCAGGTGTTGCTGTGGATATTTATGACAATTACTTCGTGTCATATCGTGACAACTTGATTATGGTCAATCAAAAATCACATGATTCATTTTCATTTCGCTGTTGTCGTCGTATTACTTGGTTACCATTTAAATTTCTAATCTTACTATTTTTAGCATTGCCTGTGATTTGTTTTGCCATGATCTTTTTTGGTGCAGTTTGTAAATAAACCGTATAAATAAACGGTATAAATATTTATATAATGTTAAGCACAAATCAAGTCACAATTGGTACTTTACTATTCGTTACGTTCAGCATAAGCGTTTATTACATTACTAATAAGAAACAAGAAAAAAAGAAACAACAACATAACGAAGAACAAAAAGAAGAACAAAAAGAAGAAGAGTAAATATGTATATAAGAAAAATGTACTATAATTATTAGTTTTATTGCTACTGTTTAAGTGTCTTGTCAATCATATTCATAGATATAACGCATATAACAACAAAACGTATTTTCATTTTATATGGGTGTTCTAGCTGCTAGTATCGATTGTTCCACAACTCTGTAATGTGTACCGAACGGCAACAAATCCTTAAGCCATTGTCTACCACCCTCTTTATAGCGGATGAGTAGTTCATCGAGCGAATGAACGTTTTCTTTGGCAAATGCTTGGCAGCTTTTCGGACCGACGCCTTTCAAATGTGCAATTTGAATAACTTTTTTGGTGGCGCGTTTTAGTGTGACACCAGGTTTCAAGGCGAATGTGAGATTCATAGCGCGGCGCACTTTAATGTTGGAACACGGTTTATCTACTATTTTATTAAACTTCTGCGATGGAAGTTTTATATTGTAGAGTTTAACCGGCCGTCCATGGCCTGGTGAATTATGGGCATTTTTTGTATCATTACAGTGAACACAGAGGCGTGCCAATGCCAAAGAATCGTCAATCGCGACATGGGCGTTGTACGTTTCAGAAAAGATGGCCTCATATAATTTTGGTTGTGAATAAGACTTGTGGCCCGGGATGTGTTTGCGAAATAGATGCAATGTATCGTGAAACTTAATACTGTCGGTTATGGGGACACCCGTTCTTTGCGCACATCCTTCTAACACTTTAAAATCAAAAGATTTGCCATTATGCGCCAACCATGGCTGGTCGCCAGTCCATGCTAACAAATCTCGGAGAGCGGCGGATTCGGAAACAAATTTCGGCCCATGCGCACCATTGAACCAACGTACGAAATCCTCAGCCCTAGATTTGGGGTTTCTGACAAGCCAAACGGCGGGATCTTCTTCTATTGAGAACATCGTACGGTCTACCGATTTCCGATTGACCAAAACTTTCGACCAAAAATTCAGTGTCGGTACTGGTTTCTGATGGATATCTTGCAAATATTGCATCAGAGCGGTCCCAGATGTCAGTCGTACGGTAACAGGGTTGACCAGGCGCATAAAACGTCTAGAGGTATCGCGCCAATTACAGGCGCCGATCTCGATAATTCTCGTTTCAAAACGTTTAAAACCAGGGCTGCGAATCGTATCCGAAATTTTGGCAGTAATCGTTGTTTCAAGGTCAATACAAATACCGCGAGGAATCATAGAGAGTATGATTATACATGTCCACCTAAATACTATTTTATTTACCCTTTCAAATATACATGTGACAATTAATGAGGCAAAAGCGTTGATGGAACTTTGTATGTTAATGACAAAGTGAAATACCAGACAATTAAAAAGCAATTCTTATTCGAATAATATACAGGATTAGTGAAATAATACAATGTTAATAGTGTAAACGGACGTAAAAAAGTTGTTACAAGAGCTGCAAGCTGGCGTGTTCATCTTTCGTCAGTAATTTTTTGATGAATAATGGATCTCTCCAATTAAATTTTAACATTTACCAGGTATTATGAACAATATATAGTAGGACTTACTTACAAGTTTTATTGAAATCCTTTTTTTCCAAAAAATTACCGTATAGATACAATAAACGTATTGAACAAAAGATGTTGGAATTTTTATTTGGTTTTGTATTAGGTGTATGGGCAGGACAATCTGTCCCCCTCCCTTCTATAGGAACTTATGTAGAAACATTTTGGGTGCCAAAACCTCAACCAGTAATTGAGAAGGTCGATGAAGAAACTGGTCCTGTATTTACTGGCGGAATGCATACAACAGTGCCGACATAAAGTATAAATAATGGAGATATAAACACACATGTTTTGGTACCTACTCAGTTTTTTATGCGGCGTTCTCATTGCACAAGAATTTCCTCATCTTCCAAGATTGCGGCCGAAAATACAACAACTAATTGACAAATGTAAACAAAATTAAATAAAACTATAAAAAGACAACTTTAATTAATCAAATGACTTCTGAATGTACATTACGAATACCTACCTCTCAAAATATCCATTTTATCCATAGTCGATTGAAAGAACACGTTATTATCTATAACCCTCCTTACTCCATTGTCAATATATTATCACAATACATGTCGCCCATTGGTCGTGAAATTAAGGTCGTGATTGAACACGCATCACGTAATGTCGATATAGTTGAAGGTTCAATACGTTCTCATGTACTCCAAACGACTATTTTGGCTTTTCAACAACATCGATTACATTCTCCTTATTCTCCATATTCTCATTACTCTCTACCTACTGGTGGACCTCCACGTCAGCGTCAGCGTGTATCTACAGGCAAAGAATGCCCCATTTGTTATGATGTCATTTATCAACATGGTATGACCGTGTTACCGTGTGCGCATATGTTCCATCGTTCGTGTATCCAACGGTGGTTAAACCAAACTCCATCGTGTCCAGTTTGTCGAAATCATGTATGACATAACATATCTTTCATGGTTTGTCTCCATAAACAGGAACGCTGACAGTTATCTCCTGCATTTTGGATATCATTAATATCAATGCAACCATCATTATTTGTATCACATTCTTTGTATAGTCTTTTATATTTTGGTCCTTCTATTGCCATAATAAATGGTTGTTGGAGAGATGATGTTTTATGTTTAGAAGAAATTGAATGTAAATGATATTTATTTAAACACTTTGAACCAAGTGCACATTTCCATAGTTCACTGTGTGATACTGAGCATACTGCATTTGTATTAAGTATTCCGAACGATAACAATATAACTTTAAGCATACTGTTACAAATATTGAACCTTTTTTATACAGTCTTTTTGTGATTTAAATCCACTAAAAATATAGTTCTTCATATAAATAACATACACATCACTTTAATGGATTTTGCTCAACAGCACTTAATTTGGAAAGAACAGTTGAATAAATTGGTCGAAAGTAAAAGCCATTTGTTGGAAACAGACCGAAATAATATTATTTTTAATTTTTTTTCTCAAGCGATTGAAAACGAGTTCCCGAGAGAATCGGATCTTTTTAAGGTAAATATAAAACAAGTAATATTAAAGGCTTCGATACTTGCGCCGGAATTGAATGGTTGTTGTCGGCAAAGAGCAGCGCACGTATTATCAACAATCAACAAAGAACCTCTGTTTACACAAATAAATTTGAATGACATTCGAAATACTGTTCTCTTTGAAATTTATAAACGATGTGGGGTTGCCACAGACTTTTATTTTGAAAGATATTCGAGTCCACCTGGAACAGAAGAACAAAATAAAGTTTATTTGTCGATAGCTCATGGAAATGCAAAATGTACGGCGGTTTGCACTGAAAAGTTACATTTTATAATTACATCTTTAGTACTATTGAAACGATTTTTTTTAGTATACGATACATATGAGGGAAAAAAAACCGAATTGAATTGTTCGAATTTAAACTGGTTTGGTACAAATTGGGTTGCTCATATTGATAACAATAATCTGGCGGATCTTATTTGGAATATTTTCTTAGATTTATGGACACGTGAGAATATCCCGCGGCTTTAATTATCGGGATTGGGCGCAATTTATCTAATTTGTCAGTATGAAGTAGGTTCGGTTTTATCTAGAGGGGTGGTATTAGGTCTAAAAGAAAGATTTCGCCATTCCGACAATTGCTTTTGTAGACATATTTCGCCACGACTCTGATTCTTTTAATACTTTATCAATGTGTAATTTTTCTAAAGCACTACCTAGTTTTTGTACTACACCAATTAAATCATGAAAATCATCAATAAGTGGTTTCATATTTCCAGACCCCAGTAGGTGCGTTGTTTTATGTATTGTAGACACTGTATCTCCTATGTCGGAAATCATCCTAGTCAATTTTTCAGGATGATATGTTTCTTGTGCATACGAAACTGAACGAACAACATATACTCCTGTTGTAATAATAGATACTATAATAACGGTCAAACAAATAGCAGTAATGACTGATGCTATAGTACGAAGTTTTTCCCAGCCTGTAATTTTGGGTTTAAAACTCATCACTAAAAAATAAAGCGTTATATACTATTTAAATTCAATCTATTTTTTTTGAATGTTGTCTTTAGTAATAGCTACATTAGGCCATGCAGCTTGGGACAATATTTTGCATTGGATGATCAAAGAAGATCCCGATGCATCTATTTTGCACATGCATTGGATTCGACTGTTGTTTGTTTGTCTATTTTTATCTATAATATCATTCCGAAAGACACCCACCGAACATACAATCTACTGGTGGTGCAAGTTTTCATTATGTGGATGGGTAATACCCACAATAGGATACACCATATGTGTAATGTTATCTGGATACAGAATTGCAATCTCTTTACAACCACTCATACCTCTTTTTGTAGCACTAAATATTTCCAAAATGGAAGGTCAACGACTTATAGCTCTTAATTTTGCATTATTGGGCACATTGTCAATATGGTTACTTGCACCCTGGAGTCACAGGGAAATATTATTATGGCAAATATGGGGTTCCCTTTTTGCAGGAGGCTTACAAGTAATGTCTATTGTAACATGGTTTTTAATGTTGAAGAAAGAAAATGTATTGGCCAACATTACAAGAGGTGTTCAAGTATCAGTATTAATTATGTTCATTTCAACTATTGTGTGGACACCTCGACATTTAAACGCTGCCTATATGACTAGGTGGGACAATTGGTTAGGACTTATTGTTGCTGCAGCTCTGAGTTCAGCATGTAAATTTTGGGTGATTGCCAAATGTTCTAGCCAAATGCCTGCTGATTCGGTCGCAATATTTGAATGCTTACATCCCATTGCAACTTTATGTACAGATATTATGCTTCAAAATGAAATCTTTGAAATTGATGATGCACTTGCCATAATATTATTATCAATTGGATGGATTTTATATCCCAAAACGAATATTTAGGTCCTTATAAATATGTAGACATGTATAATAAACATGGTGTGTGGTGCCAATGTGCAACAATTTGTTATTTCACATTTGCCCTTTCTATTTTTTCATCGTTTTCAATATTAAAAGATGCATATTGGGGACTTTTGTTTTTATCTGTGGGTATTGTTCGATTTTGTCATGCTGAACATGCTCCATGTTTTGGTATTACAATTGAATATTGGATACAAATAAACAGGACAATAACAGGTCTTGTCATAGGAACCATATGTTCGAACATATTATTTTCAGACGGTAGCTATCTATTTGCGTGTCAAGTAATATTTGTCATTGTACATCATTTCATAAACACAAAAATAATATTGCCTATATTTGTTCTCATACAATTGACATCAAAAATGACATTATTGCCCATCTATTGCGCTTTGAAATTGTATCCCATTGATATCATAGGAAAATCCATGGGTTCGAACGAACAGAAACTTCGATTTGCCAAATTTTCACTACAAATCCTATTGGAAACATTGATTTTATGGACCGTTCGTTGTGGTCAGCGTTTTCCGTTCAGTGTGAGGTGGAAACCCATAATCTATTCCTTCTTCATATTGTTGAGCGTCTTCGTCTATTGTCATTTTTACATTAAACCTACCAGAGTATCTAGAAATTCGATCATCACGAAAAAAGGCCATGGTATGACGGCATCATTAACAGCAGCAAATGACTGTGAAACGTGTTTGTCCACATTGAGTTCGTTAGATATGGAGTCGTCCTTTGATGATTAAATAAATACACTATATAACATATTTAGTTAATAACAAAATAAATGAAGTGTTGGGATAAAGTACAAAAAACTTGGTCCTGGATGTGGTCATATTCACCAGTAGTCTTAAATAATAATGTTCGCAAAATTCGTATTCATACCGCAACGTCATTATTTCCTCCATTAGCAGACCTTCAAACATTTATCCTAATCATTCTTCAATGTTTGTGGACTTTGATATTTATTGAATACGATCTTAAAAAAGGAACATCGTACGATGTCAATATTGTTGTCGGTATACTAGCAGGAACACTCGGATTTATCCTTCCATTACAACTAAATACCGCTCTCAACAAAAACGCACAATGTCTAAATAACTACAATGCTTGTACAGGAGACTTATACGCTTTATGTTGGGATATTGTCGCATTTTACTCGGAAGGTGATAAAGCAATCAAAGATACAAATATAAGACGTTCGTTTAATGTTATTGGAGCAATGCCAGCCTTGATTAAACATACGTTCCGTGGGACAATTGACCTTAAAAAATCGACTACAATACGAACAGTACGAAGCAATACAGTTCGTAATGAATTAAAAAATCCAAAGTTTGGAAGTACATCGGGTGGGTACGAAGTGTGTGAAATGTTTGATAAATTGGAGGGCACTGGTATGGCAGAAGTTGATATTTGTTTCTACAAATTGTTAGATTATATTAAAGATTTGACAAGAAACGAACAGGATAAAACACGCACGTTTTTGGTCAGAAGTTGGGAACGCGCATACGGTTCTTGGGGAAACATGGCAAACCTAAACTCATATTCACCGCCTACAATTTTTACATATGTAATGAATGCAGCCCTCACTTTATATTCTATATTACTCCCATTCACACTGGCTGAACAAGGATACCATGCTATTTGGATGGTTGCAATCATTGGTTATTTTTTTCTTGGGTTAAATATTGCAGGAAAAAAGGTAGCAAATGCGTTTGCAGAAGACGCAATTGGGTTTCAAACAGTCACCGGTTCACAGAAAACTGCATCGGTTGCCATGCAACAAATTTATGATACAATTGAGACTGTCGTAAAAGACGACAAGATAATATTTGGACGCGTTGGTATTGGCCAAATATTAAAACAAACATCTGTGTAATAAATTAATGTAATAATTGTTCTCCATGTTCTATGTATTCTACAGGGTTATCGACACAATCTCTCATAATTTGACAGCCTACTTTACTTCTCTCGAATCCACGTACCAATCCCCATAATGTGACAGATATATTAGGTTGGTCTCCGTGTTTTTTCTTTACTTTATTATCAATTTTTTTCCCAAATCCAAAGTCGATGATCCATGGACGACCTTTTTTGTCCAACATGACATTGCGTGGGTTCATATCAGAGTGTAATACGCCAGCAGTATCCATACGGACCATTAATGCACATAATTTGTATTGTAAATCGTCTGGAAGGTCTTTTTCGCGGTATGTGTCGACTGGTAGAGAATCTAATTTTTGCATCACAATATATTTTTCTTCGAGATTTACTCCTAATACTTGTGGACTAGCGCCTGTTTGTGCGCATGCTTGTTGAAATGTTGCTTCTCTCATGATTTTTGCCGTCGATTTCTTTGGTTTAAACGTCTTGACCGCAACAACGGAGCCTTTGCGCATGCTAACATCAAGACCCAACACGTCACCTTTAAATTTTTTGGTAGTTTTAGCTTGATAAGTTATTCCTTCTTTCCCATTCAAACCTAATTGATTTGAATTGAATTGAAGTTCATTAGTTGAAAATTCTACAATACCGTGGGACATTTCTTTAGTGAACCAAAAAAGTGATATAAATAAAATGTCACATATGTGTACTCTTTATATAAAAGATTCAGTTTTTTTTAGTACCTATAATTTAGGTTGTGTATTCTTTACTCATTTTAGACGGTCTGTTTTGTCAAATGTTTGTGCACAATAATCTGCATAGCCAGTGACAACGTATGACATGGTTGTCCTTTTAAGAAAGCGCGCCTCAGTGGACGTTTCGTTTCTTGTGAATACATATCGTAGATTGTTTCTGGTCGATGAAATTCAATATATGAGATCCACCATGCATTTGCGAGTTCATTAAATCCTTTGGAATTTAAAACTAATATCCACAACATGCCAATCCAAGGCCATACAACCGAATCATGTTGGTCTTCATATCCGTATATCCAAGAGTGCGTTGTTGTTTTTTGGTTTATCGGTCCTTCAAGTCTACATGGGATCCAAACAGAATGTATTGATTCGTTGAACGATTGTATAAATGAACGTGGGGCGATTCCGAAATGTACAGCTAATATCCTTGGCAAAACTTCTTGTGTTTTATAAATTTCTGGCAACCATTTCGCAACACATTTGTCATGCATTTTAACAAAAAATCGTTGTTTTCGTTCGTCATTTGCGTACATGGAAAGTAATTCCATACATCGTATTGTTTTTATCAATAATATATTTGACAATAAAAGTACACCATTGTGTTTTCGTGATGTTTCCCAAGAAGAATCAATTTTTTCGTGGAGTGTATCGTTGACTATATTTATGTCTAACCATTGCCATGCGCGTTGACAATACAGATATAATTTTTTTGCTTTTTTGGGGTTATGTTCATGTAGCCAGTGGACCATAATTATATATTGTAAGTTGGCGTCAATGACAGGGGTGTCACATCTTTTACTATTGTACAGGGCGGCAGGTCCGTTATACCAGGATAGGACAATTTCATAAGGAACTTGACCGTCATTTGTCATTAATTTTGTAAGACGGTCGACAAACGTTTCAAGTTCTTGATGTCCTCCATTTTTAAACCGTAAAGCTAAAAATATGTAAAAATTATCGCGTATTGATATTCGTTGTTGGTGATAATTTTGCCACCAACCACCTTTTCCGTCTAGTAAAAATTCAAATTGTCTGTCAATATTTACAACTGCGGGATTTTTTGTGTTAAAAAGACAAAAACAAGACCACACGATGAAACGATAAAATAATATAAGTGGTATCATGAAACAATCGCACATATGAACGCAGTATAAAAGAGAATGTATATATATATAATGATTTTAATTTTATGGATTCTATTTGCATCTGTTTTGGGTGAACCGTGCTTTGAACATTTGAAAACAACATCACATTTACTTGGTTCGTATAGACCACAATGTACTAAGGAAGGCATGTTCAAAAGTAAGCAATGCCATGGTTCGACGGGATATTGTTGGTGCGTTACTCCCCATGGCAAACGTAGACTCGACTCCTTACCACCAGGTAGTCAGTTAAACTGTAATTATTGACGCCATCTATTGCCACATGTCAAGCAATTTGCAAATAAAGTCATTGGTTCATCAGCACCACGAGTCTGTTTTTCATAATAATCCACCGTGTTTTTGTTGCATTTCCCACATTTCAAAATGGAATCTGTAATATCCACAGTTCTCTCTATATTTTTTGGATACACTTCTTGCAACCACGATGCGATCAAACGACTCTGTTCTGTTGATACAAGCCATAATTCTGGAGCCCTAATGAGGTCGTGATGTGAAAAATGATTAAGGGCTGACGAATAATCTTGATAATATGCACAGAACATACGCGCCTGTTGTGGTGTTTTGATTTGGGGTAAAATTTCATGAGCTAAATCGTTTGGCAAAAATGTACATAGATAATCTATCATTTTATTTTATATGAACAGAACTGTTTGAAATAGTACATTTTCTCTACACAAGTGAAAACATCATAATCAATGGTAAAAAAATAACATCCGAAATACTGCGATATAATTCTAATTGACAAAATGTAAAAGCATTTTTCAAATATGTGAAATTGAGAAATGAAGGTATTATATAAATCCATAGTATAACACAAACACATATGGGTGTGGAAAATATCCACCGTTCAAATTCTGCCTGGTACAGAAACAATAGACAGGTAATAACGTAAGTTTTGATACAACATGCAATCACGAACGGTGACCACACGACTGTGGTCGATGGATGGGTAAATTGGTACAGCTGCAGCGATTCCAAACATAATTCGCCCCTTTCGTTTGTAAATTTTTCATGTATTGTTTGGTCGTATTGATTTTGATTTTCAGCAATACCCGTTTGCCATTCTGCAATAATTATCAGCAGTGATATGTATGGTATACTAGCTTCCGAACCAACTGTAAATGCAAAGAGTATAAAGAGCAAGGTGCTTGACAAAAAATGTCCCAATGTACGTACTGTATTAAAGCCACGGACGAACATAATTTTAACGTCACACCAAAAGCGACTATTTGCAGCCCCCCATCCACCCATTATTAAATTTGTGTATACGATGCCATATTGTATACACGAAGTAAATACAACAACAACAGGAATTATGCGCATATTGAATCCATTAAATTGGACGGGTTCGCGCATAAACAGCGATACTAATCCACAAATTCCCATCGCACATAACACCACTGTACATAGTCGGGGTATTTCATGAACTTTCAATGAGTTATTTTTAAATCGACACGGAATCTTAAATATAGTTACATCCATTTTGGTTTGTTTACAATCACCTAATGCGCTTTTCATCTCAGGATCTTCCATTTGATTATAAATGATACACCAGCTTTATACGCGATTTTGATAATCATCAATATATTTGAAAAGGGCATTTGGTGTAGTGTGTAACGGTTTCAATTCCGTCAAATGTCCGATCCTCTGAAATGCTGTAACTACAAATTCAGAACAAAAATATGATTCATATTCTCGTTTCGGTTCTTCACTTGTCCAGGGCATCCACGAACATAACGCTCCAGAACTATCGTAATTTTTACCCAATTCTTCAATACTAAAATGTAAAGTCTCCTTCAATTGTTCGGACGTAATATTATCGATGGTGCGCATTTCTATTGTATCTTTGGTGGATTGGTCTGGTATTTTCAACCAACTATCGTGCGATACGTTGTTTAAAACTCGTACTGTAGAAGGCGTTCCCCATAATTGTGAAAAAGCTACAACGATTGAATCTGAAGATTGCATCGATTTTCTAAATTCTGTCGAGAAAAAATTGGATTCTATTTGTTGCAAAATGCGAGCACAATCTTCAGGCGCATATTTCTTTTCTTGTGCGTTTTTGTATATATTTTTCACCGTGTTCATAATTTCTATTGGTGTAGTATGTACGACTAATTCACAATGACAGAAATCTCCTGCTGTCATCCACGACACAAAACGGTTAAAAAAATTTGAAAAATATTCCACTGGCTTATAAAAGGAAACGCTCAACATAATAAAAAATCAAAAGGTATATAAATACTCGCCATTGGTAATGATATGGGAAACAAATGTTGGACCTCACAAACTGCACCAGTTGTCGAATGCATTCAACAATTACAAAGAGTGGAAAAAACTTTACAAAATCTAATCAACAAATATACCAAACAAATTAAAGAACAAAAAACAATGGCCAGAGGCAAAATGTACGACAAAACAGAATGCTTACAACACATACGGAAAATTAAATTAATCCAATATCACAGAGAAAATCTAGACAAACGTCTAACCAATTGCATGACCAAAAGGTATCAATTAGAATCGTTAAACGTGACCAAAATGCACATTGACGCCGTAAAACAAACATCACAGACGTTTCGTATATTTTTGAATAATAACGATGTGGAAAGAGTAGCCAAAATGCAAGACACGCTTTGTAGTATGATCGAAGACGCATGTGAAATTAACGAAGTTCTCAATGAAACAAATGCTGATGTGGACGAATCAGAAATAGAAGAAGAATACGAAACACTATGTTCAGAAATACAGCTACCAGCTGTTCCGACAGATCCTTTAAGATATGAGTCCATAGAAATGAAAGATTTTGACGAAACCAACAATTTTGAAGAAATACCATTAACTACTTAAAAATAATAATATTGAGTATTTATAAAGTATATTGTGCATAAAACATGCAGTCGGAAAGAGTTCAAATATGCACTCGCAAAATGTTACAACGACCACTTCATGGTTCTTGGTTTATCCCCCTTGAACAAGAAGCGTCCGTTCAAGACATTTTAAATTTATTTGCCCAATTTATGTTGAGCGGGAATGAACCTCCGAATCAAATTCTTTCCTCCGTATTTAAAACACTTACCCAGCACAATGATGAATGTATGTTTGTATTTATGCGAAGAGGAACTACAAAAGCAGCTGGGATTTTAAGGTCTTCTAAACCATTATGTTCAAAGCGAGAATTGGAACTTTTAAATCAATTGGGACAGACGGAACAGTGGAATGTACCACTCTGGACATGGTCAGAAGAACACCACGAATTAACACAATTGATGGAAAAGCAATGCGGACATATTAAAGGACCTTGTATGGGCATATGGTGTTACCGATGACCCATTGGTAACCCATTTGGATTACGTTCAAACATGTCAGTCGCATGAAAATGTTCTTCCATCGACAACGCCCATTCTTCCCATTGAATTAAACGTATTTCCTCTTTTGTAAATTCATTCGAATTTGGTTCATTTGTTTTTGTTTTTGTTTCAGACATTTTTATTATAAAATTACATAACTATTCCCGATCAATGGTAAATCCGAAAATTTACAATTAGTCATTATATTATTGTGCAAAAAAACGCCATTTTTTATAGACATAATAGTAAACATTGCGTGTGATCTTTTCACCATACTAATATATACGAAACTCGAGACCAGAAACAGACAGCTAGAAGCGTGTTACATTCTGCTCATATACCACCGTCTATTTTGTCGATTTCAAATCGACAAAAATTAGGTATTAT
>TARA_B110000285_G_scaffold11798_1_pt1 | contig 17743 bp, 16 predicted proteins | sample TARA_B110000285 | Tara Oceans TARA_B110000285 (sample SAMEA4397756) | marine metagenome | biome: Polar Biome; feature: [SRF] surface water layer (ENVO:00010504); material: water (ENVO:00002006), including particulate matter (ENVO:01000060) such as... | depth 5 m
CTCAATACTTATTACCTGGCTCTAGAATATGCTGCCGCATGGCCTCAGGAACATCAGGAGGGTCGACAGTGAACTCACCATCCTCAACCGGAGGATGCACGTCAAACACGTTGTTGAACTTATGTACAGAATCCCAAATACCGATAGCAATGGTCAACTCCACCACTTCCGCGTCAGAATAATGTACTTTTAGTTTGCTCATATACTCATCATCCACGCCATTTGCGTGATTCATGATGAAGTCTTCCGTGAGATCCAGTGCGATCTTAGTGCGGTCATCAAGATCGGAGTTCTGGTGATCCTTCATCTTTTCAATCATTTCTTCATTCATGCCATTCTTCTGCGCCGCAGAAGATCGTGCAGGAATTCAGTATAGGCAACCATTAAGGTTGGCGGATTTAAGTCGCACCAGATCTTTTAGGACCGGGTCCAGTCTGCTGTGGGACCAAAGCAGACCGTAGCGATACATGAATCCCTGAAGCATATCCGGGCAGTGGGCATACACACCGCCAAACCCGGTCATTCCACCTGTTTCTTCTATTCTTGGCATTGGGGCCTCCTTGTGAGTTAGCATAGTATTACCACAGGAATCATCAGTACAAGGCTTCTTGAGCAGCCTGCAATTTAACCGGCTTTCACCAGCAGCTTTCCGACGTTACCTCCATTAAACATAAACTGGAGTGCCTCGGGATAACGTTCAATCCCTTCCAGGACTTCCTCGTCCATAATAAGCGAGCCATCATCTAGCCATTCCCTAAGTTCTGCGCCTGCGGGACCAATACTGTCTGGAAAATGGAAATACGCGAACCCTTCCATGGTCGACTGACGCTCAGCCAGGCGAAGATACATTGACGGACCCGTGACATTATCCAGATCTCCATACTGCGAGATCGCACCACAGATGACCACCCGAGCCCGCATCGCCATATTGTCGAGCACGGCGTCCAAAATGGGCCCGCCGACGTTATCAAAGAACACATTGATACCGTTTGGCGCTAGTTCACGAAGCCGCGCATTGACGTCCTCGTTTTTATAATCAATCCCGGCATCAAATCCAAGCCGTTCCGTGAGGTACGTCACTTTCCGCTGACCACCGGCAATCCCAATGACATGTGCACCATCGCGTTTCGCGATCTGCCCGGCAATAGAGCCTACCGCACCGGCCGCTGCGGAGACGACAAATATGTCGCCCGGCTGAGGCTTCGCTACTTTCCTAACCCCAATCCAGGAAGTCACACCCGTCGAAGCTCCAAGGGCCCCGAGATGAGCACTTAATGAGCCTGCGGTGTCATCGATCTTCTCGAGCATTTTCGGCATGACGGTCGCGATGGTCTGCGCGCCGAGCCCACCTCGAACTGCCTGCCCTTCATCCCAACCATCAACTGTCGATTCAATAATACGACCTACGCCACCAGCCAGTATTGTTTGACCCAGGTCTACCTGCGCGTGAAAACCGTCACCACGCAGCATGGTGCGGGTTCCCGCATCGACGGAAATGTATTCAACAGCGACCCGAACTTGTCCAGGTTCAAGCGCCTCATCTTCGACGGTCTCAACTGAAAAGCAATCTGGGGTAGCATCGTCGACTGGTCGCTTTGAAAGGATCACTCGTGTGTTTTTTGACATCATTCTTCTTCTCTAAAAATTGATAGACTTAAGCCGTAGAACCGCCATCTGCGACATAGACCGAACCGGTAACAAAATCACTGTCGTCAGAGGCAAGGAACAACATTATTTTCGCGATATCTTCCGGCTCTGCATAGCGGCCAAGGGGAATGCTAGCGCGAAGGCCTTCTCTTGCCGTCTCTGCGTCACCCGGCGCTAAGCCTTCTTCCAGGCTACGCATCATTCTGGTTTCAACCGGGGAGGGGTTCACGGTGTTGACGCGAATATTCAAGGCTGCACATTCTAGTGCTGCAGATTTCATCAGTCCAATAACAGCATGTTTTGACGTCGCGTAGGGCGCAATATTCGCGACTCCACCTAGCCCTGCTACACTCGACGTGATAATAATACTGCCACCACCCCTTTTACTAATGGCAGGAATCGCCGCCTTTAGTCCCAGAAAAGGACCTTTCACATTAACGGCCATAACCTGGTCAAATCGCTTCTCGTCGTAATCAGTGATCGACATAACATCACCCTCGACCCCAGCGTTTGCCAGCAGCACGTCAACACCGCCGTAGCGTTCCTCTGCAATGTTAATCATTTTTTGGTTATCCGAATTACTGGTGACATCAGCCACACAATAACTGACCTTATTACTGCCGATATCATTACACGCAGACTTCAGTGCAGCCTCTTCCAGATCTACCAGCAGTACGTCTGCACCCTCGTTAACGAACAACTTCCCTGCGGCCTTACCTATCCCACCCGCACCACCGGTAATAACGACAACTTTTCCTTCTAATCGATTCATCTAGCACCTACCTTTTAGGTCTTAACCAAGTATGCGTAAAACTATACAGGAAACGTCACAACATCAAATATTTAGCCTGCCGGCCCCGTGATACAATGGCGTTGAAGCCTAACCAGACCCCAGTTTGAGTTCACCCCTTAACTATCGTTGGTCAATTGTAGCCCTTACCCTGGTTAACCAGGCCCTGGCTCTGGGCATCATGATTTACAGTTTCGCGCTCTTTGTCGTGCCGTGGCTGGACCACTTTGAAGTCGCCCGGAGCCAGGTGATGGTCGCGATTCTTGCATTTCAGGTAGTCACAGGTTTGTTGAGCCCCATGTTAGGCCGCCTCATGGATCAATTTTTCATGCGCAGGATGGTGATTACAGGTGCTGTATCGATGGGTCTTGGACTAGCCCTGCTTTCACAGGCAACCCAGTTCTGGCAGGTTATTTTAGTATATTCCACGCTACTGCCTGTCGGTATGTTGCTCTGCGGCACGCTTGCCTCCCAGACAATGGTCAGCAAATGGTTTACCGGGAACCGTGGACTGGCTATCGGTCTTTCTGCCATGGGAACATCAATAGGCGGCCTCATCATACCAATGATGGTCATCGAACTGATTGCGCGTCATGAATGGCAAGGCGCCCTACTCATCCTCTCGGTGGTGTCAACGGTAATTCTGGTACCCCTTAACCTGCTTGTTCTTCGGTTCGAGCCACCCGTGCCCAACCACAGATCCGGGACAGGCCGATTTGTTAATTCGCGCACGTTGACCACCCAAGAGATTTTAACGTCGAAGGCTTTTTGGATCCCGGTGCTTGCACTGATACCCATCAACGCAGCATTTGGAGGCGTTCAGTTCAATCTAGGTGCCTATATGGCCGACCTCGGCCACGACCAATCACTGGCCGCAAAACTCATTGCTGTCACTTCATTAATGATGATTACGGGTAAACTTTTCTTTGGTGCCATGGGGGACCGAATAGACCACCGCAAGCTTTACTGGATAATGGCGGCGTTATTGGTCGTGGCACTTTTCTTCTACCAAGGCTCTCCTGGAAAAGCGGACCTGATACTCGCGGCTGGAATTCAGGGTTTCGCTACGGGTGGCGTCATGCCTATGATGGGTATCATGTATTCGGCTCGATTCGGCACCCTATCATTCGGCAGAGTACTGGGATACGTCAACCTGGTGCTCATGTTTGGTAGCTTCGGTTCTATTTTCTCGGGCTGGGTCTTCGATTCAACACAGTCATACGACGTGGCTTTCTGGATCTTCATGGCTTTGATTTTACCCGGGATGATTATCATGTTTTTTTTACCGCCGCCGGACACGGAGCGCAATATGAGCGCAACAGAACGTGTCTAGGGAAAAAGTCTCAGTCTCAGATTATTTGCCGTTTATTCCCACTTATCATTGGTATGACTGCAATAATTCAATAAATTTAGTCGCCTAGGCCCCAACCCCTCCCAAGCCCACCAGCGAGCAATCATTAGTGTCAAAAAAAACCAGACCAACATTGTTTGATCCACCAATAGAAAGACGTGCTTCTGACAGCACCAAATGGTCCCGTTTTTCGAACAAAGAACATGACGTTATCGGCGCCTGGATTGCTGATATGGACCTGCCAACCTCTAACAACATTATCAACGCTATCAAAGGCCGGCTTGATGAACGCGTATTCGGCTACAGCGAGCCACCAGATGAGTTCTTCGACGTGGTGATTCAACGACTGGAAGAAAAATATGGTTGGAAGACGAAAGCGGAATGGTTCGTACCGCAACCCGGTGTCGTGCCCTCACTATTTTTCGCCTCGAACTGCGTTGGGGATACCGGCGACGCTGTAATGGCTGCTCGGCCAAATTATCGTTATTTTCTGGAGACCGCCGAGCATACTGGAAGAGTATTCCAGCCCATCGATTGCCACGTAAACCAACATCGATGGGAAATGGATTTTGACCAAATGCGACAAACTATTTCACCAAAAACAAAAACGTTCTTGTTATGTAATCCCCATAACCCGGTCGGACGCATCCTTGACCAACAAGAGCTCGAAACCATAGCCGACCTATGCCTGCGCAACGGAACGATGATCTGTGCAGATGAAATACATGCTGACCTGGTCCTTGACCGTGATAAACAGCACATCCCTATCGCTTCATTGCACCCCGAGATAGAAAAAAAATCGATTACGCTGATTTCCGCATCCAAGGCTTTTAACCTGCCAGCCATTGGAGGATTGTCCCTCGCCATTATCCCGGACCCTGCGTTGCGTTCAGCTTTTCAACACAAGGCTTACGGTGTTGCGACGCATCCGGGCGCATTAGCTTATGCCGCAACATTAACAGCCTTTAAGGACTGCGATAACTGGCTGCTGCAAACCATCAGCTATCTTCGAGATAACCGCGATTACCTTGAAGCACAAATATCCGGTATCGAAGGGCTGAACATGAATCACGTGGAAGCCACTTTCCTCGCGTGGATCGATGTTTCCAATTCCGGCCTGGCGAATCCAGTCAGCACATTTCTTGATCACGGGGTAGCGCTGTCAGATGGCGCAGAAATGGGTAGGGCGGATCATGTCAGGCTTAACTTCGCTTGTCATCGTTCCACTCTGGAGGAGATAGTCCGAAGGCTTAAAGCAAGTCTGGCTTAGGCAAGTATGGTTTTGGCAAGTATGGCTTTGGCAATGCTACCTGACCTTGGAGAACGGCTGATTGTTCGGGTGGGGCTCCGTAAACCCAACCAATGAATGGACATCGGAATGATGGCAGCCGGGAGCATCCCCCCTGGGAAGGTCCGCAGAAAATTTGCCGCGGCCAAAAAGAATTCTCAATGCGCTGATTTTTTTGATCTTAGAAACAAGTTTTTTATTGCTTATCATTATAGTCTTATCGCCACACCACAATTTAAGGTGGCTTAAGCATATACTTTACGATTGATTTAAAGATCAATTTAGCGAAAAAACCCAATGACCCCTATCCAAGATGGCCAAAAGTCTCGCAGCGGCGCCACGCAAAAATCACTAATGCTGGCCGCAGAAACACTAATTGCTGCCAAGGGCATTGAAAATGTTTCCATTAGGGAAATTGTCAAAACTGCGGGTCAAAAGAATGAGTCCGCGCTTCAATATCACTTCGGAAGTTTTCGCGGCCTGGTTGAATCGATCAGGAGAAATCGGGACAAAGACATTCAAAACATGCGCAGCAAACTGCTTGAAGAGCTGCTCAAAAAAAACAGGAACCCTGCGTTAAGAGACCTTTGTTGCCTCTTGGCTTCACCCTCGTTTATTCTGGCGAAAAAAGATCTTGGCTTCCGCCGTTACGTCATCGGATTCAGTCATGAGCTGGCACTGACGAATAAATCTGCCTTCACTTTAGCCAGTCAAGCTGGTGGTGGCGGTCAAAGTGGCCAAAAAACCGAAAAGCTGCTCCGGGCTTCACTTCAGCATCTGACTGATGCTTCATATCGGCGCCGTATGGAAAGCGTCGTCAGGCTCACTGCGATTTCTCTGGGCCATCACGCACGCCAAAAAAACGCCTTCCGCGGCACCTTTGCAGAACTATTTTTTAACAATCTGATTGATGAAATAGCTGGCCTACTGACGACACCGGCGTCCCCGGAGACAAGATCAATAGAGGACGCCATGAACCCCAAAAATGCTCAAAAGTAGCGGGATATGGACAAAACCACCTCACGATAGCTTGAGCAGGTACTCCTCGTAGGTCCCGTGAAAGTCATTAAGCTGTTGACCTTTTATTTCCACGATTCTGGTTGCCAGAGAGGAAACAAACTCACGGTCATGACTTACGAAAATCAAGGTACCCTCGTAATGCTCGAGCGCTAAATTGAGCGCTTCAATCGCCTCCATATCAAGATGGTTTGTCGGCTCGTCCAGCAACATGACGTTAGGAGAGGACATGATCAGCTTGCCAAACAACAGCCGGTTTTTTTCGCCACCAGAACATACATTGACTGATTTCTTGAAGTCTTCCGAGGAAAACAGTAATCGCCCCAGCGTGGCTCGGACTATTTGGTCATCGTGACTTTCATCGCGCCACTGGCTCATCCAGTCGAACAGGTTGAGCTCTGATTCAAATTCAGCACTCGTATCCTGAGGGCAGTAACCAAGTGAAGCGTTCTCTGCCCATTTAATTAAGCCAGTTTCTGCCTGAAGGTCGTTCATCAGACACTTCAGGAAAGTTGACTTACCGACACCGTTTTCCCCAATGATGGCAAGACGGGCTCCCGCCTCAATGATCATGTTCCCGTCTGTAAATAGCGTTTCATCATCAAAGCTGTGGCCAAGACCTTCGAGCGTCAGTGACAATCGGTGCAGCTTCGTATCCTGTTCAAAACGGATATAGGGACTCACTCGGCTAGAGGGTTTAATATCCGCGAGTTCAATTTTCTCAATTTGCCGAGCTCTGGAAGTCGCCTGCCTCGCCTTGGATGCGTTAGCAGAAAACCTGCTGACGAAGTGCTTAAGCTCCATTATCTGAGCCTTCTTCTTGGCATTTTCCGACTGCACTCTCTCTCTGGCGTGGGTAGACGCAATCATAAAGTCGTCATAGTTACCCGGATATACTTTAAGAGTTCCGTAATCGATATCTGCCATGTGGGTACAAACTGCATTCAGAAAATGTCGATCGTGAGAGACAATCACCATCGTACTCTTGCGTTCGTTTAATGTGTCTTCCAGCCAACGGATCGTATGGATGTCGAGATTGTTCGTGGGTTCATCAAGAAGCAGGATGTCGGGATCGGCAAAAAGCGCCTGCGCCAGCAACACGCGCAGCTTCCAGCCAGGCGCTACTTCACTCATCAAACCGTAGTGCAGCGACTCATCGATACTGGCCCCTGCAAGAATCCCACAGGCTCGACTTTCCGCACTGTAACCATCTAATTCGGCAAACTCTACTTCAAGGTCAGCCACTTTAATGCCATCTTCTTCGGACATTTCCGGCAAGGCATAGATTCGATCCCGCTCACGCTTCACCTCAGCCAGTTTTTTGTCGCCCATGATGACAGTATCAACAACACTGAATTCCTCATAGGCAAACTGGTCCTGGCTTAGTTCACCCACACGCAGGCTTTTATTAATAGTCACGTTGCCAGAGGTCGGCTCGAGTGCGCCGCTCAGAATCTTCATGAAGGTTGACTTACCGCAGCCATTGGCGCCTATCAGCCCATACCGGTTGCCAGCGGTGAACTTGACGGAGATGTTTTCAAACAATGGCTTGGAGCCAAACTGAATGGTGACGTTTGCTGTGCTGATCACGCTTATGCCTGCTCTATATTAGATAAATTAATGATGGGCCGAGCTTTCAGGGCGCACTATAAAATACTTCCCAATGCTGAAACAAGACTGTTTGTTCAGCACTTTCAAATTGCCGCGTCACTCCCCTCAGAAGGTGGCTTTCGCGGCTTGCGCTTCTTCACTTTCTCGCCGCTGTTGGACTTTTTCTTTCGCTTCTTTTCACCCGTAGCTGGCTTACCAGACTTCCTTGCTGAGGGCTTCTCGTCTGCGGGGGCTTTCCGGGAAGGTGTCTTGCTATCAACGCTGACATCAAGCCTGGAGATTTTCAGCTTTTGCCCGCCGATCCAGACTTTCTGCAGGTCATTAAACACCGCTTTAGGCATACCCTCGGGAAGCTCGATAAAACTGAACTTATCCCTAATGTCAATGTGTCCGATGTGCTCTGCATCAAGCCCCGCCTCATTAGCAATCGCGCCAACAATATTTCCAGGTTGCACTTCATGGTCATGACCGACTTCGATACGGAAGCGTTCCATGCCCTCAGCGAGTTTCTTTTCCGGCCGCGGCTTTCCTCTTTCTTTTTCTCTTTCTTTGCCTCTTTCTTTTCCTCTTTCTTTTCCCGCACCTTCTCTTTTAAACGGCGTCTCGCCTTTCCCCGCGTCACCTTTCCTTTCTCGTGACGCTTTCTTTTCTGGCTCTAAAAGCAGAGATTTTTCACCCATTGAAAGTTTCGCTAACGCAGCGGCAATCTCAATCGGTGATACATCATGTTCCTGCTCGTAGGATTCAAGAATACCTTGCATAAATTCAAGCGAACCGCTGGCAAGTGTGTCCGTAATTGTCTGCTTAAAACGCGAGATTCTCTGGCTGTTCACCATCTCTGTACTTGGCAACGTCATCGCTTCTATTTTCTGACGAGTTGCTTTTTCAATAGCCGCGAGCATTCGCTTTTCCCGTGGCGAGACAAAAAGAATTGCTTCACCCTTTCTGCCTGCCCTGCCAGTTCGTCCGATGCGATGAATGTATGCTTCAGCGTCATAAGGGATATCGTAATTAATAACGTGACTAATCCGATCAACATCAAGCCCTCTTGCAGCGACATCGGTCGCCACCAAAATATCGATGCCGCCTTTTTTTAATCGCGCGACCATTTGCTCACGATTTTTTTGGGGCATATCTCCATTAAGCGCTTCTGCGGCATAACCTCTTGCTGCTAGCCGTTCGGCAAGTTCAGTCGTTGCGATTTTCGTTCGGACAAACAGCAGCACCGCATCGAATGATTCGACTTCCAGAATTCGAGTCAATGCGTCCAGCTTGTGCAAGTTGCTAACCAACCAGTAGCGCTGACTGATGGACTCAGCGGTCGCGGTTTTAGCTTTAATAGCAATATTCAGAGGATCTTTAAGGTACCTTTTGGTTATCTTCTGAATTTGCTTCGGCATGGTTGCTGAAAAAAGCGCAATCTGGCGATTCTCCGGAGTCTGCTCCATGATCCATTCAACATCATCGATAAAACCCATCCGAAGCATCTCGTCAGCTTCATCCAGCACCAACACCCGCAGCTTGTCGAGTTTCATGGTGCCTTTCCGGATATGGTCCATCACTCTGCCCGGCGTACCCACTACCACGTGGACACCACGACGAAGCGCCCGAATCTGTCCAGAATATTCCTGCCCTCCGTAAACTGGCAGAACGTGAAAATCTTTTAGGTGATTGGCATACCGCTGGAATGCCTCGGCTACCTGAATCGCCAACTCCCGTGTTGGTGTTAGCACCAGTACCTGCTGATAACGACTATCAAGGTCGATATTGGCCAGGAGCGGCAAAGCAAAAGCCGCAGTTTTACCCGTACCTGTAGGTGCATGCCCAAGTAGGTCTCTGCCTTCTAGCAACGGTGGAATAGCACCAAGCTGGATGGGAGAGGGAGTTTCATAACCGACATCTTCAAGCGCCTGAATCAATTCAGACGGCAATCCAAGCGATTGGAAGCTTAAAACCGGTTCGGGTTTTGACATGTGGACCTCGGGGAACCAGATACCAGAAGCAGTATCCGTGCGGGCGCGAGTATAGTTTCAATATCACAAAAATCAATCTAAATCGAGAATCAAAGGCTAAAGTGCTAACCGACCCGTGAAAGCCTAAATACCCAGAACATCAGATTGGATGGTAAACTGCCCGCACTCACCTTGGATATTTATGAGAATTGTGAACAAAATCTATACGAGAAAAACACTGTGCCTCACGCTAGTCATGGTTTCGCTGAGCTTCTTTAATGCTGATTTGTCTGCTTCCTCCGCTGAGTCAAAAAGCCAGATCAGGTTTGAAGTCGAGGCGCTAACAAGAACCTACACAGATAGAACGTCTGGGTTTTCGCTGGAACTCCCGAAAGACTTTCGACTGTCGAGCGAGCAGGGAGATCTACTGTATTTTCAGTCTCCCGAGCGAAACGGCACAATGATCGTTCGAACTATTCCTGGGTTATCCCTCAGCACTGTGCAGTCCAGGCTACGAAACGGTTTACATGCCGAGTCAATTACCATCAAACCAACAGGGTCTCCCGAAACCCTTCAACTTCAAGGCGCTCAAGGATTGGCGATGGACGCTGGCGGAAGCATGCAGGGCCGGGAAATATTTGGGAAACTGGCGGGTATCTTCGGTCCTGATGACCAAGGCTATATGGTTCTTATCGGCTCGGTACGCGAACGCTGGCTTGGCTTTCAAGGTACCGCAGACAAAATACTGGGCTCCTTTAGAGTAATTCCAGCCCAGCCCGGATTTGAGCATGAAAGATGGGAATACCGCCTGGCAGGGGCTCACCTTGTCCACTATGGTCAGCAAGGAAACTATGTCAGTGGCGAAGTTTACGCAGAGGAATACCACTTTTGTCGAGATCGCACCTTCAGATCACGATTTAACGCCGCCCAGACTCAATTTGACGGCTGGGGACAATATACATCATCAACAGGCCGCAAAAGCAAAGGTGACTGGCGTGTCAGTTACGATGGCAACTATGCTTACCTAACCCTTGCCAATAACAGCGGTCCGCAGCAAATATTTGCATTATCAGAAAATTCAGGACGCATCGTCATGGACAGCACTCCCTTCCAGTTCGCGACCAATGAGCTATGCCCATAAAAGAATGCCCATAAAAGAATGCCCATAAGATAACACTCGTGATTTTTAAAAATGAGCCGCCTGTTACTTCACAAAGCCAGGCCGCTTTTGTTTGAAATCACAAGTGCATCAAGCGCTGCATGAAGCACTGCATCAATTTTATAACAAGGCGCCAACACTGCCACAGATATCTTTAGTCCCTAGCAGTGGCGTCACGATATAAAGTCGCACAGTTCAGCAACAACCGCGCGCGCAGTGCTATTATGCGCACATGATTTCACTTCGCCAAGGGAACTCCAATGCGCTTAACGACCTTCATTTGTTCAACGGCTGTCTTTGCCGGCCTTTTCCTTGTTGGTTGCTCGCAAGAGGCGCCGCCGCCCCCAGTTAACATTCAACCTGCGAAGGTATTGATATTGGGTGAGCAATTCCGTCGAACCCGCGAGATACCCGGAACAGTGAGGGCGGCCCAACGCAGCGACCTTTCTTTCCAGGTGCCAGGAAAAATTGTTGAGTTTTCACTCAAGGAAGGTCAAAACGTAACCGAAGGTGATGTTCTGGGCAAACTTGATGACAGCGACTACCTAAGCGACCTCAATGCGGCGCGCGCCGAGCAAGATAAATTTCAGGCCAATTTCGACCGCGCAGAAGAGTTAATCACTGACAACTTTATATCCCGGTCTGACTACGACAAGATCAAGGCGAACCTTAATGTGTCGGCCGCTAACCTTGAGCGCAAGGAAAAAGCTTACACTGACACAAAAATACTGGCGCCTTTTAGCGGTGTAATCGCCAGAACTTTCGTGCAAAACTTTGAGGACATTAAGGCAAAGCAGCCCATCCTGAGCCTGCAGGACACGACAGATCTCGAGTTGGTTATCGCGGTATCTGAAACACTGGTTGCTCGCAGACAGAAAAACCCCAACATGGTCCTGAGCGCGAAATTTGATGCGCTACCAGACCGAGTCTTTAATCTAGCGATCAAAGAGTTTGCTGCCGAAGCCGACGCCCAGACGCAAACCTTTGAGGTAGTCGTTGGCATTACCGATAATAATGTCTCCAGCATCCTGCCGGGTATGACAGCAACCGTTACTATTTCTCAGAGAGACGAATCCACAGGTCCTCTGGTGATTCCTCTGGTCGCATTAGTCGCTGGAGAAGACAATGCCAGTAGCGTCTGGAAGGTGAAGGCTGACAACAAGCTGACCCGCCAGGTTGTCACCACAGGATCACTCAGCGGCGCCGATAAGATCGAAATCACCAGCGGGGTCACTGCAGGGGACATGATTGTTACGGCGGGTTTATCGTCTTTAGTAGAGGGGAAAGAGATCATTCCGATCACTGAGGTAAGCTACTAATGAACCCCGCTGAATGGAGCATTCGCAACAGCACAATCACATGGGTTGTCACTTTTATTCTGGCGGCAGTCGGGATGGTAGCCTTCGACAACCTCTCAAGGCTGGAAGACCCTGAATTCACCATTAAAGATGCCGTCATCGCCACGCCTTACCCTGGGGCTTCGGCTGAGGAGGTAGAACGCGAGGTCAGCGACCTGATAGAAAGGGCGAGCCAGGAACTTGGCCAACTGTTCTACGTCGAATCGCACTCCTATCGCGACATGTCCATTGTTAAGGTCAAAATCAAAGACGAATATAACAAAACCAAATTACCCCAGGTTTGGGATGAACTCCGTCGCAAAATTGGCGACGCTCAGCGCAACCTTCCTCCTGGTGCTGGGCCCTCTATCGTCAATGATGACTTCGGTGATGTGTTCGGCGTTTATATTGCGCTTAGCGGTGACGGCTATTCCCTAAAAGAGCTTTACGAGACTGCCAAGTTTTTGCGCAGAGAACTGCTTACCGTCAACGACGTAAAGAAAATTGCATTTTACGGTGTCCCAAAGGAAGTCATTTACGTTGAACTACAACGACAACGTATGGCGGCCCTTGGGATCTCACCGACCGATATCACCCGAGCGCTTGGCGGAAAAAATATCGCCGTATCTGCAGGTTACTTTGGCGTGGGTAACCAACGCCTCGCGATCAATCCCACCGGTGAATACAAGTCAGAAGAGCAATTCAAAGACCTGTTGATCAGCCCATCCGGAAAATCTGGCACACAAATAGCGCTGGGTGACATCGCTGATATTTATCGAGACTACAAGGACCCGGTTTCAACTAAACTAAGATATGACGGCCAGCCTGCAATAGGCATTGCTATCTCAACCGCTGAGGGCGGCAATGTCGTCACTATGGGCGACGGGCTCGAGCAAAAGGTCCGCCAAATATCGAACCAGATTCCGCTAGGCATGACGTTCAATATCATCTCGCTACAATCAGAATCCGTCACCCTGGCTATTAATAACTTTCTTGTCAGTCTGGCTGAAGCTGTCGCTATTGTTATTGTCGTTCTACTGCTTTTTATGGGGCTGCGCAGCGGTCTTATTATTGGCGCAGTACTGATTGTCACCATTACCGGCACCTTTATTTTCATGGGTATGTTTGACATCAACCTTGAGCGTATATCACTAGGCGCGCTCATCATTGCTCTGGGTATGCTGGTGGATAATGCCATCGTCGTGACAGATGGTATGCGTATGCGCATAGACAAGGGAGAGGATCCCAGCGAAGCCGCTAGGGCCGTGGTTGGACAAACCGCCACGCCACTTTTAGGCGCGACCGCGGTCGCTATTGCCGCATTTGCCGCGATTGGCACCTCTCAGGATGCAACCGGGGAATATACCCGATCACTATTCTCAGTCATCCTGATTTCCCTCACCATGAGTTGGTTTACCGCGGTTACTATTACCCCGCTAATGTGTAAAGTTTTCCTTAAACCGAGCGCGAATGCCGGGTCTGACAAAGACCCCTATGCTGGCGGCTTTTACCAGATGTACCGACGATTCCTGGAGCTTGCCATTGATAACCGAGTCTTGTCGATCACGCTTACACTCATCCTTTTCGGCAGCTCAATCATCGGCTTCGGGTATGTGAAACACAGCTTCTTCCCTGATTCAACCAGACCGCAGTTCTATGTTGATGCCTGGTTCCCGGAGGGCACCAACATCGCCGAAACGGAGGCTCAGCTCAAGCAGGTCGAAGAGCAGTTGCTAAACTACCAAGGTGTCACTCACGTCACGACTCAGATTGGCGGCGGCTCGCCACGCTTTCTGTTGACTTATTCCCCCGAGCAGTCCTACCCGAATTTCGGCCGCATTCTAGTTGACGCTGAAAACTATTCCGCGATCGAGGCGCTATCCAAGCAGATACAGACTGACCTTGAATCAGGACCTGTTGATGCAAACTTTAACGTCAAATTATTTGTTCTGGGGCCAGCGACCGGCGGCAAGATTCAACTCAGAATCTCTGGCTCCGACAAAGAAGAACTTCGTAAGTTGGCAGCAACAGCAAAGGCGGTCATTGCTAGCCATCCCAACGTGAAAGGTCTTAGGGATGAATGGGGTGATAAGGTAAAGACCCTCCGCCCTCGTGTGTCGGATACGGCAATGCGCCGACTGGGCATTGACAGACAGGGTGTCGCTGACGCTATGGCCTATTCTGGAGAGGGCCTTGCTTCCGGCGTATTTCGGGACAACGATGAACTATTACCGATTATTTCAAGGGCACCAGAGCAAGAACGCACGAATCTTTCCAATTTGGACCAGTTACTTGTCTGGAGCCCGATTGCGCAACAGATGATTCCTATCGGACAGGTGGTACCGGATTTTGACATTGCCTTTGAAAACCCACATATCTGGCGCCGGGACAGAGTCGCTATGCTTCGACTGCATTTCGACCAACGCTCGGGCTTATCGTCAGATTTACTGGCTGACATCAAAGCAGACATTGAAAAAGCCCTCAATGTTGACGTCGCGCAGAAACTTGGACTTCCCGAGGATGCAGAGATAGAACATAACAGCGCTACTATTCCAGTGAAGTTTCGAGACCGCCTCTATCTCAAAGACAAGCCAGGCTACTACGTAGCCTGGGGTGGCGAAAATGAAGATGCAGACAAGGGGTCAACTGCAATCGCCGGATCGGTTCCCGTCTTCTTTGGACTCATGGTTTTCATCATCATTGCTCTGTTCAATTCGATCAAAAAAACGCTCGTCATCTGGCTTGTGGTACCACTCGCCCTTGTTGGTGTTACCGTGGGATTGCTGATGTTCCAACAGCCCTTTGGATTCATGGCATTATTGGGATTTATGAGCCTTGCAGGAATGCTCATAAAAAATGCCATTGTTTTGGTAGATCAAATAGGGTTTGAACTCGAATCAGGTAAAGAACCTTTCACGGCCGTCGTCGAGTCAGGCGTCAGTCGTTTAATCCCTGTATCAATGGCTGCGCTCACGACGATCCTCGGTATGATCCCATTGCTTGGCGATGCGTTCTTTATCGCGATGGCGGTAACGATCATGTTCGGGCTAGGTTTCGCCACAGTACTGACCCTTGTCGTAGTCCCCGTATTGTATGCAACCCTGTTCGGTTTTCACCGCAAGCATTAAACGGTTACATGTCCCTGATACTCCAAAAGTATGCGCTACGTTTTTTGAGTATCAGAACAAAAGCTGGGTGCCTACGACACCCAGATGCGCTTGTTGTTGATAATGGCGCCCACTACACTACATGAATTTTAAGGAGACAATTATGAAACACCTGACTTTTTTCCTGCTGGTTTTTCTTGCCAGTTGCGCTGCGCCAAAACCAATGGTTGATTTCGACCCTTCCCACAATTTTTCAAAATATCAAACCTTTGCTTTTATCTCAGATAATCCCCTGATGATTGCCGAAGGGCTACCCGGCGTTAGCCCTATGCTGGAAGGAAGGATGGTGCAGATCACCGAGAATATCCTTAGCGCTCGCGGTTTTACCCGCGTTGCCGACAGGGAGGACGCAGACTTTACTGTCGGCTTCACGCTCGGCGGCCGAGACAAGATACAGGTCACCAGCTATCCGGAATCCTACCGCGGTAACTACGGAAACTGGGGATGGGGTGGGCGCGGTTACTATGGCAACCAGGTCTACAGCAGCACGGATGTGCGTCAGTACACTGAGGGTACCCTGGCCGTAGACCTGTATGATGTTTCCGACCGAAAACCAGTATGGCATGCAACGGCAGTACGAAAAATTACCAAAACAGTCCGCGAGAATCCGGGCGAGGCCGTACGGGAAATACTCGGTAATATGTTCGCAGCTTTTCCCCCGTCGTGAATTCCAACTACCCACTGTAGCGAGACCGCAGCGAGTCAGTCCTGAACCGGGTTCATGACTTTCAACAGAGCCCGGAACAGAGCCCGGAACAGCGCGCACATGCCCACTTATTGAGGCCTTCCTTTAGATTGCCGGTGCGCACCCCGCAGGTAACAGCAGGCGCACGTGTAGTACCTGACTATCTCAAATGAGAACTAGCAGCTCTCTTTACACGCGCCAGTTTATTGGGACGCCGGCAGTATTTCCTCGACCAGTTTGCCGAATTTGTCAATTTTCTGACCGGAAGATTTCCGATTGGATTTCAGGGTGTCGATGGCAGTTCCCTGCCACATGATTACGCCATTGTCGGGGTTGGTGAGAATCATCGCGACACCACCTCTTAGATATTCATTTTCCTGCGTCCAACTCACCGTCCGGTCGTAGTAACCCTGTCTTGCGTCAACCGTATGCTGAGAAACCGACGTCTGAGAAACAGCACCAATCATCAATGACGCAATCATGTCGGGTTTATGTGGCCCAGCATCGACATACCCCTTATTTATAAGGATTGCTTGACCAACACTCTGAGCACGATCGGTAAGCTGACTTTCCCCTGAGCCGCTAAGTATGCCTATTACTCGCACCGGCGGTTCAGCCCAAATAAACGTCTTGAGCTGACTGACGTCATAATCAGGATGCACCTGAACCAGCTCTTTTAATGAATTAGTTGCACAGGAAGATAGTAGTAAAACACTACAAATCAGTAGTAATCGCATGATTGTCCTTCTTAATAAACGTTGGCTAACGATAGAGCGACATATCCCACCCTACCAAATCGCAGTAATTCTTCAGCCCCTCAGGATACTCCATGTATCTTTATTTGCAGCCTCTATTGGCGCCTACCACCACGTGATTGCTGCAGGCTTAACCTGGCAGCAAGACTTTAAGGTCAATGTCAGTTATTCCACAGAGGCAGGAAGCGTGCCGATTTCATGAAGCCCATCTATGCCTTTCCTCAAGCTTACACCCCACCTTCGTACAGAACGTTTTACCTCGTTTAGGTTAGTCACTGGATTGCTTTCCTGCATAGTCATAGACTCGACACGCTGCCCGTCCACGGCCCGCGCGAGAATCTCGTTCGTTAGCGAATCGCTCAGCTCAACCACCAACACCGCCTGACCAAGATCTGAGATGTAAAAGCTATTTCTACCCATAGTCGCCGGGGGAACGTGAGACACAACATCAATCAATGCCAATGTTACTTTTAATACACCTGCTCCGGGTTTGCTGGCTACCGTAAAGTGTTCGAATTTTTTGAACTCGCTTTGGAAAGCCTCTTTGGTCGCTTTCTCAAGCTTCGATTTCTGTCGCTCACTAAGTGGGAACGCACTGGCCGAACGATCAAGACGGCTCACCTCTTTAGCAGCCCGATATTGTATCCCAACACCTTCAAAAATAAGCTCATTGTACTGGCTCAGATCGATGTCTGGCTTTACCCAGACTTTGTCCATGCGCGTTCTATCAACGAGATGCAGCCCATCAAAACTGACCTCAGCATTGGGACCCTGCTCGACAGAGGGGGCCTTCTTGGCAAAACTTTCCGCGCTAACGACAAAAGTTGTAACAATGCTTACCATTGCCAAAATCACTAATTGCTTCATGGTTGGTTTCTCTTTCTTGGTTTCGGTTTAGACGTGACACGCGGGAGACTTCGGTCGCGTAAAAAATCTAATCTTAGTCTGGGTTCCAGAGGACAACAAGTCTAGAAAAAGGTTCTA
>TARA_B110000285_G_scaffold148070_1_pt1 | contig 17577 bp, 15 predicted proteins | sample TARA_B110000285 | Tara Oceans TARA_B110000285 (sample SAMEA4397756) | marine metagenome | biome: Polar Biome; feature: [SRF] surface water layer (ENVO:00010504); material: water (ENVO:00002006), including particulate matter (ENVO:01000060) such as... | depth 5 m
CCCAAAACCGCCATAATTCGCCATTCAGTAATGCTGAGAGCGAACTTAGCGCTGTAGGTCTCTGAAATTAGGGCACTGATACGGTTGGAAAGGATTGATAAGCGATAAGGCAGATAGCGCTCTAGCTGCAGTATTTCACGGGTTGTTTTAGTATTTTTGCGCGACACTTTATTTTCATTCATTTGACGATGATGCTTGACATTAGTTGTAATTGCAACCAATAATGGTTGTAATTACAACTAATGTGGATTGCCCATAGCAATGGGCTATAAGGAGATAGCATGAACGATCTTAATAACAACCCCATGGGGCTTGATGGCTTTGAATTTGTTGAGTTTGCGGCCTTAGAGCGCGGTATTTTAGAGCCAGTCTTTACCATGATGGGCTTTACCCATGTTGCCAATCACAGATCTAAGAATGTGGTGCTATTTAGGCAGGGGGATATTAATTTTGTTATCAATTATGAGCTAAACAGTTACGCCCATTATTTTGCCAGTGAGCATGGTCCTTCTGCTTGCGGCATGGCTTTTCGAGTCAAAAATGCTCAGGCAGCCTACACCCGAGCCTTAGAAATGGGTGCTCAACCCATGGACATTCCCACTGGGCCGATGGAGTTGCGATTGCCAGCTATTAAGGGTATTGGAGGAGCGCCCCTATATCTGATTGATCGCTATGGTGACGGCACCTCCATCTACGACATAGACTTTGAGTTTATTGACGATGTTGATCTACATCCTGCTGGTTGTGGCCTCAACGTAATCGATCATTTGACTCATAATGTATACCGCGGTCGCATGAGTCACTGGGCTAGTTTCTATGAAAATATTTTTAACTTTCGAGAAATTCGTTATTTTGATATCACTGGCGAGTACACAGGGCTAAAATCAAAAGCGATGTCTGCTCCAGATGGCAAGATACGTATTCCTCTTAATGAAGAATCTACCGGCGGCGGACAGATCGAGGAATTTTTAATGGCCTATAACGGCGAAGGAATTCAACATATTGCCTTTTCTTGCGATGATATTTATGCGACCTGGGATCAGCTAAAATCTCAGGGGCTACCTTTCATGAAAGCACCGCCAGAGACCTACTATGAAATGCTCGAAGAGCGCTTACCTGGACATGGTGAGCCTACTGAAGAGCTGCAATCTCGCGGTATTCTCCTAGATGGATCAACCCAACATGGCGATCCTAGGCTATTACTACAGATTTTTTCAGGAACCCTAGTTGGTCCGGTGTTCTTTGAGTTTATCCAGCGGAAAAAAGATGATGGTTTCGGCGAGGGCAACTTTAAGGCTTTGTTTGAATCAATAGAGCGTGACCAACTCAATAGGGGCGTTCTCGGAACCGAGAACTCATCAATAAAAGCCAAGAGCTCTGAGGCGGTATAATTATGGATATTCAGGGATTTCACCACGTAGCCTACCGCTGCGACAATGCGAAGCAGACAGTCGAGTTTTACCAGCAGGTGCTGGGGATGGACTTTCAATTAGCGATAGCTGAGGACAAGGTGCCCTCTACCGGTGAGCCTGATCCCTATATGCATATATTCATGGATGCGGGCAATGGTAATGTGCTCGCATTTTTTGAGTTACCTCAGTCCCCGGATATGGGTTCTGATTTAAACACGCCTAAATGGGTGCAGCATATAGCGTTTAAAGTGCCAGATATGGATACTCTATTAGAGGCGAAAGAGCGCATTGAAAATTTAGGTGTCGAGGTTTTGGGCCCCATCGATCATACACTTTTCAAATCTATCTACTTCTTTGATCCTAGTGGTCATCGCCTTGAATTAGCGACTAATACAGCCCAGCCCGGCATGTTAGAAGAATTGCATCGGGTGGCGCCAGCGATGCTTGAAGAATGGGATCAAACTAAACGTGCACCTCAGCATGCCGCGTGGCTCCACGACGAGACAAAATCCTTTAAAAAAGGAACATCAGTATGAAACTTGCATCAATTAACCAGGGGCGAGACGGCCAGCTTATTGTGGTCAATAGTCAGATGCAGCTCTATACCTCGGCTACAGATATTGCCCCGACTCTGCAGGCAGCCCTGGATAACTGGGATGACTGTAAAGAGCCACTAGAGACCCTATATAACCAACTAGAAAATAGTCAGATAGTAGGCCAGACTTTTGATCCAGAGCTCTGCGCCTCGCCACTGCCCCGCGCTTTTCAATGGGCTGATGGTAGCGCCTATGTCAATCACGTAGAACTGGTGCGCAAAGCGCGAAACGCAGAAATACCAGCATCTTTTTGGACGGACCCGCTGATGTATCAAGGAGGTTCTGACAGCTTTTTAGGGCCACGGGAAGATATAGCCATGGCTGATGAAGACTGGGGTATTGATTTTGAAGCTGAGGTCGCTGTGATTGTGGATGACGTCCCCATGGGGATCTCTGCAGATCAAGCCAAGCAGCATATTCAACTGGTGATGCTGGTTAATGATGTGTCTCTGCGCAATCTTATTCCCGGTGAATTGGCTAAAGGCTTTGGTTTCTATCACGCTAAGCCCAGTAGTGCCTTCTCTCCAGTGGCGGTCACTCCCAATGCTTTGGGTGCCGCCTGGGATGGCGCTAAATTGCATTTACCTTTGCGTGCCATTTTAAATGGGGATTTGGTAGGGCAACCCAATGCGGGGGTCGATATGACGTTTGATTTTGGGCAACTCATTGCCCATGCTGCCAAAACTCGGCCTCTTTGTGCTGGGACCATTGTTGGCTCTGGCACAGTGTCCAATCTAGATCGCTCCAATGGGTCCTGTTGTTTAGCAGAAGTCCGTATGCTGGAGATCATTGCCACTGGCAACGCCACTACAGAATTCATGCACTTTGGTGATCGCATACAAATTGATATGCTAGATGACAACGGACAGAGTATCTTTGGTGAGATTGATCAAAAGGTAATAAAGCATGTCGACTAATACTGACCTTCAGCTCTACGGCTATTACCGCTCCTCTGCGGCGTACAGAGTACGTATTGCCTTGGAGTGGAAGCAGTTGGACTGGAAGTACCTGCCGATTAATTTACTCAAAGGGGATCAGAAGCAGGAGACCTACTTGCAGGTTAATCCCCAGGGGTTGGTGCCGGCTTTAGCTACAGCGGAAGGCACAATCACCCAGTCACTTGCGATCATTGAATACCTTGAAGACACTCACCCAGAATTATCGCTGCTTCCAAGTAAGGCTATTGATCGCGCACATGTGCGGTCTATGGCTTATCAGATTGCCATGGAAATTCACCCGTTGAATAACCCTAGGGTAACCCAGTTTTTAACCTCAAAAATGGACGTGACGGAAGCTGAAAAATTGCACTGGTATCATCACTGGGTTGATGTGGGGTTTACTGCATTAGAGCGCCGCCTAACCTTATCTGAGAGTAATGGCCGGTTTTGTTTTGGCGATTCTGTGTCGCTGGCGGATATTTGTCTCATTCCGCAGGTTTATAATGCACTGCGCTTTAACTGCCCATTGCAGAATTATCCTACTATTTGCGCTATATACGACCATTGTCACCGAATACCCGCATTTGTGTCAGCTAGCCCTGAGACTCAGTCTGACTATCCCGCAGAATAAATCAGGTGTTAGCAACAATTTGGTCTAACTTAGCAGCACAGATAAAGTCATTGGTCGACAGGCCAGAGATTTCATGGGTCGTAAATTTCACTGAGCAATAACCCCAGCCAAAACCAATATCCGGGTGGTGCCCCTGTTGATCCCCAACCCATGCAATCAGATTTGCCATCTGCACGGCTCGGGCGAAACCCTTAAATTTAAACTCTCGAGAAATTTCTTTACCGTCTGATGATAATTGCCAGTCATTGTGTAATTCATCCATCATAGCATTTGCATCTTCTAAGCTCAGAGCTGGAATGCCCCCCTGACAGGGTTCACAGTGGCGGTTGCTAAGGTCGCAGGCTTGATTGTCGGTCATTTTAGTCATCCTCTATTATGCGGTTAATTCAGTTTTTTGCAGCGGCTCAAAGGTCATTTCATATAGCCCCAGAGTTCGTGCCTTTTTTATATCACCCAGTAAGTCTCTCTCTGCGACTTGAAGAAGATCGTCGATGTCGTCGATTACATAGTAAATAGGCTGATGGATGTCAATGCGATAGGGCGTCCGCAAAATATCAATAACATTAAATTCACGGCGTTCGGGGACTGGGCTATCAATACTATATATTAGCTCTGTGGGTGACGAATTAAGACCAGATCCAAGTGCCTTATAGGTACCATTTTGTTTAATCAGACCAAATTCTATGGTGAACCAGTATAGACGGATCAGCCAACTATAATCTGCGGGTTGTACCTGCAGTCCAATCTTGCCAATAGTCTCAGAGAAATGTGCAAAACTAGGGTCTGTGAGCAAAGGCGTATGCCCAAAAATTTCATGGAAAATATCGGGTTCTTTAATATAGTCAAAATCAGCCCGACTGCGAATGAATGATGCGGCTGGAAATATCTTCTCTGAGAGCATTTTGAAAAAACGACCAAAACTAATGAGTGCCGGCACAGGGGCCACCCTCCAACCGGTGAGAGGCTCAAGGCGACGACTAATTTCAGAGCATTGAGGGATTCTGTGGCCGGGCAAAGCTAGTTTTTCTAAACCATATAGATATTCATCTGCTGCATAGTGCTGGATATTGGCCTGTTGTTGATTAAATAGATCAGACCAAACGCTGTGCTCTTCTTCGCTGTAGTTGATAAATCCGTTGATGTCAGCTGTTTTGGCGCTGTAGTTAGTCTGTTTTGCCATTTCCGTATCCTTTCTTGTCAGGATATTATTGATCATATTTTCGGGTAATAGCTTGTGAAATTGTCCCCAAAGCGGTATTTTACGGACATATTTACCCAAATTAAGGTTAATAAGGACATTATTTACCATGACAAATTTAGATAATTATGATCGCAGTATCCTGCGAGTTTTGCAGGCAGATGGGAAAATTGGCAACCAAGATTTGGCTGAAAAGGTCAACCTTTCAAGTTCTCCCTGCTGGCGGCGGGTTAAAAAACTTGAGGATGCCGGTGTGATCGACAGTTATGTGGCCATGCTTAATCCAAAATCTCTAGGGTTGACGGCTATGGCCTATGTGCATATAGCACTACTGGATCATCGCCAGAAAACTATTGAAACATTAGACAACTTTGTTGCCACTCAGGAGCAGATTGTTGAGTGCTCCTCGATCACGGGGTCCAATGATTACCTTCTTAAGATTATTGAGGCAGATACGGAGAGTCTTGAGAAATTTATAATGCAGAGCCTGTTGCGGCTTGGGATTGTTCGCTCATCAACCACTAATTTAATTTTGCGTCAGAAAAAATATACGACAACCCTTCCTTTGTGAGCTAAGGGTTTTGCAAGATCCTAGAAAGACTATCAAAGCCCGTACATTCTAGTGATTGCGGGTTTTTTTGTGTCTATAGTGTTCATTTAGGTTTGGTAATATCCCCGTCGCCATTCTCTGGGGCTTTGGTTGGTCCAGGCTTTAAAGGTGCGGCTAAACACAGCGGGATCTTCAAACCCCAAATTTAATGATAGCTCGGTGACACTGATAGTGGAATGTTGTAAATATTGTTTCGCGATTTTGAACCGTGACTCAGCCAATATTTGACTGAAGCTCTTGGCGCTTGCGCGCAGGCGTTTTTGCAGTACTCGGGGAGACAGTCCTACTAGCTGGGCGACATTGTCTAGCCGACAATTTCCGTTTGGAAGCAGGGCAAATATGGCCCGCTGTATTTGTTCTTCTAGGCTGATCTTAAGTCTCGCTCCATCGCGGGGCACGGAGCCCGATTGATAGCGCCAATGATCTTTTAACCTCTGATGGAGCTGGGGATTAATGGATACTGGCAGGGCAAATATTTCCCCCTCATAGCTGACCTGATTAATAGAGGAATCAAAGGTAATGGCGCAACCCAGGCCATAATCGTTGTTGCTGTTGACCCCAGGGTTGGCGGTCGCCAACAATATTTGCGCGGGCTTAATACGGTTATTAGCAAGCTGGCCAAGGAGGATAGTCAGATTGCTAATGGTTAGTGCGGTCAGCTGGTCCACTGGGGTTTGGGTGATAAATTCTGGCTGAAAATCAAGCTGAATACTGTGCTGGTTTTGGAGGCTTATCTGCTTAAAGCAAATGCCGCGAACATGGAAGTCGAGGTTGCGTTGCATAATTGCGAAGGAGTCGGCTAGCGAGGGCTGGGAGCACAGATAAGGTGCAAGAGCGCCCAGTATAAAAAGGTCCTGCCGTTCACCCAATCTGAAGCCAAAATCTGGGGCATTACATCGGGTTGCAGCTAGATCCAATAATTTGGCCATTGATTGATAGGTGATATAGAGATCTGGGTTATCTAGGCAGGCAACATCTATCCCAGCGTCGCTGAGCAGCGTTAAGGGGTTCTGACCAAGCTTTCGCACTAGGGGGGCAAAGCCGCTCAGGCCGCTACTTCTAACAATGGTTTCCATGCTGGGATGGTAATTTTATGTTCGTAATATATCAAGTTATTTCCCTGGGAGCGGAGTACTATCTTGGTTATACATAAAACAAAAATAATAAAAATCACTGAGGCTTCCGACGATGACAGCAGGGAAAAGAGCAACCGGCTATGACACCATTATCACCGGTGGGCTTTATTTTGATGGTACTGGGGCTCCTGCATCAATTAAAAATATTGCCATTAAAGATGGCAAAATTTCGCAAGTCACTACTGACGAGTTGAGCCTTGAGGGAAACCCAAAGGTTATTGAGGCCAAGGGGAAATGGGTCACCCCGGGATTTCTGGATACTCACACCCACTATGATGCTGAGCTTATGGTGTCGCCTAGTCTCTCGGAGTCGGTGCGCCATGGCGTAACAACGGTGTTGGTGGGCAGCTGCTCACTAAGTATGATCTGTAGTGATGCAGAAGATGCCTCTGATATTTTTACAAGGGTAGAAACCGTGCCTCGGGAAAAAGTATTGCCTATTCTTCAGCAGAAGAAAACCTGGAATAGCCCTAAAGGATGGATCGACTATATTGATCAGCAGCCGCTGGGCCCCAACTTAATTTCATTTCTTGGTCACAGTGATATGCGTGTGGCGGCCATGGGTATTTATGATGCCACGGACCGAAAAGTGACACCCTCTGCTGAGCAGATGGCGAAGATGGAATCGTTGCTAGAAGAGGCGATGGAAGTTGGCTTTTTGGGGCTGTCGACCATGCGTTTGCACTGGGACAAACTTGATGGCGACCGCGCCTGGTCTAAGTCACTGCCTAGCACCTATGCGCGGGTCAGTGAAATTTGGAGGCTTAACAGAATTGTTCGTCGCTATAATCGGGTCCATCAGGGCGCGCCCAACGCGGCTAATCCTTTGCGTATTCTTGAATATTTAATCGATACCATTGGCATTTTCCGCCGCCCATTAAAAACCACATTGATTGCGCTTTTTGATTTGCGTGGCAACCGAACCTTGCGTCCGTTATCTCAGCTGGCCAGCCGTGCTGTTAACTTCTTTGGCGGCGCGTTTCGCTGGCAGGTATTACCAACGCCCTTTACCGTGTATGCCGATGGCATAGATGTGGTGTTTTTTGAGGAGTTTGGTGCGGGTGAGTTGGCGCTGGATTTAAAAACTCAGGTTGAGCGTAATGATCTGTTTAAAGAGGAATCCTATCGCCGCAAATTTAGAAAATTTTATGGTGAAAAGCTCAGCCCTAGAGTTTGGCAGCGCGATTTTGGCGATGCAATTATTCTTAAGTGCCCGGACGAAACCTTAGAAGGTAAGAATTTTGCTGAAATTGCTCAGGCGCGCAGTATCCATGTAGTCGATCTGTTTTTAGATCTGGTGGTGCAGCATGGGCGATCATTGCGTTGGTATACGACGGTGGCCAATGACAATAAAAATGTCCTACGTAAGATGGTCAAAGATGACAATATTCTGGTGACCTTTTCCGATGCAGGGGCTCATATTCGTAATATGGCTTTTTATAATTTGCCGCTGCGGTTTCTTAAACTGGTCAAAGAGACGGTGGATGAAAATGCGCCGATCATGTCACTGGAGCGTGCCATCTGGCGTATGACCGGTGAACAGGCGGATTGGCTGGGTGTAGACGCAGGCAAAATACGTGAGGGTGATCGCGCCGATGTGGTGGTGATTAACCCTGAGAGCTTTGACCAAAATTTGGAAGATGTGAGTTGGGCGGAGATGGAAAACTTTGATATACAACGTCTGGTCAATCGCAATCCGGGTCTGGTTGAGACTGTGTTTATCAATGGCCAGGTGGCGGTAGACAATGAGGTTGTCGTGGATGCCTTGGGTACAGACTTTGGTTACGGTCGCTTTTTGGCGGCAAAGGCTGATTAAAGAACAATATTTATTAATGATGCTTTCTTGGGGGAATGTTTGATGAGTAATAAAAATAATTTACTGGGTTTGGCCGTTGTCGCGCTGATGGTAACCGGCTGCGATGCACCTCAGCCAGATGTATTGCAGGGCAAGGCCGATACTACGGGCTATGTGGCTATCGATAGTCCGCGCAATACTGACCCTCTGTATTCTCCAGTGGCAGGCCAGACAATGGCTAATCAGGTATTTTGGGGTGATACCCACTTGCACTCTACTTTCTCCATGGATGCTTTTATTTTCGGTAATACCTTGGGGCCAGATGATGCCTATCGTTTTGCTAAAGGCGAGAAGGTGATGGCCACCAGGGGTCAGCCCGCTCAGTTACGGGAGCCATTGGACTTCCTAGTACTTGCAGATCATACCGATGCGGTAGGGGCGATGGTTGCTCTTAAAGCCGGCAATAAAAAATTAATGGCCAACGCGACATTACAGGAGTGGTCGGAGATTTTGTTTGCTAGCGAAGAGAGCGCCCGCAAGCAGTTAGAGGCTACCCAGACACGTCAGGATACGCCGTCAGAATTGGAAGATCGTGATATTAGGTTCAATGCATGGGACTACTTAACCTCGACGGCAGATGCCCATTATGAGCCGGGCAAGTTTACCCCGTTGATTGGTTTTGAATTTACTGCCCAAAAGGGGGGGCAGAATTTACATCGGGTTGTTATCTACCGTGATGGCGCGGAAAAAGCTCAGATATTACTGCCCCTGTCTCCTAAAAAGGATTCTGATCCACGCCGACTGTGGGATTTTCTTGAGCAATACGAAGACATTAGTGGGGGTAAGGTTCTGGCGATTGCGCATAATGGCAATCTTTCGAATGGCCTAATGTTTCCCACGGCAGAGCTAGAATTTGGTGATGCAATAGATAGCGACTATGTCGCCCGCCGTGCGCGCTGGGAGCCGGTCTATGAGGTGACGCAAATTAAAGGGGATGGCGAAACCCACCCATTGCTCTCGCCGGATGATCGCTATGCGGATTATGAAACCTGGGACTTCGGTGACTTTGCTGGGGTGTTAAAGAAGGATGAGATGATTGCCTTTGAGTACGCTCGAGAAGCGCTTAAGCAGGGTCTGTCGCTTGAGTCGACCTTTGGTGCAAACCCCTATAAGTTTGGCATGATTGGCTCTACGGATTCTCACACTAGTCTAGCTACCGCCGATGAAGATAACTTCTATGGCAAGCACAGCGCTGGCATGGAACCGCAATCTGACCGCTGGAAAGATGCCGTGGGCGGACGCGGTGATGTAACAGTGCCTGGCTTTATGATGGCAGCCTCTGGTTATGCGGCTGTCTGGGCCCCCGAAAACACTCGCGAGGCTATTTGGGATGCCATTGCGCGTCGCGAAGTCTATGCCACAACCGGCAGTCGCATTACGGTGCGTTTCTTTGGTGGCTGGGATTTTACCGAAGATGATCTGTATGCCTCAAATATGTCTGAGCGTGGCTATGAAAAGGGCGTCTCCATGGGTGGCAGTTTACTGGCCGTTGATTCTAGCGCGCCGGTATTTATGCTTCAGGCGGCCAAGGACCCCAATGGCGCTAACCTAGATCGACTTCAGGTGATTAAGGGGTGGGAAGACGGTGCAGGCGAGGTTCACGAACAGGTCTATAACGTTATATGGAGCAATCCAGAGCTACGCTCGATGAATGCCGGCGGCAAGATTGCGGATGTACCGTCTACGGTTAAGGGCGCTACCTACAGCCATAAATACGGCGCTGCTGAATTGAGTACTCTGTGGCAGGATCCTGATTTTGTGCTGGGTCAGAAAGCCTTTTACTACGCTCGGGTGATTGAGGTTCCATCGCCAAGATGGACTGCCTATGATTCGTCACGCTTTGGGGTTGAGATGCCGAAGTATGTCAATAAGGTGACCCAGGAGCGCGCCTATAGCTCTCCCATTTGGTATGATCCTGCTGAGTAATCTCCGCGCTAGAGGCTAAATTTTCTATGTTAGGTACTTACTTTCTCTGACTTGCTTAGGGAAAGTTTTATTGAGCCCAAAGAATCATTGGGAGAGACTACTGACTCTTGAGTGCTTGATTAAAGACAGGGTATTTTAAACGACCTTAAATCGCCCTAAGACCACCATCTACCATAGTCCAATAAATTCCACTAAGATGCCTATAAATAGTTGGTATTTATGTTGGTACGTTTCGAGATAGCTCGTGAGAGTTCTAACAACGTGTCTTTACTGTGGCGCCTTATTAAGGAATACGACATTGGCCTTTAGTAACTTACTCGCACTGGTAGATGACATCGCGATCATTCTTGATGATGTTGCAGTTTTGTCAAAGGTGGCCGCGAAAAAAACCGCTGGCTTGCTAGGCGATGACTTAGCCCTAAATGCCGAGCAAGTGTCTGGGGTAAAAGCAGATCGAGAGCTACCCGTGGTTTGGGCGGTGGCGAAAGGCTCGTTTCTGAATAAACTTATATTAGTGCCCTCAGCTTTGCTAATAAGTGCCGTCGCCCCATGGTTAATCGCTGTATTGCTAGTGATGGGTGGTTTGTACCTGTGTTTTGAGGGCTTTGAAAAAATTTCCCACAAATGGCTTCATGATAAAGACGAACTGGAAGCACGGCATCAGGCAAAGCTAGCGGCTCTGGCCGATCAAAAAGTTGATATGGTCAAGCTTGAAAAAAATAAAATTAAAGGGGCCATCCGTACAGATTTTATCCTCTCCGCAGAGATAGTCGTTATCGTGCTGGGTACAGTACAAAGCGAACCTTTTCTCACACAGGTTATCGTCGTGTCTTTACTCGCGCTAGGGATCACCTTTGGGGTTTATGGATTAGTAGCCGGTATTGTTAAGTTGGATGATGTGGGCCTATACATGCTGAAAAAGTCTGTGTCGGGCTCATTCAATGACCTGCAACGCTTTGTTGGCCGCAGCTTATTAATTATTGCTCCACTGCTGATGAAGTTTTTGTCGATAGTTGGCACCGCCGCAATGTTCTTAGTCGGTGGTGGAATTCTGGTACATAGTATTGAAATAATACATCACGCAACTGATTCGCTAATGAGCGCACTTGGCGTTCCTCTTGAAGGGCTTGTTGCCGCATTAGTGCCAGTTTTGGTAGAGGGCACGGTCGGACTCATAGCGGGCGCATTGGTGCTAGCGGTAGTTGCGCTTGTAGCTAAAGTTTGGCCTTCAAAAAAATAGCTCTCAATGTTGCTGTAGCAATCTCACCATTGCCTGGGCTGGTGCTGAAAGAGCATGCCGACGGCGGGTAAATATACCAACCTGGCGCTCTATGCTAGGTCCTGAAATAGGACGGCAGACAGCACCCAGACTCTGCATTTGCTTGCCGCAAAGTGCTGGCACTAGCGCCACACCTACGCCTGCAGCGACCATGGCGCCTACCGTTGTCAATTGAAACGCTTCAAATATCTGCGGCGCTTTGCACTCTGACTTAGCAATCAGTTGGTCAACCCACAGCCGTGCGCTGGAGCCTCGGTTTAAGGCGACCAGTGGTTCTTTAAATAGATCGTTGACAGATATATTTTGCTTCGAGGCAAGCGGGTGATCGGCCGGTATAATAGCGATAAAGCGATCGGTAAACAGGGGTGAAAAATCGACTCCATCGAGTCTGTTTGGTTTAAACGTAATACCTAGTTCAACACGGCCTGACTGTACTGCGCTGATTACCTCTTCCATAATGATATCTTGCACGGTCAAGGTGATGTTCGAAAATTGCTGACCATAGTCGGTCAGCACCTTAGGTAGACAATTGCTGGCATAGGATGGCATGGCTGCAATTGTCAGCTTGCCGCGCTGCAGAGTAAACAGCTGGCGCAGATCTTCGAAGCCTTCGCCCCAGTCCGCCAGCAGGCGTTTAGCAACTGGCAAAAACTGCTGTCCTTCTGGAGTTAGTTCAACTGAACGCGTGGAACGGGCGAAAAGTAAACCGCCACTAGCTTGCTCAAGTTTTCTAATAGACACACTTAAGGCTGGCTGAGAGACATGCAAGCGCTCGCAGGCTTCGGCAAAGCTACCCACCTCAGCGATGGCGACAAAGCCGCGCAACTGTTTAATGGTTATAGTGCCATCGACGCTATTATTCATAATATAAATCTATTAATTATTTAATTTATACAATTTGAGTTAATTATAGGGCTCTGGCATTCTAGGTCAACCCATCTTGACTCTAAGAGATTCAACGAATGATCGACAACATCAAGCAACCACTCTGGCAACCGAGCGTTGGGCGCATTAATGCCAGTAACTTGAAGCGCTTTGGTGAGCAAATTGAGCACAAGCTTGGTTTAAGCTTTGACGACTATCAGCAACTGCATCGATGGTCAGTTGAGCAGCCCAAACTTTTCTGGGAGCAGGTCTGGCAGTTTTCTGATATTCATGCATCGCGGGACTGGGACAGCGTGCTAATCAATGGTGAAAAATTTCTGGGGGCTATTTGGTTTGAGGGCGCGCGACTCAATTATGCAGAAAACCTATTGCGCAATCGCAGTGACAAACTCGCTCTGATCTCACGACTTGAAAACGGCTCACGCAAAACCCTCAGCTATAGCCAGCTCTATCAGCAGGTATCTGAATGCGCTGCGGGACTGCGTCAACTGGGTGTCGTCAGTGGCGATCGGGTGGCTGGGTTTATGCCTAATATCCCCGAAACGATTGTTGCCATGTTGGCCACTGTCAGCATCGGTGCGATCTGGTCTTCTTGCTCACCAGACTTTGGTATCAATGGCGTCATGGATCGCTTTGGGCAGATTGAACCCAAGGTACTGTTTGGCTGTGATGGTTATTTTTATAACGGTAAAACCATCGACTCACTGCCGCGTATCGAGGAAATTTGTGGCAAGATTGATAGCATTGTTCAGGTGGTGGTGGTGCCGGTAGCCCGCGATACACCCTCTATAGATAGTATTTCCAATGGCGTTTTATTTGACGATTTTTTGTCGGTCCATCATGGTGCGGAATTGATTTTTGAGCAGCTACCGTTTAATCATCCGCTTTATATTATGTATTCTTCTGGCACTACTGGCGTACCTAAGTGCATTGTCCACAGTGCGGGCGGCACTTTGATTCAACATCTCAAAGAACAGCAGCTACACACTGACCTAAAGCCCGTCGACAGGCTGTTTTATTTCACTACTTGCGGATGGATGATGTGGAATTGGCTGGTCAGCGGACTGGCCTCGGAAGCAACTCTAGTGCTCTATGACGGATCGCCGTTTTACCCAGAGGCTAAGTCATTGATCGATATGGTTGAAGAGGAGCAAGTGAGTATATTTGGGATCAGCGCCAAATATATCAGCGCACTGGAAAAGGCTGGAGTGGTGCCGCGAGAGACCCATAAGTTGGAACATTTAAAAACGCTCCTCTCCACTGGATCGCCACTCTTGCATGAAAGCTTTCACTATGTCTATCGTGATATAAAAAGCGATCTCTGCCTTGCCTCTATTTCTGGCGGTACTGATATTATTTCCTGCTTTGTGCTTGGCAATCCTTGCATGCCAGTATGGGAAGGCGAGATTCAGTGTCATGGGCTTGGTATGGCAGTAGAGATATGGGATGACCATGGCAACTCAATCACCGAACAAAAAGGCGAGCTGGTGTGCAGTAAACCCTTCCCTAATGCACCAATCTATTTCTGGAATGACCCCGAAAATAAAAAGTACTTAAGCGCCTATTTTGAAACTTATCCCGGCATCTGGGCCCAGGGCGATTATGGTGAAATCACTGTGCACAATGGTGTGATCATTCATGGCCGCTCGGACGCAGTGCTGAATCCTGGTGGCGTCCGAATCGGCACCGCGGAAATTTACCGTCAGGTGGAGAAGCTCGATGATGTAGTTGACAGTATCTGTATTGGCCAGAACTGGGACAATGATGTGCGGGTGGTGTTATTTGTAGTTTTGCGCGCAGGGGTCGATCTCGACGATGAACTGCAGCAGACTATTCGCCAGACTATTCGCAGCGAGACTACACCGCGCCATGTGCCAGCAAAAATCATTGCTGTCAGCGACATTCCACGGACTATTAGCGGCAAAATAGTGGAGCTAGCCGTTCGCAAAGTAGTACATGGAGAAACGGTTACTAATACTGATGCTCTGGCCAATCCCGAGGCATTAGAGCAATTTAGAAATATTACTGAACTACTGCGCTAACATTTAAAGCTGCTAGTAAAACCCTGTCAATCATGTCAAATAGGTTCCCATGTGCTACGGCCACCTCTGGGTAAGGCTTTCAAAGACAGTAGGGGAAAGTCCCGTGACAGAGCAAGAATGCGCTGGTGGCAAAAAGAATCACAGTTTCGGTGAGGCCTTATTCCTACAGATCTAGATATAGCTACGGCAAGCACTTTGCCTATGGCCGGCGAAATGCTGGGCTATTCGAGCTCTGCACTGCTATGTTTTATTAGCCATTATCAGTTAAAACTAAGGTAATCATTGGCTTCTAAAAGTCACTGTACCGCGTGATAGAATGGAAAAACAAATTTAACTTATCCGCAAAGTCACCGGCACTTGGTCTCGGTTACTGCGGTCATGGCAGAATAATAAGAATGGATATCGAACATGGCTTATCACGAAATTGAGTTGGTCGATCACAGCGCACTTTCACCTTGGTTGCAAGGGCGCACCTTTGAAGATTTAAAAAGTGAATATGACAGCAAAGGCTATCTGGTTTTTGAAAATGTTATGCCAATCGATAAGGTTGAGTTTGTTCGCGAAGCACTGCAGCCTTATCTGAATAAGCTCGGGCGCAATAATTTTGAAGGGTTTAAGTCAAACCGTGTTTACGCATTACTGGCTAAGGCGCCCGAGGTGTTCTCAGATATGGCTACCCATCCACTGGTGTTGGCGTTTGCTGAAGCCGATTTGGGTGATAGCTGTTTACTGTCGTCCCTTCTGGCTGTTAACTTACAGCCGGGTGAAACTGCACAACCATGGCACCATGATGATTTCGATATTTTTGTGCCACGGCCACGGCCGGCCTATGGGTTGAGTGCTTTTTGGGCAATCGATGACACCACGGAAGAGAATGGCGCCACAGATATTATTCCTGGCAGTCACCTGTGGGGTGAGGGTCAGCACAAGGCGCCTTTGCCCGGTGATTTCCAAACTATTTCCAAGACAGCTTCTATGGACCCCAACGAAGATCCTCAGCCGCATCCAGATGCAGTCAAGATAACCTTGACTGCTGGATCGTTAATGATTGTCAAAGGTACATTGATTCATCGCGGTGGGGCCAACCAATCTAATGCTAATAGGCTGATTGTGACACCTCAGTACTGTGTGGGCTGGGCGCGGCAACTGGAGAATATGATGGCTGCTGTGCCGCGCTCGATTGTGGCAACGCTGCCTGAGCGCACCCGCCAGTTGATTGGCTACAATATCCATTCTGCATTTATGGGCTATGTGGATGGGGGGCATGCTGAGCGATTGCTCAAATTTCCTGATTGATCAAGGTGCCATGTAACAAAGGATGTAACAAAAGCCATTGTTAGCTCACCAAAATAGCGAAACTTTTAGGCGTCTTATTTAAGGTCGGTGTATACTAAAATCCATAAGAAGCCCTACATTGTTGGCCGTTTTTACCTCATCTAAGTATGCTCTTTTTACTAAACCTTTTTATAGATAGCGTGACTTATCAATGGATAATATATTTTTAAGATTGCTCAATGAAAAACAAACGTTGTTGATCGATGGAGCCACCGGCACTAACTTATTTGCATTAGGCTTACAGTCAGGTGACTCACCTGAGTTTTGGAATACCGACTTTCCAGAACGTGTTGCCTCCCACTACCGATCGTTTATAGATGCTGGGTCAGATATTGTTTTAACCAATACCTTTGGTGGGAATAGCTATAGGTTGAAGCTGCATGATGCACAAGATCGTGTCACAGAGTTTAATCGTGCAGCAGCCCAAATTTTAGTCAAAGAGATTGCTGCTAGTGGCCGCGATGTCGTGGTGGCCGGCTCCATGGGGCCGACGGGTGAAATCTTTGCTCCAGCTGGGCTAATGACTATAGAAGAAGGTGAAATTGCGTTTGCAGAGCAAGCTATGGCGCTCAAGGAAGGGGGTGCAGACATTCTCTGGATCGAAACCCTATCTTCCCTTGAAGAGTGTCATGCTGCAGTGCGAGGAGCAAGTGTCACTGGGCTGCCTATCGTACTAACCCTGAGTATTGAGACGAATGGTCGAACCATGATGGGCATTACGCCATCTGATATTGTCCAGCTACAAACTGAGCTGTGTACTCCCTTAGCTGCCTATGGAACCAACTGTGGGCTTGGTGCTGCTGAGGTCATAGCCGCCATTATTAACATGCAGCAAGCGGCGGATATAGCTGGCGCAGAACCTATACTCGTTGCAAAAGGTAACTGTGGTATTCCCGAATGGGTTGATGGCGAAATTTGTTATAGCGGCACGCCAGAATTAATGGCCAACTATACCCGGATGGCGATGGACGCAGGTGCTCGAATCATCGGCGGTTGCTGTGGCACCTCTCCTGAACATGTTGCTGTTATGCGACATGCGATGGACACTTATAGCAAAGGCGGTACGCCAGATCTAGAGCGAATACAGACAGAGTTAGGCGTTATTACTAGTGGAGCCCAAGCTCAAATGGCCGGAGACTTAAGTATTGCGGGTGGTGCTGCGGGACCAGGACACAAATCGTCAGGCCGGGCAAGACGTCGCCAAAAATAAAATTGATAGATTAATAGAAAGGCTTTTTGTCGCTATATCAGTGATCGACTCATATCGTTGAGCGCGTGATTAAAGCTAGTGTCGTCATCGCCCGAAAGGGTTGGGGTTCTTCAACAACAGACAATCACAACATGATGCAAAAGGCAGTCGAGATATTAAATAGCCTGTATGGCTATGACAGTTTTCGCGGTCACCAGGCTGAGATTATTGAGCATGTTAGCGCCGGCAATAATGCCCTGGTGTTAATGCCCACCGGTGGAGGTAAATCCCTCTGCTATCAAATTCCGTCATTATTGCGCGACGGTGTGGGGATTATTATCTCGCCCTTAATCGCTCTGATGCAGGATCAAGTGGGAGCCATGCAACAACTTGGTGTCAAGGCGGCATTTTTAAATTCTACTCTGTCCCACAGTGACCAGAATAAGATTGAGCAAGAGCTCTTGTCGGGGCAGTTAGATTTACTGTATGTTGCTCCAGAAAGGTTAATACAGCCTTATACCCTCGACCTGTTAAGCCGCTGTCAG
>TARA_B110000285_G_C15142967_1_pt1 | contig 17431 bp, 18 predicted proteins | sample TARA_B110000285 | Tara Oceans TARA_B110000285 (sample SAMEA4397756) | marine metagenome | biome: Polar Biome; feature: [SRF] surface water layer (ENVO:00010504); material: water (ENVO:00002006), including particulate matter (ENVO:01000060) such as... | depth 5 m
CCAATAATAAATGCTTGAGCCAAACCATCGGGGCTTGGCTGTTCTTTGTAAGATAATTTCAATCCTATTTCAGAACCATCTCCTAATAGTTTTATGAAATTTGGCAGATCCTCAGGGGTAGAAATTATTAAAATTTCTTGAATCCCTGCCAACATTAATACCGACAATGGGTAGTAAATCATCGGTTTGTCATAAACTGGCAGCAGTTGTTTTGAAACTCCTTTTGTAATGGGGTAGAGTCTTGTGCCACTTCCTCCAGCTAATATAATTCCTTTCATAATTATGCTATTTAAGCCACTCATGGCCATTATTTATTATACAACTGGGCTTCCAACCAATTTCTTGTGCTTTTTTATCGTCAAATGTTAAATCATTAGTCATTTTTTTTAAAGTCATTATTGTAAATGGTATTTTTGTTTTTAAAAAAATATTAATAATTTTGATAAAAAAAACTAGAATTTGAGCAACAAACATAGGGATATTTAATACATTTTTAACTTTAAAATTATTTGCAATAACATTAGAAATTTGAAAGAAATTTGGATGTTTTGTATCTGTTAGATTATAAATACCAGAAGTATTTATAACTTTAGATGAAAAACTAGCAACATCAGTTGCCAAAACCATAGACTTTTTAGCTTTTCCTCCTCCAATATTAAGATATTTTCCATTTTTAATACCGTTTATCATTGCCAATAAATTACCTGGGGCATTTTTGCCTACTACCAGTGGTAAACGTAATACTGAAATATTAATATTATTATTTTTTCCCCAATCTATCGCAATTTTTTCTGCATTAATTTTGCTTTTACCATAAGCATCTTTTGCAGTTAATGAAGCTTTTTCATTGATCAGAGTACCCTCGGTTAGACCATAAACAGCAACAGTACTAATTATCAAAACTCCCTTTGGTTTATTTTTTTGCTGATTAATAGCATTTAAAAAAGAAACAGTCCCTATTTCATTCACCAAATAGAATTCATTAACTTCAATATTAGTTTTGGGAATAGTATGAGCTTTACCTGCACAATGAATGAAATATTCATAGTCTTTTTTTAATATTAGTTCATCTTTGGATATGTCACATACAATCTCATTTGAATTACCTCTACCAACGGAATCAACGCTATATCCGTTAGATTTCCAATGCCTATATATGTATTTTCCTAAAAAACCAGTACCGCCAGATATTAATAAATTCATTTAAAATATATGTTTTGTAAAACCCCATTTTTTAAAATATGTAAGCGCACTTTGAATGGTAATAAATTTAAACTTAAGAGAAGAATGAGTAAACTTTGCAAAATGATGAAATACTTGAACTTTTGGATAATACAATGTTCTTGATATTTGAAGAAATCTTCTCGTTATATCTGCATCTTCCAAATACATGAAAAAGGAATCATCAAAAAAACCTACCTTTTTTAATGTAGTAATTCTGAAAAGCATAAAGCAACCAGATAAATAGGGAATGTCATATATTTCTTTATTATAATCGTGATCTCTATATTCAAACTTTTCCATTTTTCCTTTTAAATAGTTTTTAATAAATTTAGGAGAAAAGCCACGAATAAACATATCAAAAAATGTTGGATTTCGTTTACAAAGGTATTGATAATCTCCATTCGGATATGTGATTTTAGGCATAATATGACCTACCTCATTGTTATTATCCATAAAACTCGTAAGCTCTTTTAGTACATCAGTATTATAATATATATCGGGGTTTAAAATTAAATGGTAATCTGAACTATACTCTATAGCTCTGGCTATACTAATATTATGAGAAGCACCGAAACCAGGATTTGAGGGGTTAGAAAAATATGAAATTCTATCATCGAGATGCTGCAAATATGCTAAATTAGTATTTGGCGAGTTATCAATTAAATCAAGTGTGACTTTTAAGTCTGTATTTAAAAAGGAAGTGATACATTTTTTTAACATATTTTTATCGTTATTATACATAACGATGCATCCAGTAACTTTGATATTCATAAATTAAAACTTAATAATTATTTCAAAAAACATTACCAAAGAAACTGATAGTAATTGTTTTCCCATATTTAAATTTTGTCCCATTTTTTAGTAGAATGATTGTACTTTTTAATGACTTTTGCTGGACTTCCTACTGCAATTGTAAAAGGAGGAATATCTTTATTAACAACTGACATTGTACCAATAATAGAACCTTCACCAATTGTAACTCCAGATAGAACCGATACAAATTCTCCTAGCCATACATTTTTTTCAATTTTGACAGGTTTTGAATAGATTGGTCTATCATGAGGAATACTTTCCGGAGAATCTTGATTTTCTCCTGAGTAATTACCGTGATTGTGATCTGTTATAAAAACTTTACTAGCTATAAGAACATTGTCTTCAATTTCTATACTTTCTACAGCTGCAATATGAACATAATCATTGATTTGAACATTTTTACCAATATTTATTACTTGCTTACTGTTTGTCTCAGTATAAGCGTCAATTCTACAGTTATAACCTGTAGTAAAACCATATCCAACTTTGATTAACTTTTTGCCTCTAATCATTATGGGGAATCTAATTATTCTTGCTTTTGAAAACAGAAATTTAGTTCTTATTTTAAATATAATTAATTGTAAAATTCCAAAAACTCCATAAACTTTAATAAGATTTTTCATTGTAAATTTATTTATTAGCTATTTCTCTGGGGATATTTAAATATTTCTCTGCTTGCCTTTTTGAGTCATTAAAAACGAGTAATCGATCTTTTCCCTTTTCAATAAAATTATAATAAAATTTATTATCATTAAAAAACCTGTTGTAAAACCCTTGCTAATAGCTATATAACTTCTGTTTCTAATATCGAATAGAAGTCTAATCAGACGTGTTTTTGAGAAAAATAATTTGTTATATATATGTTATTAAAAATTCCTTATCATTTAATCATAGTATTTTTTTAAAAAGATTTTCCCAAGAATTAACAAAAGGTTTGGGATATTTTATAGATTCTGTTAAATCAAAATTTATATTACCATTCTCAATTAATTCTCTCATTTTTTTTGAAAGTTCCAATGAATCGTTTGGATTGAAAAATAATGCTTTATCATAATCACCAACAGTTTCTTTTGCGTAATCTAAATTGGAAACAATCATTGGTTTATTAAACTGTATACATTCACTAATTGGCAATCCCCAAGTTTCCAACTTTGAAGGAAAAAGCAAACAGTTTGTTCTTGAAAAATACTCATAAACTTTCTCTCTACTTACTAAACCAATAAAATTAATATTATTAATTAAATTATACTTGTCAACTATTTTTTTTGCATAAATATTTTCACTGCCATCAATTGTTATAGTAATGTCAAAATTTAATTTATTTAATTTATTTAATTCAATTACCGCATTACATATGACTTCAATATTTTTAAATGGTCTAGGGAATGTTGGATAAAAAAAATTTATTTTAGAATTTTTATTGTTTATATTCAGGAATTTTGAGGGGACTTTTGGAACTATTGGTTTTGAAATTAAAATTTTATCTGAATCTATTTGAAATAAATCTATAAATTTATTTTTTAACCACAGCTGTTGTACGATTACAAATTTATTTTTATTAATATTTATTTTGTACAAAAATTTATAAAACAATTTGAAAAAAAATTGAGTTGGTTGAATCATTAAATCTGAAAAATTTAATGAATTAAAAGGAGCTGGGTTGTGACAATATACAGCCTGAGAAATATCGCCAACATTCGGAGTTATATCGTGCAAGGATAACCAAAAGTTAACATCATGTTTTTTTGAGAATTTTTTAAAATAAATATATTCATAATATAATCTAAAAAAGTATGAAGATCTAGACTTAGGAAATTCTATAAATTGAATATTACTAAATTTTTTTAAATCAAACAGCTCTTTTTTGTGAACAAGAGCTAATAGTTTATATTCTTTAATATACATACTGTCGTTTAAAAAAGATAAACAGTCCATTAAAACTGATAATGGTCCTCCTTCAAAAAAATTAATAGCAGAAATGGCTAATGTTTTATTTTTCATTGATTTAAGGCTTCATTTAAAGATTTTATATAACCTTTACCATGTTTTAAATCTGGCTCCATATAATTACCTTCACCCCATTCATTCCAAGATTTCAAAAAAATAATTTTTCTTTTCTTCTTTTTAATAATATCTAAAACTTCTAAAACATGCTTTTTAAATAATTTAGGGGTTGAATTATGAAATACTAATCCTTTATTTGAACTTCTGGGTGTATGGTCCCAATTTGGTATTATAGTAGGGATTATATTTTCTTCAGAATCCACTTTATCCACAAAATATTTAGATATAAATGAATACTTTAGAATAAGGGGCTTACCTAAGAACTTAAATTTAAAAAGTTTAAGAGGGATTTTTTTAATCACTTTATTGTTAAACCTGTGCTCACCTGTTCTTACTATATTTACCGAGTTAAATCCTAAATCTAAAATCTTAATTCTTTCATTAGTGTCAACTGTATGGCCTATAAAGAAAAAACCATTAGGAATACTATTTTCCTTAGCTAATTTGTTCCAACAATTTATAAATTCGGTAGCATTTGGTAATAATAAAGGTTTGTATATCACAAAAATAGGTTTATTGTCTATTTTTATATATCTAGGATCCTTAAAAGCTGTTAATAATGAGTAAAAGTGAGATTTAATATCCTCTATTCCGGGGTACAACTGTTCTATTAAAGTTTTATCACCAGATGAGTTTTCTATATTCCAAACCTTAGCCTTCCAAGATTCATTTGCCCAACCTAAGGAAAACGGAAAATCTGGCTTCCCACTATTTAATACTTCTTTGAAAGGGGTATCTAAAAGTTGTTTACCGTTTCCAAACCAATAATGCCAGTAACAAAATCCAGTAACACCTGCTTCTTTTGCTAGTTTAACTTGATTTTCTCTAACTTCTGATATACGCAAGTCGTAATACCCTAAATTAGCAGGAACCTTTGGTTGGTCATGGCCTTTGAATAATTTCTTAGCTTTCCCTACATTAGTCCACTCTGTAAAACCTTCTCCCCACCATTCATTATTCTCTTTAAAAGGATAATATTGGGGTAAATAATATGCAATAACTTCCATTTTTTTATTTTTTTAAAATACTACATCTGCCTATTGAATACCAAAAAATTGGTGCAATTAATTGAAAAGCAAAAACATTAGACCCAACAGCCTGCATACAAATAATAACTATAATTCCTAATTCAATATATTTCTCTTTAAAGTTTGTATACCCTTTAAATAAAGAAGTAATAATTATCAGTGTAAAAATTAAAAATCCAAGGATCCCAATTTCTGCTATCATTCTAAAATAATTACCGTCTGATATGAATTTATCAGAATATTCAACAGCTTTATGACTATAACGTCCTAGTCCATCCCCAGTCAAAAGGTTTTGAGTCATTGCTATACCATCTGTCCAATTTCCACTTCTTTCATTTATTGCACTATTGAAAGTATTCAATCTCAATAATAAACTATTGAAAAATTCAGGATTATATTTATAGAAAACCCAGAAACCAAGGAAAAGTAAAATAAATTCAAATAAGATAAATTTAAATTTTGAAAGTTTTAATTTGAAGAGAACAGAATAATTAATCCAAAGAAATGCAAAAATACCAGTAAATAGTCCTGCTCTTCGAAAAGTTAAAATTAAAGCAATTATAGATACCAGAAGAAAAATTTTACCTAACCTAAATTTACTTTTAAACGTCTTATCAAAGGATAAAAGAACGCATACAGCACTTAAAGAACCAGTAGCCGTTAAACCCAAAAAAGATCGATAATGAGAAATGAAATTTACACGACCAGTTCCACCAACCGCATCTATTTTATTCATGTGAATAGCATAACTAGATGGTAATGTTAATTGTAAATAAAAGCCAACAATAAAACAACCGACAAGAGATATTAATGTAACATTTAAAAAAGAATTATTTGAAGAAATTTTACCAAAAAAATAAAAAAGTAAAATAGGAAAAATAGAGTTGGAAAATTCCTTAATAAAAACACTCACAGGTAAATCAGAAAAAGCAAAGAAAACAAATGAAATTATATTGTAAATGATGTATAATGTAACTAAAACATCTAGACTGTTATTTAATTTATAATAGTTTCTACTGTACAATAAATAAATGCCAATTATCATAAATAAGGACATTGATAAACCGATACGAATAAAAGGTAAATATATAGCAATAAAATAAGTGATAACTACAAATAGATAATAGTAATTAATTATAGTTGTTTTTGGAACTTTAATCATTTATTTTTAATATAATTTTATATTTTGATAACAAAAGTTAGTGAAACTTTGATTAGATATTACACTTTAGTTCAAAATGAAATTTAAATTATGTAAACAAAATATTCACATTAAATAAACCAATAATTATTGTTAATTTATAGTTTTTTTGTTTTTATAAATTTGTACACATACAATATTTCTTTCTTTTTTATTGATATTAAAAATAACAACAAAATAATTAAAACCATATATCTTATATATGTGTAAGGATATAATAATGTCATAATTATTGCTAAAATTGAAGTTGACAAAGTGGCTATCCAAATAAACCTATCATTAAAAACAATTCTATTACAAATTTTTCTGTGAGCATATAAATGAAAAAAAGCTAGTAATAAATAACTTATAAAAGTTGTATATCCAGCAGCATAATAACCATAAAGAGGAATAAAAGTATAATTCAATCCAATATTGACAATAGCTGTTAATATTGTACCAATAGCGATAATTTTTGTTTTTTTATGATATAATTCAAGGCTAGAGTAATTATTATAAACAAATTGAAACAAAGCGCCTAGAGCAATTGGAGTTATAATCCATCTAGCATCCATAAACTCTGTGGTTCCTAGCATAAATAACATTTCTGGACCAATGGTTATTATTATTATTGTTATAACACATAAACTAAATGTGATAATCTCATTCGATTTCTTTATTGGTGGAAAATCATTTTTCTCGTAAGTTAGATATAACCATGGATTATATGCTTGTAAAATAGCATTTGACAGAATAAGCATTAAAACAGCATATGAAAATCCAAAACTATAGAGACCCGCATTAGAATTTCCCGTAAAATTTATTATCATTATCCTATCAATTTGTGTCAAAACTATCATGGCTAAAGAATGAGGAATCATAGGTAAAGATATTTTTAACGCATATGACCAATATTTTTTAATATTAAAAAACCTAACTTCTTTAAGAGTTTTGAAATAATAATAAATTCCAATCAAAAACATAGGTAAAATCAAACCTATCACCCTTCCTAAATATCTTTGATCATCAAACACATAAAGTATTAGTATTACACAAAAAAATATTGCTCCAAGAGAATTTAGAATTGCAATTATTATATTTTCTTTGTATAACAATTGATATTTGTATTTTTCTTGAGCGAATATAACAGAAGGGTAAAATAATAGATAGATAAATATTATTAATACAAGTTCTGAATCTAACGACATAATGTTAGCTAGTTGCTGATTAAAAAAAAACCCAAATATTAAAAAAATTAAAGCTACAATACTTCCTAAAACTTGAATTGAAGCTATATATTTTCTTAAATCTTTTTTAAAATCAATACTAGCATTGCCTATACTATAAGGCAAACCCAATCCTATAATTACAGAAATAATAGCAACCCAGGCAAAAAAATTACTTGCAATCCCATAATCAGAGGTAGACAATAACCTTGTAAATATTGGAGCTGAAATTAGAGCTGTTGATCTAATCAAGATATTTGCTAACATATATCCAGATCCAGATTTTAAGGCTATTTTATTTAAATTCTTATCCAATAGATTTTATTTTAAAATTATAGTAGGTAAGTAAATATTGATTTTAATTACTTGTTAAGGTTAATTAGTGCACTATCAAAAAAACATTCTAATTTATTTATCTCTTTTTTATATAAAGGTGATATTTTGACAAGACCCATCAATATTTTTTCACCCTCACTCATCAAATATTTCAAATTAATTTCTTCACCTAAATTTTTTACTGTTGCAATATAAGCAGCGGAAGAATGAATATTATCAAAAGAGTCATTAGAATCAAAATTTGATATAACTATTGGTAGTTCTTCATAACTTTTTAATCTTGTTATACCATCAATTAAATTAAAATGCACATCTCCAAAAACTATTGCTTTTTTACCTAACAAAGCTGCTTCATAAGCCGCAGAACCAGTCACCGTAATAACTCCAATAGCATTTTGGATTATAGGTTTTGGATCTGTATAGTAATTAACACTAATCATTTTAACATTTGGTAATTTATTAGCATTTTTATAAAAATTTATTGAACGCTCACCCAACATAGACTGATGTTCTTTTACGTATAAATACCAGCCTAATGGCAATGATTTAGAAACTTGCTCAATAGATGCTAATTCGTTTAGATAAAAAGGACTAAGAACACTCGTTGAGGATTCAGGGATTAAATGCAATGGCATATAAACATATTTTTCACCTGAAATTGGATTTGAAAAATATTTATTAGGACCCAATAAATACCACCTTTTTAATGTTGCCTTAATAAAAAACCACAAAAACTTTAGATTTGATGGAAATATAATATGATTTTTACTACGAAATGAAATATTTTTCCCTTTAAAAGATATATTTATCAAATAAAATATTTTTGAAATTATAAATTTCATCATACCTAACAAAGGAGTTCTCTTATAATTTGATGTTATATCATTCTCAAAAACTTTCGACATTATCTTGTCGCGACTCCTAAATTCATTAATATATGAATATTCATTTTTCAATATTTCAGGGTCTAATTTTTTATTCTTATGAAACAAAGAAACAAAATAATCATTCTTACATATTGCAGAATAGGAAGGTATTTTATACATTCCAAATCTAGGATGATCAATAATAATATAAGGAATCCCTCTGGATTGGGCAATTTCAGAAATTATTGACCTAGATAATTCCGCATTATCCAAATCCCATATTATATCTGGTTTAAAATCTTCAAATATTTCAATAACCCTTCTGTAATTTAACTCAAGCCAATAAATCTGTTGCTCATACGTTACCTCATCAAAAAAAAACCTGTCATGAAAGTATTTTGAAAAAAATTGAGAAGTAAGGATTTGAAGAGATAAAACTTTATCCTTTGTATAATTTTTTCTTATTATTTCTATAAATTCGTAATCAATAGGTGGTCTCTCTAAATTTTTTGAAAATAACTCTAATATTTCATTGTTATCATAAACATTTAAGTTCTTTAATTTCTTATGAGCAAAATAGGTGTTTGTATTCATCTTACATTCATCATATCCTGTTTCTATACTATTAAAAAAATATGATGCTACGTCATTGTTTTTAGATAACAGATCTTTTGCTAAAAAGTAAAATGGGAAAGAAAATGATTCTTTACATATCAATAAAATTTTTCTTTTCATGAACAAGTTTATAAAATTTTAATGTCTTTATTTTTGAGTTTATCTAGATGGGAATTAAAGAAGTCTTTATTCTTATTAATTTTTTCAATACTCCAATCCCACCATTTTAAGTCTTCTAATAATCTAATTGATGCCTCAGAAAATCGTTTTTTCTTTACTTTAACCGGATTACCTACCGCTATAGAGTATCTTGGAATGTCAGAGTTTACAATAGAGCCTGCTCCTATAATAGACCCTCTCCCAATTGTAACTCCAGGAAGAATTACTGAATTGGAACCTATAAAAACATCTTCCTCAATAACAATATTATCAGAAACTATATCTTTAAAGTACGAATCTGTATAAACTAAATGATTTAAAAAAGATGAGCTTGGTTTATCAATGTGATGATTAAAATCAACAATACATACATTTTGTCCAATTGATGTAAATGAACCAATTTGAATTCTTTTATTTAATGATTTCAAAACAGTTCCAGGCCCAGTAATTGTAACAAATCTACCAAGAGAAACATTACCGTATGTTTTAGAATCAACAATAACACATCCTTCATTTATTTCTGTAAAACTAACTTTAGAATTAATTATTTTACATTTAAATTCACTACTGTTTCCATGATTAATTACATTGAAATTAATATCTGAATCTCCTTCTAACCTTATTGATTTATTTAAGTTTAGTATAAAAGATTTTATCTTTTTTTTGATCATAATATTAATAGAAATTTACTTTTAATAGAATCAATTTAATTTTTTCCTTAATTGGGAAACTTTTAGATGTCAATAATTTAAAACTATAATTTAAAACTAGAGACTTATATTTGAGATATAATTCTATTACTTCTTCATTTTTATCTAATCTAATTTCCTTGCAAAGGTTTAAAATGTTTCTATAAAAATGTAATGTAGTTCTTTCAGAATGTTCAGGATAATTAGTAGATGCAAAAGAAACCCAAAATTTACAAGCTTCAAAGTATTGTGTTAATTTTAAATAATTATATGATGATCTAATTATGCTTTCTCCTTCTTGATTATAGTAATATAACTTATTAAAACTTACTGAAATTTTTACAGCTTTTTTAAAAACTTGTGGTGTGAAAAACATATCCTCATACAAAATATCAACGGGAAACCTTAAATCTTGAAATAGTCTAATATTGTATAATTTAGCCCAAGGTGCACATAATTCTTGATTATTCAAAAGCAGCTCAAATGCTTCACAATCATTGACCTTAACCGTATCAGAAAGCGGTGATTTATCACATTGAAAAGGTAAACTAGTTGAATTTTTTTGGTATCCACAAATACTTAACAAAACATTATTATGATCTATTTCTGATTTTAAAAACTCTAAGTAAGTTGGGTGAACAAAATCATCACTATCAACAAAAGTTACGAACTTTCCATTAGCAATATCAATTCCTGCATTCCTTGCTTTTGATGGACCCGAATTTTCTTGGTGAATGACCCGAATATTATTGAAATCATTTGCGAATTTATCGCACATCAGTGGACAATTATCTGGTGATCCGTCATTAATTAAAATTATTTCAATATTTTCATAAGTTTGATTAATTAAACTTTTCACACACCTATCAAGATATTTCTCAACCTTATAAACCGGAACAATTATACTAATTAGATCTTTCATCTAGTAAATAGGTTGTATATTTTTCATAGTCTTTATCTGCTATAGTTACAATAATATTTTTAAAAAACTTAGGATGACAACCTTTATTAGTTCTTAAAACATCTAGATTTTTTGAAGTAAATACTTCGCCCTTTTTTAACTTTATTAGTTACGTAGATACTTCGCATGTGAGCTCTTGCTTTTTCTATATTTTTAAGATTTAGAAAATAAATTTAATTCTAAAGGAGTTCCTTTTTTCAAATTCTTAACAAAAGTATGCCCAATTATTTCATTATAATATTTAGGATGCATTCCAAAACCAGGTCGGATACTTCTAACATTTTTTTTAGTGATTTTCTCACCAGCCTTCACATCTTTTACTATAAACAAAGATCTAGAAAATTGCCTGCTTTTCTTTTTCTTTTCTGTCATTTTATAATCTACCACCCCCATCATTTCTTCTGCTTTTCTAACGGCATTAACCATTTCAGTAAATTCTTTTTCATCTAAAGAAAAATGAGCATCTGGCCCACCTATTGATTTGTCTAAAATAAAATGTTTCTCAATTACAGTTGCTCCAAGAGCCACTGCAACAACTGGCCCTTCTATTCCCATTGTATGGTCCGATAAACCTGCTTTGACTCCAAATCTTGATTTAATATCTGGAATAGTTAATAAATTTGCATCTTTTGGATCAGCAGGATAAGCAGAAGTACATTTAAGTATAGTGATATCATTATTACCAACCTTTTTACAGGTCTCAATAGCTAACTCTATATCTTCAATTTCTGCAATTCCTGTTGATATAATCATAGGTTTTCCTTTACTAGCTGCATATTCTATCAATGGAATATCAGTGATTTCAAATGAAGCTATTTTATAAATTGGAGTTTCTAACTCTTCTAAAAGATCAATAGCAGAATGATCGAAAGGAGATGAAAAACACACCAATCCTTCTTCTTTTGCAACTCTAAATATTTCTGCATGCCAATCCCAAGGTAGCGACGCCTCTTTGTATAAATCGTGTAAATACATTCCATCCCAATGTGTACCTTGATTAATTTTAAAATATTCTTTTCTAGAATCTAAAGTAATCGTTTCTGCAGTATAGGTTTGAATCTTAATTGCATCTGCACCAGCTCTTTTAGCAGCTCTAATTGTATCTAAGGCAATTTCAATATTACCTCCATGGTTAGCTGATAATTCTGCAATTACAAAGACATTATTAATGTTTTTTATCATAATTAACTTATTTCATTATTTTGGTCTCTAACTTTTTTAAATCTATCTGTATACTCATTGGCTTCAACAAACTTGAATTTTGTGGGAACTTTATATGCTTCCATATTATCTTTACAAAAAGATTTTAGTTCTTTCTTTATTAACTTTTTATCTAGCCCCTCATTAACTATTACATTTGCTATAACTGACTGCCCAGTAATTGGGTTTATTTCTCCATGTACGGTACAATCTTTAATGTATGGATGAGACAAAAGTACACTCTCAACCTCTGCTGGTAAAACTTTCTCACCTCCTACATTAATTACCTCCTTAAGACGCCCTTTAATTTTTATATACTCTCCGTCTTGTTCTACCAAATCGCCTGTCATAAACCAACCATCTTCAGTAAAACTTTCCATGGAATGATTCATATAACCCAAAACTTGAGTCTTACTCCTGAGCCATAACTCTCCTTTGACTATCTTATACTCTTGATCTGGGTCATCTAATTTTATAAAAGTACTCGTTGATGATTTACTACTTGACTTCATTATTCCAGTTTCACTAGTTCCAAATGTTTGAAGAAATTTAACTCTAGTGAATGATTCTTTCAATCTTTTTAGTAAGGAATCTTGCATTACTTCTGTCCCATATGTGATCATTCTAAGTGAAGAGGTGTCGTACTTATCTAAAGTACCAGACATTAACATCAAATTCAAGAAAGTTGGTGAGGTAGGTAATATTTGCACTTTATACTTATCTATCAAACGGATAACTTCTTCTGGTTCTCTCTTTGATGGTATCACAACAGTTGCTCCCGTAGCTAAGCAATTGAATAGTGTATTAATTCCTCCAATATGATCAAACATCAGAAAAACCATAAATGTCATTCTTCTAATACGTTTATTCATATATACAGACACCAAATTGTCCATATCATGAACCATAGCTTTAGCTTTACCTGTACTTCCACTGCTAAATATTATTAATCCACTTTTATTTTCAATATTCAATTTTTTTATAATATCGTGCCTCTCTTTATTTTCGTCAACTCTCGATATTGTATCTAATCTCAAGTTTACAACAACATCTACCGTTACAACATTTATCCTTTCTGATATTTCTTTTTCTACTAAAGATGTTATAGGAACTACTATGTTTTTATTTTCATATAAAGCCAAAAGCCAAGCAATAGCTTTAAATGAATAATCACTCAATAAAATTACAGTTTCTCCTGAAGAAATATTCTCTTCTTTTATTTTAGTTAAAACAGCTGCTACTTCCAAATCAAGATCTGAATAACTATACTTTATACTTTCTGAAACTATAGCTATATTTTTTATATATTCTTTAAATCTATTTCTCATAATATTAACTTACGCCTCCCAAATAAACAACTTGTCCTGTAATAAAAGAACTCTCAGGCTTAATGAAAAATTCTATTACATTTAAAACATCTTCAAACGTACCTAATCTTCCTATTGCTTGCTGATTTAATAATTCTTGTATTTTATTTTTTGGTACTGCTTTAATCAAATCTGTTAATACAGGTGTAGGTCCAATAGCATTAACAGTAATACCTAAACTACCTACTTCTTTTGCTAATATTTTTGTTAAAGAAACAACAGCACTCTTTGATGCTGCGTAAACGGCTTCACCTTCTAAGTTCAAAGGAACAGCTACTGTAGAAAAATTAATAATTCTACCTTCTTTTTTCTTAGACATCAACTTTGCCAATTCCCTAGAAAACAAAAATGTACCTATAACATTTGTGTTAAATAGTTTCTCCACAGTAGACTTTGGTGTTAGTAAATAATGGTTCATAGATGCCATACCTGCATTGTTTATCAATACATCTACATGACCTATTGACTTACGAGTGGAAGAAGCCATTTTTTTTACAGCTTTTTCATCAGAAACATCTAAACAGAAATGTGTGTAATTATCATGCTTCAAATTAGTTTCAGACCGACTACAGCCGATAACCGTATCACCTAAATTCAAAAAGTGCTCTGCTAAATACCTACCTATACCCTTACGACTACCTGTTATTAATACAACTCTTGTTACACTATTCATCCTCTTTTATTTTTTCCTCTACGTATGATATTAGATACTTAACATTAGAAAATGGACTCGTCCGTCTAGACATTGCTTTTTCATCTGCCAACGTTAAATAAACATCTAATTCGTCTTCTAAATTTTCTTCTAATTCCGTAATGAATGAAACTAACTGAATAGATGAAAATAATGCATCCGAACCAAATAATCTCGTATGTTCATTTATCTCCATAGAATTATCTTCTAATTCTTCATTAACAAATTCGTTTAGAGTTTCTTCTATTATAATTTTGACTGATTTTTTCATTTTTTCATTTTTTTAATTTCAATTATTTTTTTTACAAAACTTTTGTAATTGTTAGGAACTATATTCCAATAATCATTATTTAACTCATAATTTGTATTATTGCCAATAAAAGAAAGTTCTCTGAACCCAAGAGCTTTATTGAATTCCATTGCTTCTTTATTATCATTTTTTACTGTAGAATAAATTTTTATTGCAGAAAAATAATGAAATATTAATATTATAAATAGATATCCTAACTTTAAACCAAATCCAAAAAATTTTGGATTTAAAAAACAGCCCCATTCACAAGTTCTTTGTTTACTATCCCAATTTGTAACAGAAATACCGCCTAGGATTTCATTACTTTTTAATACAGCATAATAATAATTTGTTGAACTTTTTTCTAGATTACCTATAAATGACAAATGCTTATCTAATGATATTATAGAGTCGTCTATCATCCACTTTCTAATACTTTCAGAATTCCTAATTTCTAACAACGCTTTTTTTTGATCTAAGGATAGTTCTATATAATTTATTAATAAATAATCATCAATTTTTATTGTTTTAGTAATATCCATAAATCAGTTGGTATAATTTATTTTACTATGAATAATTATGTCAATAAACTTATGTTCATAAAAACAATGTTCTTTAAGTCTTGTTTCTTCAATGTAACCTGATTCTAAAAGGGTTTTATATAAATGAGGTCTTATATCAAAAGCATAAGTAAAAATTTTATGCAATTTAATTTCTTTAAATGCAACTTCCTCTAATAATTCCAAATAATTAGACCAATGCAAAGTAAATTCATTTGATTCCAGCTTAGTATTTAAAATAAATGATATTTCTGCATTCTTGTCTATCCAATTAATATGAACCAGACCTCCATAACCAATACATTTACCATTTTGGAGATAAGAAAATAAAATTTGATTTGGTTTTTCCTGATCAAATAGCTTAGCGACTATTCCATTAAAATAATCCTCTTGAGATTTTTCTGTTAGAGGTTTGTCTTGCCTTAAATGATACATTTGATCATTCCTCCACTTCATAATATCAATTCGATCTTCAAAACGTAATGGTACTATTTTATATTCTCCATTAGAAAATTTATTTTGACTTAAACATTTATATTCACTTTTAAAAATCATACATAATTATTTTTTTTATAATTAAATATAATTTCTGCTAATTCAAGATCTTCATAATCATCTATGTCTACTGCATTTTTCCAATTAATAGGCTCCATAATAAAACCTGGACCATAGAAAGATTTAGCATCTTCTAATTCTTTATCTTTAGCCATCCAAATCGCACCAGTAGGACAATATAAATTTGATAAATCTTGAGATCTAGACAATATTGCTTCCTTAAAAACAGGAAACCCTTTACCATTATGATCAATCTTATGAGCCCAATGTGGATTCATAAATCCATATTTAAAAGAACTTATTTGAAAATTTCTTTTATTATCTATAAAATTATTTAAGGCACTACTTATGTCAAATTCATCTCTGATTGGACAATTTGGCATCAACATAACAATGATATCATATTTTTGATTCAACCTGTTTTTTTCACTAATAACAACATCACTAACATTTGAATAATCATCTTTATTTAATTCTCTCAGAAAAGGAACACTTGCTCCATAGTTTTTTGCTATTTCAGCTATTTCATCGTCATCTGTACTTACTAGGATTTCATCAAAACAAGCGGATTTAATAGCAGCTTCAATTGTCCAAGCTATCATTGGTTTTCCTTGAAAGTCAATAATGTTTTTTTTAGGTATTCTTTTACTACCGCCTCTTGCAGGTATTATTGCTAGAACTTTCTTTCCTTTTACCATAATGTCCACCCCTTATCAATAATTAAATTATGTCCAGTCATCCCGCTTGCCCCATCACTAAGTAAAAAATCAATAGGTTTGATTACTTCATTGAGATTTAACATAGCCTTCAATGGTGTCAAATTAGAATATCGTTTTTTGAATTTTTCATTCGCTCTACCCTCAACACCTCCATAAGAAATTGTGTTGACTCGAATATCTGCATCAGCATAACGTATAGCTAATTCCTTAGATAAGTGAATTTGTGCAGCTTTAGTTATTCCGTATTGAATAGGAGATTCAAACTTAAAATCTTCATACAAACTAATCGTAGGCCCTACAACTCCATAGATAGAAGATATGATAATTATATTTTTTAATTTATTCCCTATAGATGAACTGAGTATTGCATTATTCAATATGTATGGACCAATTACACCAACTTTATACTCGCCTGACAAATTTTCATCTGATGATTCTCCATTTTTTTCAATCTTTAAAGTCTCAAGACTTCTTGCATTATGAATTATTGCATCTGGAAATATTTTTAATTGAATCAAATTATCAACAAAACTAGGTATTGCAGATTTCTTAAAGTAATCTAGCTCTAACACTTCAAAACTATCCTCAAAATCCTCTAATTTATTTTCAAATATAAATTTTTTCTTTTGTGGAACTCTAGAAGTAATAACTACTTTATTTCCTTGTTTTAACAGGTTTATTGTTAAAGCTTTACCAATTAAACCTGTTCCTCCTGTTAGAATTATTGTTTTCATTACACTCCTTTTTCTATAATTTCTATAATTTCCAAAGTTTCCATTTTGGATATATTCAATTCCTTGTTTCCTGTAACTTTGATAAAGTTTCTTAATGATTCTCGAAAGGCGTAAAAAGTATCTTTAAATAATAAATTTTTTGAGTTATTAACATT
>TARA_B110000285_G_scaffold66999_1_pt1 | contig 17342 bp, 13 predicted proteins | sample TARA_B110000285 | Tara Oceans TARA_B110000285 (sample SAMEA4397756) | marine metagenome | biome: Polar Biome; feature: [SRF] surface water layer (ENVO:00010504); material: water (ENVO:00002006), including particulate matter (ENVO:01000060) such as... | depth 5 m
TGTTGCGGGGGTTTGTAATATCAGCATATGTAGTTACACCTTCAAAAGTTTGAAGCTCACCATCTTGGTCAACATAGTCTTGCTTAACTTTTATGCCGTGTTTTCCTGATTTATTATCGTATACAGGCGTTATACTTCTATTAGCAACCTGCTGTTCACCGTTTGCATCTATATATAAATGGTTTTGCCCTGCGTCTTTGAGAAAAGTTGCATATAGGTTTTCCAGTTCAGCTTGGGAAGATTTTCCATCAGCTACAGATTTGCTTACGGTTTTTACTTTTTCAGCCGCCATCTCAGACATTTTACCAAGCATCTGCATTTGAGCAGCTTGAGTAGTAGCCATGGAAGCTGCCCCAGTTCTGGTTCCTGTACCAGCTATGTTTTCTTTATGAGATTTTAGCAATGCTTCTCTAGCAAGAGTGGCACCACCGTGAATTACCTTATCCCAATCTTCAATACCGGTTATTTCAAAATCACTAGCTTCTTGTAGGTCTGACAACTGTTGCCCGCGCTCTTTTCTAACACCTTCTCTAGTTGTTTCAGCAACGATTTTGCCCTGAGTATACATACTAGCAAGCCCGCCAAAGTCTATTTTTACAGGTTTTTTGTAGTACCCACCTTTATAAGCCATAATCTTTTTGTTTATTTGTCTTCAGAATCTTCACTACCACCACCTAGACTCCTAATGTAGTCCATGTACTTCCCTTCATTAAATAAGTCCTTAGAAGTAGCGGTACCGTCTGCTATGCGTTTTCTTCTTGCTTCTATTTTGTCATTACCAAGTCCAGCCATTCTGTTTTCTTTAGCAAGACCCACGCTTAAAAATTGTTTAGCAAGACCTGTGGTTGCTTGGTATCTCATTTCTTGACCAGCCGCAAGCTGATTCTGTAAACTATCTACCTCACGCAACTCACGCTCTTCTTGCATTCCTCTGATAACACCCTCCTCTTGAGCTTCCATCACATCAAAGTTACTCTGCTCTTTACGCATACTATCATTAATAGTATTTCTTTGCTTACCCATCTGCTCTGTTCCTGTACTCATTAAAGCCAAAGCATCAGAAGCATCTAATCCTTGAGAGACATCAACAAAACCAGAAGTTTGTTCACTTAAACCTCTAAGAGCAGTAAGTTCTGCCTCAAGAGATGGTGACAAGCCTTCATAATTGTTTACTAATTGCTGAGCCTCAAATTCTTCAAGACCTATCAACGCTTCGCGAGACATAGCATTTCCTTGTACGAAGGAGTCTACAGCTGCTGCTCCCCCTAGAAACAATCCTATAGTAGTTGATATCATTTTTCAAGTTTTATTTAATTACAAATATACAAATTTACATGTAGCTCTTTAGTACTTCAGCATTGCTAGCGAACAGCTCTACAAAATCTGTAGAATGATTTGTTAGAGTGATTTTTGAATAATACCCTCTAAGTCCGTAAGATTCTGCTTGTGCATCTTTTACTACAAAACAAAAGTCTCCGCTCCCTGGTGTATTAATTGTAGACACAACGGTAATCACACTTCCTGTGATTGATGATATTGTTCCCACTCTTTTCGTAGTTCCATCGTCGAAATATAACTCGTCACCACCAATACCATCTGCGTTGTTGGCTGAGATTTGGTTAGGTATCGTAGCGCTAAATGTGTAATCATTACCATTTGAAGATGTCAGATTGCCAATACCAGTTATAGAAAGCTCATTAAAGTTTAGGTCGTCATTTGCTTTACGTCTAATGTATCCGTATCTAATAGACTCTTTGTTTACAAACTTAAGGTTTGATAAAGTTCCAACCTCTCCTTTCTCCATATCAGAATCTAAATCAGCATACCAAAGGTCGCTGTTCGTTTCTAATTTTAAAGTCTTAAACACCTTAACCTCTGAAGGAGATTTATTTGCGTAAAAAGAAACAGAAGTATTAAATGTTACACCGTAAAACTCATTGCGAACCGAGTTGGAGTTATGCTTATATAGATTACCGTTCTTAAAGCTAAAAAACTCCGCACCAAGCCCTATCATCCATTCGGGTTCATAAGAATGAAAACTTGTCCACCCTTTAACATCTTCTGAATATGTTATAGTATCTGCCATTATCCTGGGTTATTTTCATCATCATCATTTATAGAGCTAACAGCTTCATCTGTAGGAGTGCAAGAGCCATCTTGATAATCAAATATAATATATAAAATATCGTCTACCGAAGTCGGTGAGAAGGTGAATGAGCTAGTAGTCTCTTGGAAAACAGAGTTTGCTGGTGTGTTAGTCTGCGATAAGAACACGGTAGAAGAATCAGATTGTACTTGTGCCGGTGTTTTTATAAGACTACTAACTAAATAACCCATTCGAGAACACGAGTTAAAGAACGCATTATGTTCTCTAAATATTTTATAGCTACTCAATAAAACCGTATCAGTATTTGATGGTATAAATATATTATCTTCTGGACCTACAATAGCTTCGTTTCTTGCTATACCGTCTGATGCAAACACATCTGTTTGTGAGTAGTAGCTAGGTGAATTTGCGACTCTAAATCTGTTTATTATAGATTTACCAGCGTCATTAATATCATTCATCACCATGATTCTAACCTCTCTATTGGAAACCTGTGGACACTCGTGCTCTAATTGAATATCAAGAGCCTGTGTTGCCGTAATAGTAACGGTAGCTTCGGAATCAGCAGCTAAGGTTGTACTTGTTAATGAGAGATTAAAGTTATTTGTACCTACACTAAGATTATGAGTTGTTGTTGTTCCATTATAAACAACCTTGAGAGTACCAGCCCCCAAAGTGACGTTAGTTTTAAATTGAAACGTACCGATACGAGTACCCACGTCTACATTGTAGGTAAAGGGAGTTCCAACTGCAACACGACGACTAAGTTGAGAGCTACACTTAAGCAACATAGGCTCTACAGGTTTATCTGAAGAGTTCAAACTTATTACATACTGCTTGTAGCTAGGGTCAAACCCACCTAAATTTACTTTGTCAACATACTCAGATAGGTTGTCTCTGAAATAACTCTCCATTCCTGATTCAGATATAAGAGTCATCCCATCTGTGCTTAAGCGTAATACAGCCCCTCTGGTAGCGTCTGTAAAGTAAACCCTTCCTCCGTACTCAGAAAAGCTTTCGGGGTTCTTAGAGATACCGTGTTCGCCCGCATAGGGAACTGTTTGACCCAATACGTTCTCGATTTGAGTCAATGAACCACTTCCGCTTGGTGAACTAAGAATGTTTTTACCAAAAAGAACTTTACTAACTTGGTCTTCTTGCAAAACAAGCAAATCAGTTTCTCGTGCAGATATTTTTTGTATCGAGCCGTACTTCAAATCTAAAAACTTGACGTTCCCTCTTGATGAGTTAAACTCGTTCAATGAATTATAAGAACTGTTTTCATTAAAAGAACCACTGTATATTAATGCGTGTTGGTTATGAATCTGCTTGTAACCGTTTGTTAAAATAAGATTTGGTCGATAATCTAATGAAAGAGTGCTTGAGAATCTTTCGTCCTTAACGGATATACTCTCCACACCATTACCAAAAGAATAAGTATTCCCAAAAGTTATATCGATGATAGCATCTTGACTAGACGTTTGATTTTGATTGTTAGATTGATGATATCCATTTGTAATATCAAAGACTTGGTCTGTCTCGTAAAAAACATCTGCATCTAATTCTTCTGGTTCTGTTTCGAAAACAACTACTCCACTTTGCCTCTGAACCGTTATTGATGCTGCAATATATCCGGATTCAAAATAAACATTAGTATTCTCAGTTGTTTCTACGTTAAGGGTAATACGACCTACATTCGGAGAAACTGTTCCAACCTGAAATTTGATTCTAAACTCATCATCCCCGTCTCTATAGTATGATTGACCAGAAGGTTTAACCCAATGCGTTTCAGTGTCTAACCATCTCTCTAAAGAACTAATTCCATTAGAACTGTCGTATGTGTAATCGTTTTGAACTATAAAAGTTCTTTTGTAAGAGTGAATCTCATCACCGTTGCTATCGACACTGTCGTTTGAAAGTAAATTAAATGTAACCACACTACCCGCATCTAACGAGAGGTTACTAGCAGAATGAGTCCATGAAGTGTTCCTGAAAAACTGCATTATACCTTGAGTTGAAGAGCCAAAAACAGTAGGGTCTCCGCGTTCACCAAGAGTAACATCTGCGTATCCATCTGCAGATGTAAATAAAATTTTAGCTTTCGTTAAATTTTCTGTGTTTGCATAACTCAAAAATGCATCAGAAGAGTAATCCATTTTAAAGCCAACTGGTCTTATCTTCATGAACCTACCAACCTGCTCAATTACATTTTGACCACCCGCGTTTACATTATCTTTAATCCACCCTTCAGTATTATCAAGAATATCAGAACCTGCTTTAGTTGTTATTTCAAGTACCTTACATTTCACCAATGAACTCAATGGGCCTTCTTGGTCTGATTTAACAACTAAAACATCACCCTCTTTTACTTTGTGACCGTTATTACCGTTTAAAAGAACCCATCTATAATTGTCTTCTTGATAGAAAATAGTGGCGTACAAGTTGTAATAAAGGTCTCTGTTTGTTTTTGCAAAGAACTTATACCTATCAGCCCAATATGGCGCTTTGTTTTTTACAGTTATTCTTGCAAAATTTATGTTTTGACTAGAGCTTGCTGGAACAGCAATACTACTTTTATCCGAACCAGTGTCACTAGAGTTAGGTAAAACAGTACTGTAACGTCCATACTTATCAAGGTATACAATACCGTAATCAAAAGTCCTGTTGGACTTCAAAGACAACTGATTTATCTCTGTACGATAGTACCACTCCGTATTTACAGACCACTCAAACTTTTCTAATATATCTGATAAGCTACTAGCCGTGTGCGTTAATACAGGAGCGTTAATCTTTATAGACGTTGTGGTAGCACTGTTTTTTACAAAAGCACCGTAAGAGCCTACCGTATATCCTGACTTTGAAGTTGTAGTCAATGCATTCGTAAATGAAGCAGTAATAACATCTAAGAACTCTACAAATTCTGTAGAGGTAGAAAGAGCTATAGCATCAGTGTAGTTGTCCTCAAGAACAAATGAATTTACACTTCCCGCTGTTCCACCATGATAATTAGGAGTGTCTACAACAAGGTCACTACTTAAATCTACATTTATCGTTACGAGATTTCCCTTTAAAAGAGTTATTCCTGTGAAATCAAGGACAATAACCTCGTTATTGGTTTCTTTAGTGTGTGTCTTTTTTTCACCAGCTCTTGATTTAGTAACCATTTCCACATCGTAATCCATCTCAATATTAGATTCACTACTTACGGTTTCTTTCACGTCGTACTGCGTGACATAATTACCAAACACAACACGGTCTTCAATAATATCTTGAGCCAATGCCTTTAATGGTACATTGTCATATATCCTGTTTAACTCATCGTCAGGAAGAGCTTGGTAAACTTGCTTGTTACTAAACCTGTATGTCCTTGTAGAGTTATTAAGAAGACTGTTTTCTTTCTTGCTGATAGTGTCTGCGATAAATACAACATGAGACAACGGACTTTTAAAACATATTTGAATATCCGTTACTCTCTTATCTCCTGTATTATACTCAATAGAGTAGGCGTTAAATTGATTAATCATACCAATGTTCTCCATTGTAGCATAATCTAATTCAAATAAACCCGGATAAAACTGATATGATGTAAAAGAAGATAATGCAGAAAACTCACCATCCAAATACTTATATCTGTAAGAAAAGGAGAAAAAACGCTCCTTAACACCGTTTTCTTCATTTGTTGCTAGGTTAAAAGGAGTGACCTTTAACTGTGCTCTAGGAGGTTTTTTGTAAAGATTAATGTCGTCTTCCTCGAAATTATCAACACCATACTCTTTTGCTCGCTCAATATTGAGCATTCTTGGTGGGTTAAGATTGTCGGTGAATAACAATAATGACTTTTCATCAAACTTGTTATATATCACGTTAGCCCCTGTAATCTTATAATCTGCATTAAAGTTTAACACCTGAGAAGAGCCAGTACGTTCATCCTTAAGTACCGTTGTAGTTATATCGTTCTTGTTGTCATATTCGTAAATAGCAGACTTGCCGTTTGCATCTACAACAAACCAGTATATCTTTTCGTTTTTCTCATCTGATACGGCACCAATACATTGAAGTCCATCTGCCGTAGGTATACCTGTAAGTTTGGTATTTCCTTTTTCGTTTTCTATAGCACCAACATTCGAACCACTAGACTTTCCAACCCTTACATTAAGGGCGTCAGCATATTCTCCATCAGGAACAAGACGCTCATCGAGGTCTTTATTCATTTTACCTTTGTAAAATAAGTTTTTTAACTCCATATTACTTTATCCACTTATCACGTCCACGTAAAATCTGTGTCAATTCCGTAAGCTTTATTGAATTTAATCTAATTTTTAAATTACGCAGTGATGCTGAAGATTGTTTCTTAGCTCTACGAACAGCGTATTCTGGAACAGAAAACTTTGAGGACAAAATAGTAGCACTTATATAGTCGTACATAAATGTTTCAGCCATTTTGTGGATTTTTATTTCACTATCTGCTAAACCATACAAGCCATCAGAAACATATTCTATTACCAACTGACTTCCTTCTAGGGTAGAATTAACCATAACAAAACCCTGGTCTTTATCAATATGATAAATTCCGTTGAAATTAGCAGACTTAGTGTCCATTCCAAACCTTTGACCCAAGTTAAATTTACTTGGAGCATTAAGGTTACCCTTTTCTTGATTAGCCCAATTTGTCTCTATCACAGGAGTACCTGTAATAGCGTTGTTACTACTATCAATAAGTATCTTAGCTTCAGGAGTGCTGTCTTGTAAGTAAGACGTGGGTGTAGTCGCGTTAAAATTTTGTATGATAGGATGAACAACTCCATCAGAGCCAACGTATCCTATCTTAACAAGGCTAACAAAATCATGAGGCAATGGAATTTTTAATGTTTCCGGAACCTCAACTTCATATCCTCTTATCTCTCTTAGCGCATCATAATGAACCTCTTGTAATCCTCGTTTAGAGTGAAAAATAACTTCATTACGGTCTATCTTGTTTATCAACTTATCGTCACCAACATAAGAAAGCATAAAATTATTAACTATATCAGTCAGCAGCATGTACTGATAGGTACCCCAGTTTTCTTTTTCAGGAGTATTACCATTGTTCTGATAGTACTCATATTGAGTAATGTCTACACCGACTTTTGCCATTTGTTATATGTTTTCTTTTTGGAAATCTTGATTTTCCAATTGTTGAGTAAATGCTACAACATCTTTTTCGCGAATGTTTAAGCCTGCATAATTACATATCTTAATTACTAATTCTGTTTCATCCGAAGATGGTATCTCAAAATCTGTACTACTATCTAAATTATAAACGGGGTCTCCGCCAATAGTGTTGTATCCCCAGTGTGGGTCTATAGGCTTTCTAATATAGTTCATTTTCAAAGGCGTCTCAGCCCCCTGTGGAGTTGTACCTGTATAAAATATACTTAAAGGACGAGCAAAAATCTTTTGCGCTTCTCTTTTGTAAATAGGAAAAGAAACTGTTGGAGCAGTAATGTTGCTATCTAATAGCATCTCAAAACGATACTTAGCTACTTCCTGAACAACCTTACCGCCATATGTAACATTAATTAGCTTGTAGAAATCTTCGGGCATATTAAAAAAATCATCTACACCACCAACACTCGTTGGACCAACATCAGTATATGTTAGTGTTCCATTTTTAGAAAATGTGTCAATTTTATTTTGAATATGCATTACTGAGTCACCATAACTCAATGCTTTTTTACGGCTATTCTGACCGGAAACTGCTCTTGAATAATCAGCAAAGTATCCTTCGAAAATCTCTAGCTGTGCTTGTTTTGCAAAGTAATCGTATTCAGATGGTGCTAGATATCCTCTGTTATCCTTGTTTAACAAGAACATCACGGTATTTCTGACGCTGTTTATCATGGGATATATTTTAAACAAAAATACAAAAAAAAAGAGGCCGCGTTTAGCGACCTCTCTCTATGCCTACAAGTAGTAGGACCATTTATTTAAGACTATAACAAGTTGGTGATTTTTTGCATAACATCCAACCCCTCATCAGTTTTAAAATATGCAGCTAATGCACTGTACACATTGTCACCGTATGGAGTTTGAATGATTTTTTGTCTTTTATCACTACCCCATGTTATTGTTCTTTGGTCATCTTTAATATGAAGGATGCCCATCTCAACAGCTCTAACAGCAACATTTCTTAATTTAATGTTTTCGTCATCAAGTAAAATCCTAACTTCTTTAGTATTGTTTTTAGCCCAAATAAGCATGTCTCTTTTTAACTCTGTTGAAGTCATATCACTAACACTTCTACCAGAGCCTTTTAAAGCAACGCGAGCTACAGCTTCAAGCTCTTCAATATTTAATTCTTTGATTGCTATTTGAGCGTCTAATTCGTCGTTTAGTTTTTCAAATTCATCTCCAGCTTTTTTCTCTGGGTCAAACTCTAAAAATTCATTATTAAATCTTGGGTGAATCATCAAAAACTTTTGCAAGTTGACTTCATAATCAGGCACATTAAGAATACCATCGATAAATACTATTGGCTCAAGGGTTACAAAACCATCTTGCTCATCTGTGAAAGGAGATATTTGATTAGAAGCATATCGTAAAGCTCTATTTAAACGCCCATCAAAATGGGTTAAAGGTTTACGAGTAGCGTGTTTTGTTTGTATTTGATAGCGCAGTGGGCTTTTTTGATTAGCCAATATGAATATACGCGCTTTCTGTGTTAAACCAGGAAGAACTGAGTCGTACCCGATTTGATTCGTTTTATTTGTTGCCATTTAATTTAAATTTAATTTGATTAAAAAATATAGTCCCCGCCCGAAGGCGAGGACATATATACTATCTCAACAACATAAAGTTGTTTGCTCCCATAACACAAAGTGCACGTTCCGATAAGAAGTGTACTTCCATGTTATCCTTGCCTGATGTTGCTGCACCACCTGCAGAACCAACAATCCAAGACTTGTACTTGCGGTCTTCCATAGCAGACTGACGGTAACGAACATGTAGGAAAGGACGCTTAGCGTTCTGACCCAATACTTGGTCATATACTGTAGTGGTACCAGCTGGAACCATTACACCATCAATTGAACTATTACTATTACCACGAGTAGTAGCGTCATTCAAGTATTTCCAGTCAGACTTGTAAAAATCATAACCGATACGGAAACCAGTAAAACCTAAGTTCAACGCCATGTCTTCAGAGTTGTCAAACATACCGTAAGAGCTTGTAGAAGCACCACTGTTGTTTTGAGCAGCTAAGACACGGTCAATGTCAAAACCAGTTGCACGGTTAACGAACATTACGTTTTCTTGAATTGCACCTTCCTTATCCAATACTTTAGCAAAAGCTTCAAGGTCATCACGGTCAGTGATTACACCAGATGTAGTGTTACCTCCTGTTGCGATTTCATGAAAAAGACCTTTAGTACCTTTGGTACTAGCGATAGCCGCAGAACCAGTAACTGCAGGCTCTCCTTCAATCATTGCCATTTCCAAGTAATCTTCGAAACGTAGACGAGTTTCACTTTCAGATTTTAGATACCACAAATAACCGCTTGCGCCATTTTCAGTAGTAACTTCTACCCATCCAACGTGTGCCATCTCTGAACCAGATACTTCGTACTTGTCCTTGATGATGATAGGATTGTTTTCTTTTGTCTCAAAAGAAGCTTCCATAGAACCTTCCATTCCTTCGCTTCCTTTCGAAAACTCAGAACCGTAAACAAAGATTTCTACTGCGTCAGATGCAGCAAAAATACTATTTGCAATAAGAGTAGCTTGAGCGTAAGGGGCTACTACGATTGCATTAGCAGCGCTAGCGTTAGTTATATAACACTTTAGCTCATTTCCATTAGCTTTATTTACAACAACTGTTTGTCCATTACGGAAGTTATGAGCAGATACAGTGATTGTATTGTCACCAGTAGCACTTGAAATTGCACCAGTAGCGCGAACGTGTAAACGACCTTGCTCACTCCACTTAATCAAGTCAGAAGTTGTAGGAAGTTCTGCACTTACCATACGTAAGAAAGAAGCTATAGAACGATTTCCATAACGCTCAAATTCTTTTTCATATAAGTCCGGTAGGTACTGTTGAGCGAAACTGTATTCACTGCTCGTTAAATAATTAGCATTTGCTAATGTTTGTGTTGGAGCTGGAGTTAAGCTAGTTGACCCGCCTAATGTTCCCTCTCCGGCAAACGCGATTGTTTGTCCCATGATAATTTAATTTTAGGATTATCTTTTATTTATTTTTAACCCAGACGTATACGAAGAGTTGTCATTAACAACTCTAAATTTAGGACCTGGCTTACTAGAATCAATATTAGAGCGTACACCCATATCTATGTTTTTACCCTGACCAACGACCTTGTCGATAGCACTTGCCTTGCCTTGTTCGTAAAAGAACTTAGCATAAGCTTCTGGATTCATAGCCATAGATAAAGCAGTATGATACTTTTTAGCATCCGTCAAAACACCATCTTTATCAGTATGAGCGTTTATGAAATTATTTAAATCACTGTGACGTGACTTAGTTTCATTCATATCTTTTGGTTTAAAGACTAATTTCTCTTCTCCGATTTTAAATTCAAAACCTTTGAATTCATCGTTGAATAGAGATTTAGTTTTCTCCTCAAAATGGTTTCTTACTGACGCAGAGCGTTTTGATTGCTCCTCTTCTTGCTTCTTATATAATTGGTAAAACTCAACAGCTTCTTTGGATTGCTCAGACAATGGAAGTTCACTTGACTCAAGCGGCTTCTTGTATTTGTCTTTTTGCGACTCAAAGAATTGTCTTGCTTTATACAATTCCTCTTTCATTTCAATCTTCTTGGTCTTAACCAATGTGTCACTAGAGTCTTCATTGTAACCGAATTTAACGTCGATTAAAGATTCTATATCTTCATTATCAAGACCGTTCTTTGTTTGACGATAGAACTCACGTAATATCTCTGAATCGTCAACCTCAGCATAATCTTTTTGAAGCTGTAGGAAATCTTCCATACCTCGCTTCGTTTCCTCACGATACTCTAGATACTTCTCAACATCAGATGGAAGCTCTTTTGATTCTTTTTTTGAGAGTACCTTTTCTAGTTCATCAGATTTTATTTGATATTTGTCTTGCAACAAGTCGTTAAAAATCTCTTCTCTAGTCTTCTCTACTTTTGTTTCTTCAGTAGATTCTTCAACAGGTTCCTCTACTGATTCTTGTTTAATAGAATAATCTACAGGTATTTCTTCACCTGTTTTTTCTTCTAACGCTTCAGTTGTTTGCGTTTCCTCAACAACTTCTTCGGTTTTTGCTGCTTCAGACAAATTGACTTTATAGTCAACTGCTGATTCATTTGCTGCATCATCCATATTTAATTAAATTTAATTGTTACAAATTTATGTAAAATTACAAAGGTAAATTACCACCCATTAAGTCGCTCATACCCAAGCCTTGAGGTGCTGCTTTTCTTTCGAAGTCTTTCGGCCCGCTCTCAGCTTTTCTTTGGTCAATCATAGCGCTCTGTTGAGTAGCTTGTTTCTCTGTCCTTTTATCTTTTCTATCTTCTTTCTCCATGTCTCTTCCTCTAACCGATTGGACCTCTGCCTCTTTCAGTTTTATTTCAAACATGTATTTCGTCTCAAGAAGTTCTTTATCAATTTCTGCTTTTTTCTCCATTTCCTGCATACGTATTTGAGCCTTGAGTTGCTCTAACTGAGTAGCAGACTTCATATCCATCTGCGATTCTTGCATACGTGTTTTAGAAGCTGCTTGAGTAGACTGAACATTTGATTGCGTTTGCATATCAATATTTCTTTTCTGCAGTTGCATGTCCATTTTCTGCTTACGCTGCTTTCTAATTTTAAGTAGTGTATTAGCCAGAGTAATGTTACGTATGCTTCTAATATCAATAGCGTCATCAAGTTCAATAACTTTGGCAGATATAGACTGCTGAATATTTTGTTCTAAAAGCTGTCTTTGTTCTTCATCTGGCTCTAAGTCAATGTACACACCGAAATCGTGAAGATGTAAGTTTTTGATTTCATTAAGAATTTGCACGTTGTTCCTTCCAATCATCTTTGCAAAGTCACTTGCAAATGGTGCGTATTCTAATATATCAGATATACGATAAGACACAGCCTCACATAATCTTGTAGTTAGATTAACACCTGACAACATAATATGACGAGTAGCTGTATTTGAATTTAAAGCAGCTAGTTTTTGCACACCTACTAAAGCATATTGGTCTGGACTACTTCCGTCTCTAGCTTCATTTAATCCTGTAGCTGCTCTTAGCATATTTAAGTTGTAGTTATACATACTTATAAGACTACTAATCTTAGCATTAGAACCACTACTGTTTAATTCTTGAATAGGCACTTTAGAATGGTTATACTCACCATCTTCAGTATAGCTACGACCAACAACACTACCAGTTTGGAAATACATGTTTAAAGCTTCAGACGGGTTGTATGAAGCTCCGTTACCTAGGTCTACGCTGTTTAATCCATCAGCATCAATAAACACCCCATCAGGTATCATCTTTGCAATAACTTGCTGCAGCTTAAGGTGAATAAGCTGAATCTGGTCTGCAAATGGAATCATTCTTTTAACTAAAGAGTCAATATCTCCTTTAGATAATTTCATCGCTGAAACAATATAAGGAGGAATTGTTTTTTGAAATGCTGATGATGGTCTAACCATGTTTTTCATCAACTCCCATTTCATTAGTCTATTTGTTCCGAGAACTAAAACTCCTTCATACCAAACATCAATTCTTCTAGATGCTTTAGTAAAACGAGATTGCTCTGTTTTTGGAGGGTTAAATGAGCCATCTTTTTGTATAGCTTTCTTACCACCATTTACAGTTTCTTTAATTTTATAAGATATCTCCTTATCAGTCTTGTAAGAAAAATAAAGTAACGATACTTCGTTTTTATCTAACCCACTTTGACTAGTTGAATTTTGTAAGCCATTATTACCAATAAATCGGCTAGCCAATGTCGCTATTTCCTCTAATTCATCTTGAGTTAAGTCAGGAGAAATCTTTTTTAATTCAGAAACATGAACCGACTTTACCTCTCCAAAATAATAACAGTTTCTAAAATTAGGGTCTTCAGTTGGAGAGTATACAAAATTTACAGGGTCTACATATTCAAGACGTACACCATCATGTACATCAAACTTATGCTTTGCTACAGACATCCCTAATACCGTTTGGTCTTCATCACAACGTCTCTTGATTTCATCGTAGTCGTTGTATTTCAGTATAGATGTGATTGCTGTTTCCTCAGCAACCTCAATTGATTGCTTGTAACTTAACTTCATGTATAAGTCAAGCTCCTCGTCAGTATCTGGTAATGTGTTAGAATCAAAATTAAAAGCGTCAACACCAGTGTCTTTTTTCAACTGTTCTAAGACTGGCTTAGCAATCATGTCAGCCTGCATCTCATCACGAAAACCTTGTCTCTTTTCGTTTGAGCTTTCATCTAAAGACTCAACCCTTACATCAAACATTCTGTTACTAATGCCATTAACAACAACATCAACAAATTTCGGAATAATAGGTATAGGTGTCCAGTCTAAGTTTAAATAACTCAAATCTCCGTTTACTGACAGTTCGTTCTTATATTTATCTACAGGCTGATTGCCCTTTGCATATAAACGACGACGTAGATATTCCGAACGCAATTCATTGTACAACGCTGTGTCGTGCTCCCTAGAAAACCATTCAGACTCAATAGCTTGACCTACACGTAGACCATACTCTAAAGACTCTTTTTCAGCATCTTGGGCAAATTGATTTGGAAATCCACTGCCATTCTGGAAGCGTGGTTTACTTGTCATATTCGCTTTATAATTTCACTAACAAAACCTTTGTTACTGTATGTTGCAAAGTTAATAGATATTTTACTATCTTTTTGTGACTTAAGCTTGACTCGGCTTTGGTTTGCCATGATAGCAAAGCCTGAACTTACAGTAGCATCAAATCTTGTTCTATTGTTAATATCATAATTAGCCCAGTCTAAAAGAGTTCTATTAAAAGGCATGTCTCCTAATTCTCCAACATCTCCGTAATCTGGGTTGTCTATTACTCCAACATATTGTTGTATATAAGCCTCAAGAGCTTCAGCGTGAGCTCCAATAACAGGAGTGCTTGAAGGAATACCTCCAAGTTCTTTTTCTGTCTTTGATAACGACTTTTTATCTTTATCCGGTCTGCTAATAGAAAAGGGTCTATAGCCTCTTTCTTTTAAATAGTATAACAACCTAGGCTTCTGATTCTCAACAAGTATAGGCATTCCGTAAAAATGCACAGCCATTAAAACATCTTCGTAAAACAACTCAGCCGTAGGAGGTCTAGATATATATTCTAAAAAAAACGTATTAACAGGTCCATCATCCATATGAAACTTAGTCATACCATGCAAGGCTCCTTTAGAACCACCGCCATTTACAACTCCAGAAATATCATAACTATCACATCCGAATGAACCCATATGTTCATTTAAAGGATACTTGCTATTGCCTCTAACCTCAACATTATTTCTTATGTTTTTTGGCGGAATCCAGCTTGTAATAAATCTTCCTTTTGGATTTGGAGACCACTCTACATGACTGCTTTTATCTCCATTAGCCCAATAAAAATCACCTCTTAACAACCCCCCTTTATTACTAAAGGTGTCATTATAATCTATTTGCTCATATATCTTAGATAGATTAAATAGAGTGTTTTTAGACTCATCTCTAAAAGCGTGAGACTCTGTGCGAGGAAATTGTCTATAGTATTCATTTAAAGCGTCACTATCTTGTTTTAAAGAAAAAACCTCGTTCTCCCAATAGCTTATAACACCTTGATATATCATGTCATTATCAATACCTAAAACAGCTTGTTCTGGATTGTTAAAAACAGGCATTCCATACTTATCTATAAAGCCCTCCATGTTCCACTCCATTGGTATAAACAGTGAATATAATCCACTTTTAGTTTGACCATTAGCGTTTCGTTCTTGAGGACTGCTATCGTAAAATAACTTTTTAAAGTTTCCACCTCCTTTTTCAAGTGAATTTGAAGTGCTACCCATCATGCATTTACCAATAACCTTACTACCTAAACGTAAACAAGTTTTAGTAACTCGCCAGTTGTTTAATATGTTATCTGGTTTCTCCCATTTACCACTTTCATCATGAACTAATAAGCGAAGTTTTTCACCATCATATGAGTTATCTCCAGTGTTTTTCCAGTCAATTGTAGTGTCCAAACCCTGTAAAGCTGCCATAGCGTCTACCCTGCCTATGCTTTTTCTAGTAAGCTTAGCAGCAGGAACACGATATGCTAATTCAGATTTAGGTCTGTCCATACCGTCTTGTATGGGTTTAAAGAAAAACGGATAGTTTACAGATATAGGAACAACCTTGTCTGTAAACATTTTTTTAGCATCAGAACCAGACTTAGATAGTATACCGAATCTAGCGTCTGATGTAATAGTTGCTTGATTAACAGTCTCTGCAGAAGACATAAAAGAAAATCCTGACCTACGGTTTTTTAAATAACACATGCCGTAACATCTTTTATCTGCTTTACAGGCTTCCCAATAAATATAAAAAATTCTATTTGACTCTCGATAATCAGGACTTCCAATATCAATCTTAGTCCACTGCAAGTACATGTAATGTGTACCTGTTATATATGTAGGAGTTCCTTTATTATAAAACCAAAAACCCTCATCTCTTCGCTCAAACTCAGTTTCTATATATGGTATCCATTTTTCTCTAAAGTCTTTAGATACTTCGTTCCAAGAAAAAATTGTTTGAATTGATTTTAAAGAAGCCGGACACTCAGAGCTTTCCCAATACTGTTTAGATTTATCAGAATGTCTTTTTTGTATTTTAACTGGCTCAGCTGGGATAGCAATGTGTAGTCCATTTATATTAAGAACACTACCTATTACTCCGTTTTTTGATATTACTACAACATCTTGTTCACTATCATATCCGTATAACCATGACTTATCCTTATTCCTCTTTTTTATTACTGAAGAAGGAATGTAATTAGTTGCTATTTCGCATAGATTATTTTGAACGTCGCTCTGCAAATCCTCCAGTCATTTTCTTACTTTCTTCTTCTGGATTTTCCAGCATATTCCTTTCGTTTTCAATACGATTTAATATTTCAAACGCATCAAAAATTGCCAGCTTTTTGGTTGCCGCTGCATTTTTTAATCTATCTGCAGCTAAATCATCTTCTGGGTCTTTTTTTATAATCTCCTCTTGAGCAACTTTTATTAACTGCTCAACAGCTTGATGACCTGCTTCAATTATAGCTTCCTTGTATTCTTTTAAAGACCTACTCATATCAAAGCAATTACATCTTTAGTATTCATTCTGTACAAAAGCTCGTCATTTACAACAAACTCATACTCACTATTGCTACTAAATTTAATTAAAGAGCCGTTTTTTACTTTTCTTGAGTATAAAGTCTTATTGCTATAAACTACTGTTCCAGTATTTTCCTCTAAGCCTTCCTCATAAAGATAGGTATTTTCTTTGTCAATAGGCTTAACAAAACACCAGTCTTCAACTGAACACCACTCGTCACCATTATGGTACATGTAAAACTGAAAAGAGTCTATGAAGTATATATCATCTTTAAAAAAATTAGGAGACTTTTTAGCACGGCCTTTTACATCATAATAAATACGGAAAACATTATGATGAACAATAATTGTGTCACCAGGCTTTATATCACCATTGTAGTGTATAGGAACCTGTATGATTTCAGCAAATCTATTTACATGCTTATGGTTTTCAACAGTGCTGTTAATCACTATTTTTTGACCTGCTATTTCTATTGTGTTATTATACTCTTGTCCTACCGGCTTAATCAAGAAAAAAAAAGGAGACTTCATTAAAAATTCATGTTATATTCAACAGAAACAGGCATGTTGTTATTAAATTCTTTCCATAAATAAACTTCTTGTTCTTTTTCGACAAGAATTTTATAAGAAAGAGAATCGTCGTCTAAATATATCAAATGAATCTTATACTTACCACCAAGGATTTCTTGTCCAGTAATATAATGCATACTAGATTTATAGTCTTCTCCTATTGATATTTTACGTATAATCATAAAAAAAGGAAGGCTAAGCCTCCCTATTATTTACTCAACCTCTTTAGCTTCCTCAACAATATCTTGATATTCACCGGTTTCAAGGTTTACTGTTACAGAACCGTAAGTTTCTTCTAAAAGCTTTTGTTCTTCTT
>TARA_B110000285_G_scaffold96825_1_pt1 | contig 17257 bp, 13 predicted proteins | sample TARA_B110000285 | Tara Oceans TARA_B110000285 (sample SAMEA4397756) | marine metagenome | biome: Polar Biome; feature: [SRF] surface water layer (ENVO:00010504); material: water (ENVO:00002006), including particulate matter (ENVO:01000060) such as... | depth 5 m
TTATCATTTTTGATGATTTTTTATAAAATTTAAGGAGTAAACCCATTAAAAGTTCCATTGAAAACAATAAAAATATTTGTTAAGAAAGGAATTGAATTTTTCATAATCATTCTAAGAGTTGATTTTTAAGTTTTTAATACCTTTTTTACCCCTTTTTTTCCCATTGAAAACAATCGTTTGTTTCTTTGTGAATTTTAGCATCCTTAAAATCGATTAAAGTCAATAAATTTTAAGCATTAGTTACATTGAAAATGTATGATAATTATTAAAAAAACGCGGTACAACAAAGTATAAAAATAATAGCCGAAACAGTTGTAGTTTTTCACACTGAAGGCCTCTAATAAATGTTGATTTGGATAGTCTACTGTTTGCTATTAAAAGAGTTTATATAATATTTGACTCCCAACATCGAAGTTTAATTTTAAATTCTCATCAAGAATATCTGCAAAGCCAATTTTACATTGATTTAATTCATCTATTTCTCTACCCTTCCAATAATTACCAAATCTTTCTTCTATTGGCTTTGAACTTGGATACAACAGCATGCTCCTTACTACAGGCGTGCATAAGGGTTCGACTCCCTTAATTACTTGCTAAATTAGAATCCGCAACTTTTTATGTTTGCGGTTTTTTTGTTTTTTATAAATTCTTTCCAAAATAGTTTGATTTAATTGTTCTGTCCTCCAAGGAAACACCTTTAATAATTACTTAAAAATATTCTTTATTTTTTTCACCTCTTCTTCTAAATACATGAGCGTTTAATTCTTAACAGTATTGGATGCAGTAGTTATACTTATACAAATGCAATCAAAGAGAATCAAAGTCTTTGGCGGGATTAAAAAGAATATTACTCAAATCCGCCAAGTGGCATACTGATTTTATTATGGAAACGATGGATTATGTTTTTTCTACTATTTTATAGCAATAAAGCGATTAAAATAGTTTTCCATTTTCACTTTTTAGCACCCCATAATCTTTAATTATTATAAATGAAATAGATGTAAAATTATTAATAAACGGAGTTTATGTAATTTGTCTAATCTTTTAGGTTCACTCCATTTCCTATTCGGTTTTTATTTTATAAATTGGTGACTTAAAACATAGAATCAAACCATATAGACCTTAATTTCTACTATACAAAATCAATAAGATTAAAAAATAATTTTTAATGCCACAAAATAAACATCAAATTATAAGGTATCAAGCATTAGATAAATGTTTTAGAAATTCGACTAAAAGATATTTTATCGATAACCTTATTGACGCTTGTAATGAGGCAATCTATAATTTTACTGGTAATTCCGAAGGAATCAAAAAGCGACAAATCTACGATGACATAGCTTTTATGCAAAGTGAGAATGGTTATGATGCTCCTATAGAGAAAGACAAAATTGGCAGAAAGGTATATTATTTTTATTCAGATATTAATTTTACGATTAACAATCAACCTCTAACAGAGTCTGAGGCACAGGAATTAAAAGAAACACTGGTAACGCTAAATAGATTTAAGGGCTTACCACAGTTTGAATGGATAGAAAGCATGACCACCCGACTTGAAGCTTCATTTCAATTTGGAGAAGAAGCAAACCAAATTATTGAGTTTGACCAAAATGAATTTCTTAAAGGGAAGGAATTTATAAATGAACTCTACCACGCAATCACTAACAAAACTCCATTATCTATTGTTTATAAAAGTTTTGGGAGTCAAAAAGAAATTAATTTAGAATTTCATCCCTATTATTTAAAACAATATAATAATCGATGGTTTGTATTTGGTAAAAACCCTTTATTTGATAATATCACCAATTTAGCACTAGATAGATTAATTGACGTTGAGGTATTAGACAAAATATTTATTGAAACGGATATTGACTTTAAAGAGTATTTTGAGGACATTATTGGTGTAACTTTTAATGAAAAAGCAAAACCAATAGCTGTTATTCTTAGAGTTGATAAAAGTCTTTGGCCCTATATAGAAACCAAACCTATCCATGGCTCTCAAAAAGTAATGAATAAAACAGATGACTTTACAGATATTAAATTAGAACTCATACCAAACTATGAATTAGAATCGTTAATACTTCAACATGGTGAGAAGATAACAGTTTTAGAGCCAGCAACATTGAGCAATAAAATACAAGATAGAATACAACAATTAATAAAAAAGTATAATTGTGCAGATTAAATGCACAGTTTAAATATATGTTTGCAGTATGAAAAATAACACAAAAGGTATAGGGTTTAAAAATTTTAGGAGGTTTGAAGAATTTCCACAATTAGAATTTGGTAATATCACTTATATGGTTGGTAGAAATAACTCCGGAAAATCTACGATGGTAAAAGCTTTACTATTAATCATGGATTATTTACAAAATCAATTAGGAGATACCTTCTCTTTTGATAATAATGTTTTAGAAGACGCAAATATTGTAACATTTGGTAGGGCAAAGTGTAACTTAATTGATGAACCAAAAATCGTTTTTAGCTTTAAATTAAACAATTATGATATCACTGTTCATATTTCTGGTAATGCTAATGACACAAAAGCAAATGTTATCTTATTGAGTGTAAAAGATGAAGAAAATGGTTATGAACTTTTAATTGATTACTTTGGTGAATATGCTAGAATAGTAAAAAAATCGAAATTAAAGCTAGATGACATAGAAAGTTTAGAAGAGCTAGCAATGTTAGGTTTTGAAATCAATAGCTTAAGAAAACAACAAAAAACTATTACGAATAAAGGGTCTAAAGAAGCTTTAGATTTAGCTGCTCAAATTAATAAAATGAGTGACCGTAAAGAAAAACTGGATAAAATAACTAACAATCTCAAACTAGAAGAAGAAAATATTGAATATGAGGTAGAGTATCCGATGGGAGAAGATCTTATGAAGGCATCTTATGGATTTGTTAAAAAAAGTAATCAGAGTGAATCTGAAGATTTAAAGGATATTAAGAGGAGCAATAGAAAAGAACAAAATCAATTAAAAGAAATTATTAGTAACCTAATCTCTAATAATAAAGATTGGCGTATTTTATTGTATCAAAAGTCCAATAGAAACATTCGTAATATGGATTTTGCGCCAATTGTTATTGGCAAAAGTGTTAAATGTGATGAATGTGATTGGGCATGGGAGATAAGTAGTGATGATAATGAGGCATACACGTGTAAAAAATGTGGCAATTATAACCAAGATGATCCCTTATCGGATATTATAGCCTTAGACAATAAAAAAAGCGAATTAAAGGATTGGGCTGATGACTTGGTTAACACTTTAGAACAAGAATCTTACATTTACCTGGGCGCAAACCCATCAAAACAATCAGCATTATTTCCATTAAGATCAAAAGGCAATGCCCTTGCACAAGCAATTCATCAATTTTATCAGTTAAACATTAAAGAGGGTGAAAAAGAGTATGAATTTGTGAAATATTGGATGAATAAATTTGAAGTAGGGCATAATTTCAATATAAAATTTTATGCTGGTGAGGCTTATGAATTCTATGTCTTTGATAAAGACGGAAACAAAAATCACCTATCAGACAAAGGGATGGGATCTTTACAAGCCATGTTGTTAATTCTAAGAGTAGCAAGTTTAATTAAAATTAATAAAAAAGAGAAAAAAGCTTTAACGTTATTGGTTGAAGAGCCTGAACTTAATCTGCATCCTGCCTTACAGTCAAAATTGACAGATTTTTTCCATGAAGTAAATAAAGAATATGGTTTTAACTTTATTGTGGAAACCCACTCGGAATACATGATTAGAAAAACTCAATTAATAGCTCTAGAACAAGATTATATCAAAAACCAAGACATTAATCCTAATCCTTTTAAAATAGTTTATTTCCATAAGGAAGAAGGACCTTATGAAATGGAATTCACAGAACAAGGAAAGTTTAATAAAGATTTTGGCCCAGGTTTCTATGATGAAGCTGGAAGTCTAACCCTAAAAATGATTAAAGAACTTCGTAAAAATCAAGCGCAATGATAACACTCTATATTGAGCCCAATAAAATAGAGGAATTTGCTTTGTTTGAAGAAGAAATGCCTCATTGGAATAAAATTATTAAAAGTGGCATTCATCTATGTTTAAATATTTCTGATGAAAAACTTGATGCTAAAATTACTGACGAGTACGACCCGCTCTATATTGCTTATAATAGTTCAGGCACAATGAAGCTTCCTGTAGCTTTAGGTGGTTATATAGAACAGGTTAAAGAAGATTTATCCCAAACAATAGAAAAGCCAAATGGTATTTTTGTTTTAGATATAGATAATGATGCAGCTATAGACGTTCAAAATAAAATGGGAATGGCTGTTTTTTCAAGCGCTAATGTTCCAGAAGATTTATTTTCTAAAACTTTTTTCATAGAACTTGACAAAAACGCTGAAATAAAAGATGGATGGAAAGGCATCATACATTTTAACAAACCACTTTCTAATAGTCTTGTAATTACTGATAATTATTTCTTTAAAAATGAAGACAATGGCTTAAATAGAGGTTTAAGTAATTTAATTCCTTTTATAAATGCGTATTTACCAGACCAATTAGAAATTGAATATCATATCACTGTCGTTGCACCTAATAGTAAAGAAAGATATAACGATTGGTGGATAAAAGAATATGGTAAGTTAGTATTAGCTATTAAACAATTACGGGAATATCCAATAAATATTGAACTTGTTTTAGCGAAATCAGAAATTCATAAAAGAAGAATTGTAAGTAACTATGTAGTCAATAAATCAGATAAGGGTTTTGATGTCTTTTATTCAAATAATTTAGAGAAAGTTAAAGAAGAGAACGATTTTGAATATTTAGAGATATTCTCAAATTTAGATAATTCAGGCACAAAACATTTTCAATCAGCAATAAAATTGATAAATCAAATAAGTAAGCATTGCAATGATATTTCGGGTTATGTAGCAGTAAATAAAAACCAAATGGATAGAAGTCTTTTTGGCTGTAATGCTAATAAAACTATAAAAAACCGATTATTAAATTAATCTACGCACCAACAGTGCACACATTTAAAATATATTTGCAGAGTCAATAAGATATAAAGACAGTAAAACAAGATATGAGTAATAATAACAACAAAGTAGAAGTAGGGTTTATTTGGCAAATTACAGATGATGTATTGCGAGATACCTTTAGAAAAAATGAAATAGGCGATGTAGTATTACCCTTTGTAGTTTTACGCCGCTTAGATTGTATTTTAGAACCAGTAAATCAAAAAGTACGAGATAATTTCAATAGATTTCACGATAAGTTATCTGAAGAAAAATTAATCCCTGTGCTAAGAAAAGCAGCTGGTGGCCTTAAATTCTTCAACACCTCAAAACATACGCTACATTCATTAAAAGATGAACCGCAATACATAGAGATTAATTTTAACAACTACCTCAATGGCTTTAATCCAGAAGTTCGTGAAATTTTAGAGAGCTTTCAGTTCGATAAAATTGTAGCGCGTTTAACCAAGAATCGTTTGTTATATGAAATGATCGATGCCATTTGTAAAATCGATTTGCATACAAAAGCGGTTGACAATCACGGTATGGGTTATGTATTTGAAGAACTTATACGTATTTCTAACGAGCAATCTAACGAGACTGCCGGAGAGCACTTTACACCACGTGATGTAATTGAAATTATGAATACCTTTTTGTTTGCTAATGAAAAAGAAAGCCTTACCAAACCAGGCATTATACGTACTATTTACGATTGCGCCTGTGGTACTGGTGGTATGGTAAATCTTGGAAAAAAATACATTCAAAATGTAGTTTGTAAAGACAGTGAGCACAAACCCACCATTGTTACTTATGGTCAAGAATTAAACGAGCAATCATATGCTATTGCAAAATCAGAATCGCTAATTACCGGTGAAGATGCTAACAATATAAAATTAGGTAACACCTTTAGTGAAGACCGTTTTCCGGGCAAGACTTTCCATTATATGATGGCAAATCCGCCTTATGGAGTCACCTGGAAAAAAGATAAAAAATTTATTGAAAACGAAGCTTTAAACCCTGCAGGTCGTTTTTATGCAGGTACCCCAAGAGTTAATGACGGCCAATTATTGTTTATCCAGCATATGATTTCTAAAATGGAGCGCGAAGGTTCTCGTATAGGTGTGGTTACCAATGGTTCTCCCTTATTTACAGGAAGTGCCGGTAGTGGAGAAAGTGAAATACGCCGTTGGATCATAGAAAACGATATGCTAGAATGTATTGTTGCCTTACCCAATGATCTATTCTACAATACAGGTATCAATACCTACATCTGGTTTTTAACCAATAAAAAAGAGGCAAAACGCAAAGGTAAAATCCAGCTTATTGATGGCAATGCTTCAGAAACAATTATCGTAAATGGAAAAGAAAAACAAAGCCACCTATTCTGCCAGCCCAACAAAAAGAGTTTGGGTAACAAACGTAACGAAATCACCAGCAAGCACATTGGGCAGTTACTTGAGTTATACACCAACTTTGAGGAAAGCGCCCATAGTAAAATATTCGATAACGAATACTTTGGCTACTATGAATTAACCATAGAGCAGCCAGAGATGAGTGTTTTAGAGGTAAATGATTTAAAAGAAGCTTTTAACTGTTTTAAAAACCCAGAAATTAAAGATAAAACACCTGGACAGTTACTAGCGTTAATGGAGGAAATTGAACATTTTAAAAATGCAGCTAATCTCGGAGAATTGATATCTAATACACCAGTTACTGTGGATGAAGAGGGTAATTTAAAAATTATTAAAGATACCACGAATCTTGCTCCAGAATTATTGGAGGGGATTCCAGCAAAAGAAATTTACGAAGATTACACCGCAAAACTTAGCAAAAAAGATCTTAAGGAGATTGAAGCATTTTTGAAAAAAGCATACAAACCAGACACCAAAAAACGAGACAAGGAGAGTGTGCCTCTAAACCAAGATGTAGAAAAATATTTTAAAAAGGAAGTGTTACCGCATGCCCCGGATGCTTGGATAGATTATGACAAAACACGTATTGGCTATGAGCTTAATTTTACCAAATATTTTTATCAGTACAAACCCTTGCGAGCTGCAAGTGAAGTGAAAGGTGAAATTGTAGGCTTAGAAAAAAGCATTACGGACCTTTTAAAAGACTTGATTAGTTAATGGAAAAAGTATACGAGAAATATAAGGATAGTGGATTAAACTGGATTGGTGATGTACCAGAACATTGGTTAGTTTCAGAATACAAATTTGTTTCACAGGTTCAAAATGGATTTGCCTTCAAATCTGCAATGTTTGATAAAAATGTTGGGTTTCCAATATTAAGGATAAGAGATATAACTTCAGGTAATATAAGTACTTTTTACAAAGGAGATTATTCAGATGATTATATTGTTCAAAAAGGCGATTTATTAATAGGGATGGATGGTGATTTTAATATACGTTGGTGGGATAAAGAAAATATTCTTTTAAACCAGAGGTGTTGCAGGATAATTGAAAATGAAAAGGCAGTAAAAAGATTTTTGTATTATTCATTACCTTTTAATCTTCAAATTATAAATGATCTTACTTATTTTACAACTGTAAAGCATCTATCAAGCGGAGACATCAATAACGCAAAATTACCTTTACCATCACCCCAAGAACAAACCCAAATAGCCAACTACCTAGACCACAAAACAGGTTTAATAGATGCTATTATTGCTCAAAAAGAAGACCTTATCAAAAAACTAAAAGAGCAACGCCAAGCCATTATTAACGAAGCCGTTACCAAAGGTTTAAACAAAGATGTAAAACTAAAAGATTCTGGTATTGAATGGTTGGGGGAGATTCCTGAGCATTGGGAGGTAATAAAACTATTTGGTTTATGTTATTTAGTAAGAGGAAACTCTAGTTTTAAGAAAGATGAGTTATTAAGTAATGGTACATATGTTGCTTTACAATACGGTAAGACATATAAAGTTAATGAGGTTAATGAAAAATATAAATTCTATGTTAATGATGAATTTTACAAGGAATCTCAAATCGTAAATTATGGAGATACAATTATTATTTCGACATCTGAAACAATTGAAGATTTAGGTCATTCTGTTTTTTATAACAGAAAGGATTTGGGATTATTGGGAGGTGAACAGCTTTTGTTAAAAGCAAAAAATAATAAAATTAATCCAAAGTATTTGTTTTACTCTACTAAGGTGTTTTTAAAAGACTTAAGAAAAAATGCTACTGGAGTTAAAGTTTATAGATTTAATATACATGATTTGAAAAATGTATTTACACCTGTTCCCTCAATACTTGAACAAAATTTAATTGTTAAACATATTGAAACAAAGTCTGCAACAATAGATAAGGTCATCATTCGTAGTCAAACCTCAATCCAAAAACTAAAAGAATACCGTCAATCTTTAATTTCTGAGGCTGTTACCGGTAAAATAGATGTTAGAGACTGGCAAGCAACTAAAAGTTAAAAAAAAACATGAAATTACACCATTTTGATACCGTATTCTCATTTGGGCAGCACGAGGGAGAAACAATAGCAGAGGCTTTTAAAAAAAATCCTACCTATCCTGAATGGTGCTATGGAAATATAGATGATTTTTATGTTACGGATACTGTTTGGAATGCTATGGATGTGCACAATAATTTAAACGATGCCCTAAAAGGTAATGGTGTAGACCCTAATCAAGTAAAAGGTATGATTGCTCAAAATAAAAAATTTCATGAAGAGAAAAGAGCAAAATACAAGAGTTATAAAATTGAACAATACAGTAAAAAAATTGAAGAAGAATTATTAGGGAATTAAAAGTATGGAAAAGTATATTTATTTAATAGCAGGTCTAGGTATTGGTGGTATCATCATATACTTATGGTTAAAGCAGCAATTTTCTACCGAAAATGCCACATTAAAAGCCAATGTAAAACAGGCTGAAGATGCACAAAAAGAATTACAAAAAGAAAATGAGGAGCTCGAAAAAGAAAATGATACGCTCAAAGAAAACGAAGGTTCACTAAAAACATCCTCAGCAGAAAAAGACGTGATCATTTCAGGGCTAGAAAAAGACCTTAACAAATTACAAACTAATTTTGATGAACTCGAACAAGAGTTTAAAGATAAAACCAATAATTACAATGCATTAAATAGCCAATTGGCAACAGCAAATGCAAATAACACAGCTCTCGAAGATAAATTAGCTACCCAAAAAGAAGAAATGGAAGCTATGGGTAAAAAGTTTAATACGGAGTTTGAAAATATAGCAAACAAAATATTTGAGACTAAATCAGAAAAATTCACCAAGCTAAATTCTGATAGCCTAAAAAACATTTTAGAACCACTAGGTAAAAATATTAAGGATTTTAAAGACAAGGTTGAAGATGTCTATAATAAAGAGTCAAAGGAGCGTTTTTCTCTTGGTGTAGAAGTGAAAAAATTAGCAGATAAAAGCGATAAAATTAGTCAAGACGCAATTAATTTAACTAATGCCTTAAAAGGAGAAGCTAAAACTCAAGGAAATTGGGGCGAAATGATTTTAGAGAGTATTTTAGAAAAATCAGGCTTACGTAAAGACGAAGAATACTTTATGGAGCATCAATTGTTAGATGATGCTGGCAAACCGTTGCGGTCAGATTCAGAGGGCAAGAAAATGCGCCCAGATGCTGTGATTAAATACCCAGACAACAGAAATGTTATCATAGATTCTAAAGTTTCTTTAAATGCTTTTACAAGATACATAGCAGCAACAGATATTACAGAACAAAAGAAAGAGTTAGACGCACATATAGAAGCTATTAAGAACCACATTGTGTCATTAAGTGCCAAAGGCTATGACGATTATGACAAGGCATTAGATTTTGTGATGATGTTTATACCAAGCGAGCCTGCTTATATTTCGGCGATGCAAGGCGATGCTAACCTTTGGAATTATGCTTATGATAAACGTATTTTATTAATGAATCCAACCAATTTAATTACATCACTTAAATTGATTGTAGATTTATGGAAAAGGGAGTATCAAAACCAAAATGCTATTTCTATTGCAGATAGAGGTGCCAAACTATACGATAAGTTTGTAGGTTTTGTAGAAAATTTAGACAAAGTAGGAAAGTATATTGGTAGTGCTAAAACATCTTATGACGAGGCGTATAAACAACTAAGTACCGGGAATGACAATTTAGTGCTACAGGCAATGAAGCTTGAAAAATTGGGCGTAAAAAACAAAAAAGAATTAAGCAAAGCTTTAGAAAGCGATGCATCATTAAATAAATTAACAGAATAAACATGGCAGGCGGTACAAAAGAAATTCATTTTGAAGACCATATTGTAAAGTATTTAACAACCCCTGACAATGGTGGCGTTAATGAATATACCCAAGTAGATGCTTCTGAGTATGACAAGCAATTGTGTATTATACCAAGCGAATTGCTTCAATTTATTAAAAATTCACAAGAGGTAGCATACAAGAAGGTTAAAGAGCAACTTGGTGTGGTTACAGATACTAAAATTATAGAACGTGTAACCAAAAGTTTAAAGGTTAATAAAACCCTTGCAACCTTTCGTTCGGGAATTAAAATGAATGGCGTTAAGTTAGAGCTTGCTTTCTTTCAGCCGGCCAATAACAAAACACCAGAGCACGAGCTTTGGTATAAAGAAAATCGCTTATCTGTGGTTCGCCAACTAGCATATTCTTCTAAAAATAAGAACGAAATAGATTTAGGCTTTTTTATTAATGGAATTCCGGTAGCTACTGCAGAATTAAAAAATGCATTAACCAGTCAAAATCATCATAATGCAATTAAGCAGTATATGCAAGACCGCGACCCTAAAGGAGAACCACTTTTAGAGTTTCAACGCTGTTTGGTGCATTTTGCAGCAGGCACAGAAAAAGTATTTATGACTACTAAATTAGCGGGGAAGTCTACCTACTTCCTGCCGTTTAATAAAGGATTACAAAATTACAATCCAGATGGTTTTGCAACAGCTTATTTATGGGAAGATATTTTGCGCAAAGATTCGGTTTTGGATCTAGTGCAAAATTTTATCAATTTACAAGAAGATGTTGACAAATCATACGACGCAAAAACTAAAAAGTTAGTAGAAAAAAAATCAACTAAACTACTGTTTCCACGTTTTCATCAGTTAAAAGCGGTGCGTAAAATTTTAGCACAGTTAAAGATAGATGGCACGGGTAAAAACTATTTAATTCAACATTCTGCAGGTTCTGGTAAATCAAACACCATTACTTGGTTGGCGTATCGTTTGGCAAACTTTTACCAAAACTATACCGATCAAAAAGGAATGTATGATTCTGTGATTGTAGTTACTGACCGTCGTGTATTAAACAAGCAAATTCAGGATAACATTAAACAGCTAGATAATACACCAGGAATGGTAATGTATTTAGATCAAAACACAACGTCTAAAGATTTAAAAAAGGCTATTGAGGACAAAAAACGTATCATTATCACCACGATTCAAAAATTTCCAATTATTAGTGATGTAGTTACCCAATTTGCTAATAGAAAATATGCTATTATTATAGATGAAGCACACAGTTCGCAGTCTGGAGAGTCTGCTAGACACATGCGTAAAGCATTAAGTTTAGAGGAAGCAGCAGAAAAAGATGTCCCAGGTAAAGATTTAGACGAGATAATTGCAGATGAAATAAAGCAAAAAGGACAACAACCCAACTTATCGCAATTTGCATTTACGGCAACTCCAAAGCCTAAAACTATTGAACTTTTTGGAACGTTACAAAATGGAAAAAAAGAGCCCTTTGACGAATACACGATGGAGCAAGCCATCAAAGAAGGCTTTATTATCGATGTATTAGAAAACTATATGTCTTTTAAACGCTATTACAAACTTATAAAACGCAGCGAAATAGAAGACGCCGAGTACGATAAGAAAAAAACAGTTCGTGTATTGGGTAATTATGTAGACTTGCAAGACCATGCTATTGAGAAGAAAGCACGTATTATTCTAGAGCATTTTGCAGCAGAAACCCAAAATAAAATACAAGGTAAAGCAAGAGGCATGCTCGTAACAAAGTCTCGTTTGCATGCAGTCCGTTTCAAACGTAAGTTTGATGATGTAATGCGTGAGATGAAGTTGCCATATGAAGCATTGGTTGCATTTTCTGGTTCGGTAAAAGATGATGAAACCGGAGAAGAATACACAGAAACTAGTATGAATGATTTAGGCGGTCGCATGGCGATACCAGATGCTCTAAAGCTACCTAAATATAGGTTACTTATTGTAGCCAATAAGTTTCAAACGGGGTTTGATGAACCCTTGATGCATACTATGTTTGTGGATAAAAAATTAGGAGGTACGAGCACTGTGCAAACCTTATCTCGTTTAAATAGGCGAATCAAAGGAAAAGACAGCACCATGGTACTCGATTTTGTGAATGACCCAGAATTGATTCAAGAAGATTTTCAGGCATACTATGGGAAGAACTTTATTCAAGAAGAAAATTTAACCGACCCTAATGCGGTATATGATAGTTTAAATGAGGTTGAAAACTTTCAAGTATATCACGAAACTGAAGTTGAATCATTTGCAAAAATATTCTTCTCACCTAATGATGATTTTGAAAAATTACAACCCATTTTACAAAGTATTTCAACGCGTTTTGTTGATGATTTAGAAGAGGAAGATCAAGCGGCTTTTAAATCTGCAGCGCAATCCTTTATAAAATTATATCGTTTTTTAAGTCAAATTATTCGTTTTACAGACGTAGAACTTGAAAAAACCTACGTGTTTTTAAATGCATTGTTGAAAATTCTACCTTATGCAAAAACATCCTTACCGTTAGATGTTGTGAATGATATAGAGTTAGATAGCTACAAGATACAGCACAAATACACTACAAGTTTACAATTAGAATCTGGAGACGGTGAACAAGAAGGAATGCAACCAGGTGGTTCTGGCGGTGCTCAAGAAGATGAATTTGACTTTTTAACAAAAATCATTAATGTATTAAATGATACATATGGTCTTGAGTTGAGCCAGGAAGATAAAGTAGAGTTTAAGAAGATGAAAGCTAGTATTTATGAAAACGACCAATTAATGTCCTTCTTTAATAAAGGAAATTCAAAGGATAATATTAAAGACAAATTCAATGATGAGATAGATGGCGAGTTATTAAATTTCATTGATAAAAAATTGGAGTTTTATAATAAAATGACCGAAGACAAAGTAAACTCATTATTCAAAAATATGTGGTTTAATGAAATATATGATGATCGTGTTAGGGGAATGGCTAAGTAGAGTGAATATATAAATTTTAAAAAATGGCTACAATTATACCATCATTTGAGAAAATCTATAATCAGAAGGTAAAGCCAGAGCCGGGTGAATTACATCTTTTAAAATTTTTGGATTCTTATTTAGATGCATCCTTTGAAGTTTATTTCAACCCTTACATGAACGGAGACAGACCGGATATTGTAATTATGCGAAAGAGTCAGGGGGTCTTAATAATTGAAGTTAAAGATTATAATTTAGATAGTTATCAACTTGATGAGCGCAAAAACTGGAGAGTGAAAAATCAAAATTTTAGAATAAAATCTCCAATTTCTCAAGCATTGCAATACAAAGAAAATCTATTTAATTTACATATTGAACATATTTTAGAGCTGAAAATTAAAGACCTTAGAATTGATAGAATGGTATCAACTGCAGTTTATTTTCATAATGCTAGTTCAGATAAACTTTCTCAATTTTTAATTACACCTTTTTTACACGATAAAAAATATCAAGATTTTTTAAAGTACAATGTAAATTTAATAGGTAATGATAATTTGAATGAGGTTGATTTTAAAAAACTTTTACAAAAGAGTTATTTAGTTTCTAATAATAAATCATTTCTATTTTCAGATGATATTTATAATAGTTTCAAAAGATTTTTAAAACCCCCTATTCATTTATTAGAAGATGGTGTTCAAATCCCATACAGTAGAAAACAACTTGATATAATTTATGATGCAACACGAAAGCAGCAGAGGATTAAAGGTGTTGTAGGGTCTGGTAAAACTACAGTTTTGGCAGGAAGAGCTGTTCAGGCACATAAAAGAACTAAGGGAAAAGTACTTATTTTAACTTTTAATATTACTTTAAAAAACTATATAAGAGATAAGATTTCGCAAGTTAGAGAAGAGTTTCCTTGGGAGAATTTTGTGATTACAAACTATCATAATTTTATTAATTCAGAATTAAATAATTTAGGCATTCCAGTTGTAGTTCCCTCAGGTTTTGATAAACTCACAGGTGATAAAAAAACGGAATATTTTGAAAAAGAATACTATAGTAATAAGAATTTATTCGAAAATAATCGTGTTAGTATAAAACCATATGATGTAATTCTTATTGATGAAATACAAGACTACAAAAGACCATGGATGGAAATATTGAAAGAATGTTTCTTATCAACTGATGGTGAATATGTACTATTTGGAGATGTAAAACAGAATATTTATAACACGGCTACTGAGAACAAAGATGTCTCTACTAACGTAAAAGGGGTAACAGAACTTAAAAATTGCTTCCGTTCAGATTTCAAAATTAAAGATTTGGCAATTCATTATCAGGAAGATTTTTTTAAAGGAAAATATGAAATAGACAATTTTAATAAGAAAAATACTGATTTAGAAATTGATTTCGAAAGAAATCAACAAGGCAGTATTAATTATATACATCTAACAAATACAGACCAGGTAAGTAGTTTATACACTGTTATTCATGAGAATGCAATAAATAAAAATATTCCTCCAAATGACATAACCATTTTAGGACATTCAGTATCACTATTGAAGAAATTTGATGCTTATTATCGATATGCTTCGAATGAGAAGACAAACACCATGTTTGAAAATCATGAAATCGTGTTTTTGATGGGGCTTAATTTTTTAAAACAAGATTGCTACCCTATCTGGTTGGTTACCGGAATGAATTTAATAAAACAGAATAGAAACAAAAAAGAATCTTTCAGACAACTATGTAAATTATTTACTTTGTATAATTTATATCGAGAATATGGTGATTTCTTTAAAGAAAAATTTAGTCGTTTGTGTGTAAAATATAAAACTACATTAACTGATTTTGTGAATTTTTATTTAAAGTTTGAAGACGAGATTAAAATATTTAAATCTGAATTCAGTGTATCTAGGATGTCCAACAGTGTTAAAATGGTTAGGAATAATAAAAAGCTCCACTTCTACATGAATAGTGGAACTGTGAAAATTTCAACTGTTCATAGTTTTAAGGGTTGGGAAAGTGAAACATTATTTCTTATTATAGAAAAAAAATTCAGTGGAATGGCCCAATCATTTGATGAGATTTTATATACTGGTTTAACAAGAAGTAGAAATAATTTAGTGATTATTAACTATGGTAATGAAGAGTATCATCAAAAATTAAAAATACTTATTGATAAGGTTAAGTAGTTCTTTATCATTAACAGAATAAACACCTCACTTAACTCTTTCAAAATTAAATAAACTATCATTAATTAATAAAAAAATTAATGTGCATTAATCATGCACACATCTATTTCATATTTGCAGTGTTATTAAAAACAAAGCATTTATGACTACTTATCAGAAACACGAGAAACATTAGTGCAAAACGACTCTATGTATAATGCAGCTTAATAATTAATATAAAATTTATCAAATGAAAGCACAAAACCACATGAATTATTTAGCACTGAACCAAAACATACTAAATAAATCATTAGTCATAGGAGGAGGACCCCAGGAAGGGAGTTCAGAAACACCAACAACCACATTTAACGGCCTTCAAGTATACTTAAACGGAACACATGCGATGCCCGAGCATGAAGAGCTAGATAAATGTTTTACCATTGGAAGCATGGTACATCCTTATGCTATGAGTGGTATGCCTGGTTCTAGTGGTGAGTTAAGTTATGAGTTCTGGGTTACAGAAAAAGAATACATCATAGTGGTTAGATTAAAATTAGATGAGTTTACAAATGGGGCTTCTGATCCAGCAGCAGACATTTTAGCTTTGGTTAAAAGAGATGAAATTCCAGAAAATATTGAGCAAAATGAAGAGAGCTACAAAATACTATCTCAAGATATGATGCTTTGTCATTTAGAATCTTTGTTTGAGTTTTATGAGGCCCTTGAGGACTTAGACGATTGGTCGTTTGAAGATGATACATTGTATTCTTATGTAGAATATTATTTTGAATTAAAAAAGGCTGTAAATTCAATTGATGATGAATTGAAAGATTCATGATGCAACAACAATTAGTAAACTAAAAGTAAGCACTCTTTATTTAATTTAATAAATATTATTAAAAATGAATCCTGTAACCGTTAAACCAAAAAAAGTTAAAATAGACGAAAAGCTGAAAAATGACTTAAAAATACTTTGTGAGGAAGAAAGTCAAGTTATTGTGCATTGTAGTGTTTTAATTCCTCACACAGTATATTTAAGAATATGGAAAAACACTAATTTAATTTCTCACGGTACTGGTGAAAAAAGTAGCATGACCCATGCTGAAAATATTTCGTTCCACCCACTGTGGACACAATACTCAAAGGGTCAGCATAACTTTACATTATTTTTTAAAGCACTGCCAAAAAACTCTAAAGTTTTTGATCTAATAGAAGAAATACCAGAACTTGGTGGTTTTATCAAAAAAAATATTAAAAGGAATAAAAGTGATGTCTATCATGTGGAATTATAATTTATAAAAAAATTAAAATTTTAAGCATAACAAACAAGAGAGATGCGATGTTTTTTTTATTAGAAGTAAAAAAACCAACTGGTAAACTATCAAAACTAAAAGGGTATAGATTAGAAAAAATGGATGAAAAACAGCAGTGTATAAAGAAGGCTGGTTATGACGTAGCTGAAGATTTTATGGCTGCTATTGCTGGGATGGACATAAGTACAGGAATAAAAATTGCAGAATTTATAGAGAAAAATTTCTCTTCTTTACAGGCAAGTATATTAGTTTCTAAAGTGTTGGGAGGTTTAGTGATGGATGATGACAACGAACCAATCACATTTGGTTTAGAGTTCATCAGGAATGAGTCAGAATTTATTGTATTATCAGACTTGAAACTTATATCAATGGATGAATACCTTGACTTGATGAACTTAAAACAGAGAATCTAGACATGTTACCGAAGAAATACAATAAATATTAATAAACTACAGTTAAAATAATATGAAACAATACACAAACGCAATAATTTTTGGAATCGCAATAGTTGCATCCTCAATTTTCTTAGGAAAGGCATATACCGATAG
>TARA_B110000285_G_scaffold149350_1_pt1 | contig 17214 bp, 26 predicted proteins | sample TARA_B110000285 | Tara Oceans TARA_B110000285 (sample SAMEA4397756) | marine metagenome | biome: Polar Biome; feature: [SRF] surface water layer (ENVO:00010504); material: water (ENVO:00002006), including particulate matter (ENVO:01000060) such as... | depth 5 m
CGTGAACCTCATCAACAGTGGTTACTACTTCAGGGTAAATCATACCTAAATTTTTATCGTCTTTACCTTCATAATCTACTTTATCTAAAACTGTTCTAATAGAATTAAGTGCTCCGGCTCTTTTATCGTTTGTATCAACAACTGACCATGGAATTACCTCAGCGGTTTGTTTCAATGCTTTTTCTTTATATTCGGTGTAGTCGTCCCACTTATCTATAGATGCCTCATCATTAGGTGAGAATTTCCAATATTTAAGGGGAGAGTTTTTTCTCATATCAAAACGCTTTCGTTGAGTGTCTTGTGTTATGGATAACCAAAACTTAAATACTTCATGTCCTTTAGAAAGTAATGATGTTTCAAAATCACTAACGTTTTCCATAAAATCAGTATATTCTTCAACCGTTGAATACCCCATAACTGGTTCAACGATACCTCTATTATACCAACTTCTATCAAAAAATACTATTTTACCACTTTCAATTTCTCTTTCATATCTAACAAACCAATCCTTTTTCTCATCAGGGGTTGGTATACCTAAAGCGACTACTTTATAAAATTGAGGTTGTAAGTATTCTATGAATTTCTTTATCGTCGACCCCTTACCTGCGGAATCCCTACCTTCAAAGACAATGACCACTGATTTACCAGTGTTCTTAACATGTTCCTGTAATTTAAGTAATTCAACCTGTAACGGTCTTAATTCCTTAATATATTGTTTTCTACCTATTTTAGATTTTTCTTGTTCCTCATCATCATCGACGAAATAACTATCTTCGTGTTCAGGTTCAGGATTTGACCTACTAATAAGTGAATTCTTATATTTTTCTATATATTTTACGACATTATCTTCTACATTACCGGACTTAAGTGATTTTCTATCTAAATTACGTAAAAAATCTTTGGTAACATCTTCATCTGTTAATCCAACAAGAAGGTCATCGTATTTGGATGGTTCGATATCTAACTCATAAAATTTAGTTAGTAAGTCCACTACAGACTCATCTAACATAGTAAGCTCAGAAGATATACGTTCTTTATTGTCGTATATATAATCTAAAACCTCAGGTCTTAAATACGATTTAACATCATCACTAAATAAAGAATATACTTTATCCTTATTTCTATTGCCGTTTCTATTTGGTAAGAAATTATTAACCTCTTCTTCACTAACGTATGGGAATTTAAGAGACCATATTTCTAAGTCTGAAGGGTTTAGACCCATAGAGTTAGGACCTGATTTACCCGAAACTAAACCATCTTTATTTATTATTCTATCAATGATACCATCATCTCCATTCACAGGACATAATGAATACTTAATGGTCCTTTCATTTTTATCGATATATGCGAAAAGAAATGTTATTTCATCTGAGAAACAGGATTTTAAGAATTCGGTTTTATGTTCTACAGTATTATTTTCACTACGAAGAAATTCTATAACAGTTTCAGTAGAATCCTTATCTATATGTTTAAAAAAATCACTTAATCTTTTCTTGTATGAACCTAAACTAAACCTCTCTGACACATCCTTAACAACTTTTAAAGAATAGTGTATATTACCCTGACGATTTGAAATTATAATGTCCTGTGTAGGATTTTTTTTATTATTTTCAGGGTCCTCATAATTTAATTTAGAAGTCGTCTCTCCCCCAAATAAACCAGCCATTAATCCTTCGAATGCAAACCCTCTACCATCTGTAGTACCCGTAAACCTATTCCAGTATTCGTGAAACCTAATTCGGTCTTTAAGTTTAGGTAATTCGTTTAAGTTGTAATTTTGACGTAACCTCAATCTAACCTTGTCGAGGCCATCATGTTTAAGTAATCCTTTTATAATATCAACAGATGCGATATTATCAGCATGTATACCACCGATTAATTTAATCGCCTTAACGATATGTTCTTCAGATGATTCATTAAGAATATTGGCAATCTGTTTATTTGTGAATTTTATCTTCATTGTATTAACGTTATGTATATAAATATTAAAAAAATAGGTTATTATATCTTTAATATAATATAAAACCATTTTAAGGGAATGTTTGGTATTTATATTAACTAGACTTATATTTGTATAACTTAATTTAAAACCTTGTTATGACCGATTTCGCCAAAATGATAGTATCTGATATTATGTTCGTTGAAACTAAGAATACTAATTACGTTTGTGAAAACGATGGTATTGTATTTGACGATGGAACAAAGTTCCATAAAGGGGATTACGTAAGGTTTGGTAATATCTTTAAATTAATTAAATCAATACCAGAAGTTGATTTAATGGCCTCGGGTAATTGGGTAAAAGTGACGTTTAAAGTCTAATAATCAAAAATAATTAAGGTTTACTATGTATTTTTTACTGGTTTGAACTATTTATTAATATACTCGTAATAATGATATATCTTTAAATTACTGAATGGCAGATAATCATATTAACATACCTTATTAGAAATAATAGAAAAAGAACCACTAAATAGAGGTTCTTTTTTTTTTTGGCCCATATTGATTATTCTTAAGAATGTATCTATACTTAAGATATGGATAAAAAAGACGTTTGTATACTTTGTGGGTCACAAACACCATACACAGACTTAACACCAATACACGAAAGAATCGGGTATATAGAAGGTGCGGGTCAAGGATGTTATAACTCATTCGACCTTGATGTTGAGAAATGTGTCTCAGGAATTGATGAACGTAATAAACAAATTCATTTAAAATAAAATATGATATATTGGTTTACAGGTCAGCCAGGAGCTGGAAAAACTGTCTTAGCTAAGACATTAAAAGAGTATTTAGAGGTTAACTATCAACATAAAAAGACTATATTTCATGTCGATGGTGATGACTTAAGAGATTTAACCGAAAATAAAGACTACTCTAAAAAGGGTAGGGAAGCTAATATTGAGAGAGCACAAAACATATCTCAATACTTAAATAACAAAGGACATGATGTCGTTGTTTCTTTAGTGGCTCCTTACGAAAATATGAGACAATCTTTCAAAACCCGATTAGGTGATGAGGTTAAAGAATTTTTTGTTCACACAACAGAGATAAGAGGTAGAGAACATTTTCATAGTGATGAGTATGAACAACCTAAAAAAGATTTCTTAGATGTTGATACAACAGATGTACCTGTTGAATCTTCATTGGTCGAAATAATAAACTATTCAAACATTTAAAAAAAAAATGAAAAACGAATTAAAAGTAAAAGAACAAGATTTAGTTGAAAACGCAATTATCTTTAACGTAACAGGATTAGATATACCAGTCTTAGAATTAAGACAAAATGGTGATATCATTGTGAAAGGTAAGTTAGTTGAGAATGACGTTGAAGTTGTTGAGGCGTTGAGAGAATTTATCTCGGCAGAATAAATTAAAATCAAATAAATAAACTATGGCACAATACAAAGCACAAGCAGCTTTTAAGTCATCTTCAAATGAAGTGAAGTATTCATTCTTTGCTGGAAGATGGCAACCCTTACATAAAGGACATCTTTGGTTAATCAATGAAAGACTAAAAGAGGGTTATAACGTATGGTTAGGAATTCGAGACGTGGAACCAGACGAAAAGAATCCATGGACTGCAGAACAAATATTAGAGATGGTAAAGGAAGGTGAGTTAAAAGAACTCATTGAAGAAGGTAAGGTATTACCTACTATAATTCCAGATATCGAATCTATTAACTACGGTAGAGGGGTAGGGTATGATGTTATCGAACATTACCCACCAAAAGAGATTGGTGATATTTCAGCGACATCGATAAGAGAACAGATGAAAGTCGACGGGAAGTTATGACAAAGAAAACTAAGGTAACCCTTAAACGTCACGTATTGAAGACGTTAACGTGGAGAATTGTTGGTACTATAGACACAATACTATTAAGTTGGTGGATTAGTGGGGACCCATTAATCGGTTTAAGTATTGGAGGAGCTGAAGTTATCACTAAAATGTTATTGTATTTCCTACACGAGAGAGTGTGGTATAAGTATACCGATATCGGTGTTAAAAGATAAGTTATGGAGGAAGTTTTTGATTGGGGTAAAGTAATAGATGAATGTCCGTTATCCTTTAAATTTTTTAAAGAATCGGTATTTCCAAATACCCCAATTGTTAACAAATCAATTCTGAGTTTTTATCACATTAGAAATCTTTACTACTTCTTCGATTCTATAGGAATTATACTAAGTGTTGAAGGGTTTAGTGAATCTCAATGGGTGGGACATATACAATTAAGAAGTGGTTTTTCATTTTCAGTTAAAGGGTACCATTCAAGTAGAACAGAATTAGAAAACTCTTCATTTATAGAGTGTTTCGAACAATTAGAGATTAGACTTAATAATTTAAAAAATAAAAAATAATACGATGGTACTAAGTACAAATCCCCCATTTCTTTTTATACACATACCTAAAACCGCGGGTACTTCAATTGAAGAAGCCCTTTTTGAGTATCAGGATTTTAATTACATGAACGAACCTCACCCCATAGTCCAACAATATAGGACATATCTTTCTAATGACTTATATTCGTCGTTATTTAAGTTTAGTTTTGTTAGGAACCCATGGGCATTACAGGTTTCAACGTATAAATATTATGTTGTGAGTAACGACATTGACATGACTTTTGAAGAATATATCAAATGGAAATTCACTGGTTACCCTAAGGATTATGAACATAGGGTTAAAAATCCCGAAGAAAGTCAATTAATAGTTGCTTATCATATGAATAGGTTACCTCAGACATACTTCTTAATTGATGAATATGGTGATATTCAGATGGACTTTATAGGTTCCCTTGAAAATATTGACATAGATTTTAAAACCATTTGTAATAATTTATCATTATCCGATGAGGTATATTTACCACATTCAAATCGCTCGGTAAATGATAATACCAAAACATTTTTAGATTATTATAGTGATGAAACTATGAATATCGTTAAAGATAGGTTTAGTATGGATATTAAAATATATGGTTATGAGTTTAACTTAAATAAACCTAATAATACGGGTTTCATTACTAAACAAAAATTATCCGATTATGGGGTCATATTACCCCAAAATTTCTACTTTAACTTAGGTTCGTTACCGTATGGTGTGAATGATATCATACATAGGTATGACGATGACGAAATGGTTACCCTTAAACATGACCACGATAGACGTAAAGTCCAACGTAGGGTTGACTCTTTAAATAATAACTTAGAGGTTATTACTCAGAGTATTCATGAAAAAGAAGAAGAATTATTTGGTTGTGATGGCACTGGTGATACTTTATTATTACAAGAAGATATACTAAAATTACGTGAACACGAACTCGTTTATAGGGTACAAATTAACCATATTGAGTCCGAATTAAATAAACATTAGAATGATAAATAAAGATTTAAACGTAAGGGAGTTAAAATACGAATTCCTTAAGAATGGTATCGTAACCATTGAAAATTGGTTAGACCCTGTTTACGCAGAAAAATTATGGAATCACTTAGATACTATGCCTAAAGATTGGTGGAACGTATCGGCAAGACCGGCACATGACCAAGAAATGCACATAACTAGATGGGTAGACGAGAATAAACCCTATATTGATAAATCAGATAGTTTTGCTCGTAATTCGTTCAGTGACGACGTATTTTCATATAGTTTTAGACGAACTAATGATGACCATGTAGATGGTTGTAGGTGTGAAGAATGTGAATTTAGAAAGGATGTCTTATCAGAAGAAGTGGTTAACTTTTTATCTTATTTAACTGAGTATAAAGTCACTAAAATTAATGAATTATTCGCATCGTGGTATACTGATAGAGATTTCTTATCACCACATAGTGACGGACCTAATGGAGTTTTAGGGTTTGTTTATAACTTAAGTAAGGATTGGAAACCTCATTATGGTGGTAATCTTCATTTTCAAAATAAACTTGACGAAAACTTGATTGAGAAAATAAATGTTCCTAAATTTAATACACTTACTATGTTTGATTTAGCGACTAGTATGGGACATATGCATTATGTTTCAGAAGTAGTACCAAATTTAAAAACTAAACGTTTAGCAATGGCCGGATGGTGGGGACAAGAAAACGGAAATAAAAACACATTAAACTATTAATATGGAATTAAAAAATACGATAGGTCACTTTGAAGGAGCGTTTACACCTGAAGAATGTGATTTAATATTAGAAAGGTTCGAAAGAGCAAAAACATTAAAATTAGCATATTCAGGACAGTCAGGTTCAGGTATAGATGAAACAGTAAAATCTTCAATTGATTTTGACTTGTTATCGTCACCAGTTGAAGAAGACGTTATCTTTGGGTATGGTATCATCGAAAAGTTTAACGACATAGTGGTTAATCAATATTTAGGGGGTTTCCCACACCAAGATGAAACTAAACAAGGAGTGGACTTATTTGTGGCTCCAACATTTTATGAACTATTACAGGTTCAAGAATATCCAAAGGCTACGGGTCATTACAATGCGTGGCACGCTGAAACCGGTACGTTTGAGATGAGTAGAAGATTATTTTCGTTCTTACTTTACTTAGATGATGTTGAAGAAGGTGGTGAAACTGATTTCATTTACGCAAATGAAGAAAATGGTGATATGGTGTCATTTAAACCTAAGAAGGGTACGTTACTTATACATCCAGCTTCTTTCCCTTACATACATAGGGGTAGAACACCAATCTCATCAAATAAAACAATATTAACGACATGGTTATCATATGAACCTGAATAATAACAATATTAACCAAAAAACATTATCCAGAGCTTTTTACGAAGTGATGAATGATTTGGCGAAGGCAGAAGACGACCCAATCCTTTTAGGGTGGAGAGATAGAAGTAGTCAATTAAATCGTTTCGAAGTTTTCTTAGATTATGTTCAGAATGGCGATAGAGTTTTAGATTTCGGTTCTGGATTGTCAGACCTATACGGGTTTCTAAAGGAAAACGATATTAGTGTTGATTATACAGGGGTTGATATAATGCCTGAATTCATTAAAATCGCTAAAGAAAGATATGGTGATGATATTCGAGTTATTAATACGAATATTCTTTATTTCTTTGAAAAGTTTGAGTGGACGTACGCTAGTGGAGTATTTTCAATAGGTTTTGATGAGAAACAACTAATCGAACATCTTCAACATTTTTTATCAATTAGTGACGTTGGTGTTTGTATTAACTTATTAGATAAGAGTCATTTTACAGGTGAAGTACAGGTTTCTTTCGATAAAGAAGAATTGATAGGAAGGTTAACGAAAGAGTTTGATAACGTAACTATTAATGTGGTTGACGATTACTCAGAAGATGATTTTTCTTTGATATTAGTAAAAAAATAAGTCTAAAAGTTTAAAACGCTTTATTTATATAAAAAAGATAATTACACTTTAGACACACAAAAGATAAAATAATAACGATATGTCCAACACACAATTAGGTTCAATAGCTTCTCTAGTTTCCATTAAGATGAATAACATCATAGGGAAAGTTAATGAACATACAAATCAGAAAGCAAATCTTGATAGTCCATCATTTACAGGTGACATCTCGATTGAAAATGTTGGTAGTGACTTAACCCCGTCAATAAATGGTTTATATAACTTAGGTACTTTATCTAAGAGATATGGTAAAACATATACTGAGGAATTATACGTTTCAGACATACTTAAAGTAACTAAAGAAACAAACGGAGTCGTATTTAGATTCACATCAAGTAATTCAGTTATTAATGATAGTATCATTATCACTGATGGTGGAAGAGTTAAGATTAATGATTCATATACACTACCCTCTACGGATGGTACTTTAGGACAGGTTATGGCTACCGATGGTAGTGGTAATATAATCTTTAAGACCATAGAGAATGAATCAGCCGATTTCGCACAATATATTATGAGTTATGATTTCACATCTGATGGGTCAACAACTTCATATACTGTAGACGCAACAACACTTAATAGAGTGATGTATGTGGAATTAAACGGTTTAATACAGAAAGTAGGGACGGATTATACGGTTAGTGGTAAGATTATAACTTTTGCTGAAGCACCACAAACAGGTATGTCAGGAACTATAATGTTCTGGGGTAATGATATCTCATCTTCAGTCTCTATAACAAACTTTACAGGTAATGGTTCTACATCTAATTACGTTACAGACGATGACCTAAATAAGATTATATTAGTCGAAGTAAACGGACTCGTACAAAAGAAAGGTGATAACTATAATGTCGACACTGTTAATAGTCGGATAGTTTTTAGTGACCCTATACCTTCAGGTGTGACAGGGACCATAGTACACGTATAACCGACGAAGTCGTAGCCGGCGTACGAAAGACAATACAAACTTAATTAAGACTCATCACAATCGATGGGTTTTCTTTTTTATAGACAATCTCAACAATCCGACGAAGTCGTTTCCGGCGCATGAAAGACAGTACAAAGTTAATTAATCGGTGGTTTTACGAGGGAAATCGTTAATAATTTAATAACACCCCTATTTAAACATTTCTTCAACAATACTTTCAACCGACGAAGGTCGTTACCGGCGCATGAAAGACACTACAAAGTTAGTTTAAGTCTTCTAATTTATATGCCTTAAGAGTATTACAAAATACATCAGTAATTCGTTAACCCACTCCCAAAAGGTCGTGGCAAACACGATTTACAGATTTACTTATAATGTGTATGAGGTTTCTTTAGTAGAAGAAATATTAAGTTCTATACCTAATAACTCACTAAAGAGAGGTTTCACTAGTTTAGCTACAGAAGGGAGTAAAGGTAATGAGAACTCATATGCGGAATGTGTATAAACTTCTATGTCTTCGACATTTATATTCACTGGACACATTTCAATTAGTTCGTTCTGATACTCCAAAACCGAATTAATCAGATACTGTGACCTCGTATCGTCGTCCATATACTCGGTAACCTGAAACGTAATGTGAGAATGATGTTTATCTAACAGGTACTTACTATAATCATCTTCTTCAGGGTGAGTTATAAGGATATCATTAAGATAATCTTTCTCAGAGATGTTTAACCCGTAGTTTTCATCTATAACCTTAAGTTTCATGAAGGTCTCCCTAAGTATACAATATTCTAACACTATAATATTCGGAACATCATCTAAGTGATTATTCTCCACTATATCCCTATACATCTCTAAAATCAGGAATCTCATATCATTAGTCACGGATACTTCAACTATACGGACAAAGTGTTTATCATTAACATCCCCTATACCGTAATTAACGAGTTTCCTATCACATTTCAAAATATGTTCTCTTAATGAAAGTATGTCTTGTATATACCTTTCTTTATTCTTATACTTAGTAAGGATACCATATACTATATCATGTATAGGTTTTAGAAATCTCTTATCCCATATACTTTGTTTGAGAATCTTATATGTTGATAAGTTTATTTTCATAACTATGATATTAATATTTGGAAAGATTATATTTGTATCACTTAGAAAGTAATCAAAGGTCGGCGGCCTTACCACATAATATATTATATATAGAAATAAAAAAGTATAGTGTTAGAAAGGAAAGACATGGTGGGGTTAGAAAAACGAAGGTATCGTATAGTGGAAACTATTATACGAGGGAAACAATCATTCGTTATAGAATATAATACCATTAATCTTTTAATATATCGTAAATGGAAACCTATACTGATGTGTGAAGATTTTAATGAATGTATTAAAACAATAGAACGTTTAATTAGTTTAAAAATAAATGAATTTTAATTTGTCTTTACCGTTTAAATAGTATATAATAATAGTATGGTTCAGTAAAAATAGAAACCTTAATTAAGAAATATGTCAAACAATAATAACAACAACGATAGTATCAAAGTCCAACCTAAAAAACGGAGATACTATCACAACAAGAAAAAGGATACTTCGGGTCCTAAAATACAACCAAAGAGTTATACTCCTAAGAAGAAACAAATAGACACCTTTACTGAGTTACAATACACAGATAAGGTAATTTATGTTTTAGGTGGCGTAACATTATTAATGTCCATCGCTATGTGGTTCATGGGTCATAGAGAGGAAGCTACTTACCTCGGGATTTGGGTACCGGGTATCTTTAGTGCTGGTACATTCATTAGATTTTCATTAACGAGAGCTAAAAGAAGGTAATAATGGACAACTACATTGTATTATATGGTTTGGTTATATTCGTAGTGTTTATTAAATACGCATGGATAGAATATATCATCATGAGAAAGAACCCCTCAAAGTATAGAAAAGACTTTGTATGTAATACAACTCGTAGAGAAATAGTGTTTGGTATACTTCACAAATTATACACACACCCTACATTTACTAGGGGAAATAAATCTTCAGTGACTGATAATATAGAAAGTATTAGGTCGGTCGTTAAACAATACCTTAAAGATAGTGAATCAATTAATGAGAACTCCAAACATAGAGAAGATAAAGGTAGGTGATTATTATGTGTATACTACTGAATTCAAAAAAATTATAGACTTAGACGATAATAAGTTAATTGATGACCTATGGTCTGATAAATACTTAGGTTCGAATAGAGACGAGAATGGTGATATAGAAGACCAAGGACCTGGTGTACATTTTTCATTAGATGTTGATGACTTACCATACTTCGCTCATGACCCTTATTACTTCGCTTTAACATTCGCTCGTTCACTTAGAAGTTTAGAAGGTAAGAGTTTGGACTTAATTAATTCGGGTCTATGGATTATAGCGGCACAAGACGAACACACACCCTATTGGCATACTCATCGTAAAAACATTACCGACCCTAGATTAAATGATGATGATATACAGGTGGATTCGACATATTCATTTTCTTTCTATCTAAACACGTTAGAGTGTGGTTCACCATTTTCAGATTTACTTTTTGCTCATAAAGAAGATGTATTTTCTATGCCGGTTACTAAGGGTAAGTTATGTTTCTTTGATGGTGATGTTTTTCATAAACCTAAGTTAGTACCTAAAGAGTTCGGGTGGAGGTATTGTATCGCTGGTGACCTACTATTCAATGAAGATTAATGTCAAACAATTTATTAAAAAAATTAAAAGATAATGTAAACGATAAGACCTTCAATAAGGTTAGGTCGTTATTGACCTTAGAACCAATAGTTTACGATAAAACATATGAATTTCCAAATCGTGGTGGTGATGTTGCGGTGATATGGTATCTGTTTGGGTTAAAACCTGAATATATCTATTTGTGTTACTACTCCGTAGTGTCTTTCTTACGTAAAACCGATTTAAAAGATTTTGATAGGTACATATGTGTTCCTGATGATTATGAACATATGGAATATATGCCACTATTTGAATCCTTAGGGTTTAAAATTCACACTTCTTCCTATCATTTTAAAGCTTTGAAACCTAGTTCTTCACTAATCGAAGACTATAAATATTTAGTCACTCTAGATACCGACATATATTCTTTCGATATTAGTGGTGAGTCATATCCTTATTTTGAAGGTATAGAGGATTTAATCAAGTCTTATGGTAAGATTGGTGTTAGACTACCTTTTATGTGTGCGGCGTTAAATACGGATTTCGGACACCAAATAAGCCGTCTATCAGACATCATCCCAATCATTTCAGACGAACCTGAGAAGACTAGAATTAGTAAATACATGTGGGGTTCAGAGGATTACGATGGTGATATCTCTTTTGATAATATCATTACAAAAGATAAATCTGATGATATCTTATTCATTTTAGAATCTGTAATTGATTATTTATCAATCCCGTTTAAGGATGATGAGGAAAAAAAACGATTAATAGAACACTCATACACTAAATTCTTATGTCATCCGTGGCCCGTTAATGAGATATTTGCATATCCAACGGGGATATTCAGTAAACACGGTATACATGAGATAATTAATAAGATTCAGTCCAAACAACGTTGGTTTTGGGATGACGAGTTAGTGTATAAATTATATTATACGTTGTACGTTAGGGACGACACTTTTTCGTTTACACAACTAATGGGTTATAATCATTACGATAATACGACTAATCGTGCCTACGCTAATGATAAGGATGAGAATTTAAAGCCAAATACTTTATACTTCACACATCCGTTTAACGAGCTTAAGATTGACGATATGGTATCAGTAAGTACATTACTAAAAAGAATCTCTTACATCCCATCTACTAAGTCGTAGAGCGTATTAATCTTAGTTATTAGTACTCCTTTTTCCGTCTGAGTTAAGAATCCTTTGTTTTCGACAAACATCTTTAGACTTGGATTTCCATCATTGTTCTTTAAGTAACCTAATGTGACCTGAATCGATTCATTATATAATAGTGTGAAATCATTGTTGTTATCCGCTCCGTCGATAAGAAAGTCTAAACCAAATTTTACTGATTCGTAAAACATCTCGTCACTGGTAATATATCCCATGGTAAATACGTCATCATACATACGTTGACTGTTAGGTGAACGATTGACAATACTCTTAAGTATAACTAATGATGCCAAGTCTTCTTCTCCGAAGTCTTTAAGGGCCGTACCGATGTACTGTGACTCGTTAGAGTTACGTTTACCATAATTAGTTAACCAACCCAAGTACAACCACTGAACCTCGTTTAGAAGACGATTATCGACTTCATTACCATTTCCGACATTAGACCCATTATCTTGACTTCTACGTGCAATATTACCAACATCCCATATTCCATCGGATAGGGAAAAATCACCTAAGTCATACCCATCGATTTCCTCCCCAAATACTAAGTCACTATTTGGTTTTATTACGTGTTGCATGTATAGGGTTGCCATCCAACGTTGGTAGTCAAAAGACTTGTTGAAGTCATTAAATCCGTGTTCACCTGGATTACGTTCTCCTTCACTCATCGAATAATGAGATGTCTTAAGTAGTGTCTTTAAATTTTCTTTAGTTGGGTCATTTAAATATTCTGTATAATCATACGATAATCCTTTTTCCGTTAATAAGTCAATTTCAGGTAACCAATCTAAGTTATCATCATACAAAGTATTAGTCTCATCACCTTTAAACCAACGAGGGAATTCAAAGTCATATGTGATTCCATTTCTAAAATCCCAATTGTTAATTTCGTTAACTGTTAATGTAGTTGTTCCGTCCCAAACCTGAGATGGTTCAACACCGTTAGAATTGTCGATACCAATCATATTAGCTAGTGACCCGTTATTATTAGGTTGTACACTCAAAGTTCTTAAGTAAGCTGCTATATGGTAAGCCTCTTCTAAAGATATGTGTCCCACCGCTCTTTTAATTACGATAGAATCCTGAGATTTTAAATTAATTTTTCCGAACTGTACGATATCTACACCTGTAGGTGATAAGTGACAATTAACACAGGCTCGTCCATTAACGTCTGTGGTATTTAAATAAATGTCCAACCCTAAAGATGAGTCACCGTATAAATCTATTGAATCGGAAATGTTGTCAGATATTGACACATCCACTGGTGGAATTTCGATATAAATTTCTTCTTTCTCACACGATAAGATGGAAAGGATTAAAATAAGGGAAAGTAAATTTTTCATAGTATATCTGTTTATTAGACTACAAATATACAATAATAAGTTTGTATTACCAAATAATATTAAGGGATTTTATTAGAAATATCCTCTTCCACCTCAGTATTGTCAGGATAATAATGACTATGTTGTATTAGTATCTTTCGATAATTATTCTCATATGAGAACCCACCTTCACTTACGGCCGTTTTCCAATCACTGTTTTCGTCATCGTCATATAAGTCAACTCCAAAGTTTTTAAGATAACTAAATTGAACGGGAGGTTCGTATTTCTCTAAAGAGTTTTGTAAATCTTTAAGACCTATCTCGGTAGAGAGTAATTTCTCAACTATCTCATCAATTCTTTCGTCGATTATTATAAAAACATCACAGTCAAACGTATTCACATGTTTTTCAAAAGATTCACCTTCACATCTATCACATTCAACAGAAGCATAACCCTCACAGTTCCCACACTCTACCTCACTTCTACCATCACAGGATTCGCAATCTTTTTTACCCTCATTACATTCCTCACAGTCTCGTTCACCCCCATCACACGATTCACAATCAACTTCACCTTCACCATCACAATCATGACATGGTACATCACCAGTTCCCTCACAATCGTAACAAGACATATTACCTTCACCGTCACAGTCTTCACAAGTTTCAATCTCGTGTTCTTGATGACTTACAAAGGTAAGATAATAAACAGACTCTTCATTAACTACTGAGGTATAAGCCTCATCAAATGATTTACCCTTCACATCCATAAGATATGCAATGTAACCCACATTCTCTTTATCGAAATCTCCTGGTACTGATTTAATAAGTGTTGAATTTTGAATTAATCTTTTAAGTTTAGTCTTCTCAAGTATTTTAGTGTACCACTGTAGAAAGGGTCCATCACCGTTAAACTTAATGGTTTTCGTATATACGCGAGCTACATTGACTAATTTTTTAATATTTTCTATAACTGCTGGTTTCTCGTAATAAGGCATCTTACTATATTGTGTTTATTATAAATATAAATATATGTTTTTAAGGCGACATAATCTATTGACGAATTAGAATAATTATTATATTTTTAGGTATGAACTTTAGTGGTGAGACATGGGAACAAGTATCACGTATCGTTAAGGATTACCCTAATGATACCGAATTAGGTGGTTATATTAGGCGTATGTCTATTATACACGATAATGAAGTTCAAAGGAATAAAGACATACATTTATTAAAAAAAGAAATATGATAGTAATTGACAATTTCGTACAAGACGAAGATTTATTGAACCGAATTAAAGACTCATTAAAAGAGGAGAACTCACCATTCTGGGGAACAGAAGGGAATTATTCTTGGTATGAAGGATGGTGGGAGAGAGAACCTGAAACTTTAAGAGAAGAATTGATTAAATATATATGGGGGACTAACTGTCCTTTAAATGAAGATTTATCTATCACTGGTTTTGAACATTGGACTGGTATACAATCAGCGTCTGATAAAACAAAACAAGACCATCTCAAACAACATTTCGATAAAGATGAAGACCTATGGCATTTCACAGGTGAATTAAAAAGACCTGTTATTGGTACGGTATATTACCCAATTGAGCATGACATTGATGGGGGAGCGTTACAAGTGTGGGATACGTATGAAGTTAATTTTGATGTCGAATCTGATTTAATACACCCTAAACCTAATAGATTAATAATATTCGACGCTGGTCAATTACATAGAGTACAACAAGTCACTCGAGGAACTAGATACGCAATTGCGGTTAACTTATGGGATTATAAACCACTCACCATTGAAAACATAGAAAAAGGTGATGGTACTTTCTACGAACAACAAGACTCAGGTAAGATATAAAAAAACCCCTCAATGAGGGGTTTTTATTTACTCTAAATCTAATTCACAAATCGCACAATACCCATTATGTGTGGTACCACTCCTTATTATGGGTGAAACACACTCACAAAACGGACTCTTTACTTTGGTTTTATCTATCGGTATTTCCTCTACTATATCATCGAAAACTGGTTCGTCCCAATAAATAAATTTCCATTCCTCATTTTTACCCATTTGTTGATTTTAACGTTTTATATTACTAATATTATAAAAAAGAAACGATGATATCAAGGCAGACCTTTATGAAAATAGCGGAAGTACTTTCTGAAAGTAGTAACTGCGTTGGTGCTCATGTAGGTGCGGTAATAGTTAAGGATGGTAGAATTTTATCGTCTGGTTATAATGGTACCCCAACAGGTTATCATAATTGTAATGAAGTGTGGGATGAATCTTCCCATCCTGACCATCATGAATGGAGTCAAATTTATGAGATACATGCCGAACAAAACGCAATTATATGGGCAGCTAAGGAGGGTATATCGATTAAAGATGCTGACATATATAGTACGATGAGACCTTGTCATCAATGTACCAAACTTATCATAGGTTCGGGAATAAAAAATATTTATTATAATCGAAATTATAGTAAAGAATCACATTTACTTGATGAAAGTGAAATGTTTATAAGAGATAGTGGTGTTAATATAGAATGGGTCGATGTATAGTTATACGGTAGAAATATTAGGTTTAGGTTGTGAGTTAGTCGCTTGCGAATTAGATACCCATGAAATGTCTTTAATTAAAGAATACATGAAAACCAATAATCTACTGTTAGAGGAAATATTCTCATCCACTGAACACATTAAACACATAGGCTTAGGAGTGAATTCTTGGTATGAACTAGATGATATATGTCACATATATGGTGCATATCCTAACCATTGCAGTGTTAAAATTAAAGGGTGCGTGGATAATAGTCTTTGCGCACTTAACATTACGTCGGTTAAAACCTTTATTGATGATTTTTATTCATTAACTGAGTATGAATCTATCCATTCAATTATGGATGAAAAAGGAGTGTTGGTTAGGTCTATCTTAACGACTAAAGAACCCTTTGATAAAAACCTACTAACTTTACTAGTTACTAAATTAGAAACTTCCGACCGACCGTTATATTTGGTCACTGGATTTATGTATGGTGATGAATATCTTAAGTTAGAGACTGTGATTACCAAAGAAATTGAACTTAAAACGTACATTAATAAAACCACCGATTATTTGGTAACTTTATAGGTTTTATATTATTTATATACATAATACTTAGTATATGAATGAACTTAGAACTATATCCTCAATACAAGATAACCTTTTACTTAGTTATGATTTAGCGAAATCAGAAAATGATATTCGTAGTCTTGATTATATGTACATCAGTAATTTTATTTCATCTTTAACGTCTGAAGAATTGATGACTCTATGGTCCAATTCGATAACACCTAATTACGATTCAGATTTAGATTTAGTTTACGACATATGTAAATGGATATTACCTAAGTTAGAAGAATTAGAGTGGTATGAGACATGTCATGATATTATTAAGATTAGTGATGATTGTGAACTATACCTATCTAACTTTCCGAGTCTTTAATTAATACAAAAAAACCCCTCAATGAGGGGTTTTAAATTTTGTACGTAGGGTACTTAATCTGATGATGAACCTCCACCTGAACCTGAGCCAGAACCTGAGCCAGAACCTGATTTGGTTGTAGTGGTGGTACTTGTATCGTCATCTGATGATGAACCTCCACCTGAGCCAGAACCTGAGCCAGAACCTGAGCCAGAACC
>TARA_B110000285_G_scaffold233345_1_pt1 | contig 17207 bp, 11 predicted proteins | sample TARA_B110000285 | Tara Oceans TARA_B110000285 (sample SAMEA4397756) | marine metagenome | biome: Polar Biome; feature: [SRF] surface water layer (ENVO:00010504); material: water (ENVO:00002006), including particulate matter (ENVO:01000060) such as... | depth 5 m
CATATTGGAATTGAAAAAGGAGTTGCGGCTCCAGTAAATTCTATTCTTGCCATTATTGGTGAAAAAGGAGATGACGTTAATAAAATTCTTGCTGATGCAGAAAAGAATAGCCCTTTTGCAAAAGCAGCTAAGAAAGAAGATGTTGCAGTAACTCCGGAGCCTATAAAAGAAGCGCCGAAGCCTGTTGTAACTAAGCAAGAAGCTCCCAAACCTATTCAAGCAGCATCTGTTTCGGATAGTAATGGACGTTTATTTGCTTCACCTTTAGCGAAGAAAATGGCAAGCGATCAAGGAATAGATTTGTCTACCGTTAAAGGAACAGGCGATTCTGGAAGAATTGTAAAAAGAGATATTGATCATTATACACCTTATATTGGTGGTGGTGCTAAACGAGGATTTGTAGGTGTTGAATCATATACTGATGAGCCGGTTAGTCAAATGAGAAAGGTAATAGCTAAGCGTTTGGCAGAAAGTAAATTCTCTGCACCTCATTTCTATCTTACTTTAGATATCGATATGGATAATGCCATTTCTACAAGGGAATCAATGAATTCAATTGAAGGAATCAAGGTGTCTTATAATGACATGGTTATTAAAGCTTGTGCTTTAGCATTGAGAGAGCACCCTAAGGTGAATAGCTCTTGGTTAGGTGATGTAATAAGAAAGAATGACCATGTGCATATCGGTGTTGCTGTAGCGGTAGAAGAAGGATTACTTGTTCCTGTTGTTCGTTTTGCAGATGGAAAAGAACTAACTTCTATTGGTGCTGAGGTAAAAGAATTAGCAATTAAAGCCAAAACGAAAAAACTACAACCCGCTGAATGGGAAGGAAACACTTTTACAATTTCTAACCTTGGAATGTTTGGTATAGAAGAATTTACTGCAATCGTTAATCCTCCAGATAGCTGTATTATGGCTGTAGGTGGAATAAAACAAGTTCCTGTTGTTAAAGATGGAAATGTTGTTCCAGGTAATGTTATGAAAATTACATTATCTTGTGATCATAGAGTTGTCGATGGAGCATCTGGTGCAGCATTCTTGAATACATTTAAAAACCTAATGGAGAACCCAGTAAGTTTGATTTTGAAATAACGATTAGCATTTAACTTTCTAGCTGAAGAAGGCCGCTCTAGCAATAGAAGGTTTGAAATGGGGTGAATTATGTTAAAGTCTCTCCCCATTATCTTTATCTTCTTTGTTGTTAACAGTGCCATCAGGCTTAGGAATAATATTTAACATACTAAATCACTTGTATCAAAAGGATACGAAGAAATGTTTGGTAGTTGTAAAAAGGTATATTAAATATTCACCAAACAACGGGACGTCCTTTTTCTTCGCTTCTAAAATCCATGAAGCCAAAGCTGAATCATCTAAAACTAATCGAGGTAAGTATTTTCAGATCAAACGTGCTATAAATTTTGCGTCAGATTTTAACGAAAAGAGCGATGAAGCTCTAAAGATATTGGTAGAGTAGGTTGATTTTAAAGCAGAGTTGACACAGACTTCAATAGAATTAATTTCGTTATTATCTGAAAATTTTGAACTTGACCTTAGTGAAAGGTTGTCTTCATCACTTTCATCTTTTAATGACGAATATTTTATAGAATATTATAGCAATAGAATATACAGGTAAAAATGAAATCATTGAAGTTTACGATGACATTAATTCTGGAATAATGTTTTTCGGAATACCTAATGGAACAGAAGTGGTAATTTCTGCTATCCTTATTATGATAGCAGGCGCTTTGTTAGAATATATTAATAAAGAACGTGAGACGTTTGGTATGGTTAAATTGGATTGGGAAGAAGGTATGGCAAGAGCTTGTCGTTATCATGCCTTCGACTTAGGGAGCCAAAATTATTTTAATCATTCTACTTATGATAGAAAAAATGGAGACTTGGTTAAAGTAGGTGGAACTTTTGATAGAATTAAAAAAATCTATTCTGCTTCTTACGTTAATTCAGAAAATATTGCTGCAGGTAATTCTGATGCGTATGGGACCTATATGCAATGGTATAATAGTCCTGGGCATTATGAAAATATGTTCAATCCAGAAAGCACTAAGATCGGAATAGGAGTTGCCTATGTGAAAGATTCTACTTTTGGTCATTATTGGTCAATCTTTACCGCAAAACACTCAATTGAAAAGGTTATGAAAGAGTTTCGAAGATGGTATGATTTAAATGTTTATTTTACTTTGTGCCTGTATTAAGTTCAAGACTAAACCAATTTAGAAAGTATTATAAAATTCTAGTCTAGCAGTGTAGGTTTCGAAAGAATGTCAACATTGAGACTCTTTTCTAAATGGAGGTTTAAAATATCCCCCATATTAGTAAACTTGATAAACTCTTTTTCATTGTGATGCACAGAAAGCTCATCGCGCAATACAGCAATGTTTTCATTTGTTGAGATACGATCTTTTCGCATTACTCGTAATAAACTTCTTGTTCGTTGTCGTGAGGCGAAATAACGCTTCTTCATAGCGACACGTTCGATGCGTTGGTAGTGACCAGTGACTTCTTCTGTCATAAGTTCTTGAACTAATTTCACTAATTCTATATTGTCTTTATAAAATTGTGGCTTATAAATGTTTTTCCGTCCTTCATAACTCTGTTGATCGAAATCCATTGCTCTTAATCGATACTGAATATTGTCAAAGTCTTGTGTAATCTCTAAAACAAAATTATACGCACGCATGTCTCCTAATAGGCGAATAAATGTGCGTTCATTGAACTTCACGAATTCTTTTGCGAGGCGTAATCTATTTTCAATGGCTACACCTTTCTTTTTGAGAATGAATTCATCCGCAGGGATTCCAACAATGTGTTCCTCGACAAGCGTTTGTTGATCTACGATGTAATTTACTCTGTCTGGAGAAAATATTTCTTCTAATTCGAGACCATATATTCTTGATGAGTCAGCTTTTTTAATATAGAAATAATCGTAATTTTCATTAATTTCATTAACTACGCGCACACGAAATGGTTTCGAATTACCGAAAGAACAGAAATCAATCCGATCAATTCTGAGATATGGATTGCTATCACCTTCTGACAATAACTTTTGATAAACTTCAACCAATGCTTTGCTGAGAAATCCAATATTTTCTTGATTGTACATAGCCATATGCCACAAAGTCTTTTTGCCATTATCATCATCGAGAGGATAGAGTTCCTGATAATGTGTTAGCTCTTCATAGGATACTGGCAAATCATCGAGACGGGAATACTTCTTCAAGTGCTCTTTGAGTTGTGCCTTAATACGGTAAGTTGGTTTCTTATTTTCTATGTGATTAAACTCCATACTCTAGGCTATAAGTTCGAATGATTTTTTGATTGTAAAGATGCCTCTTTTTGATGACAGGCTGATTATAGTTATTGTTTTTTTTTAGTAACCTATTTATTTTTAAGATTTTGAAAAAATCAGCAGCAGTATTACCACAACATTTTCCTTTTCTTGACCTAGTTACTTAAGGTGATTTATACAAACATAGCTTTAATACATTGTCTAATTATTTATAGTAGATCTTGTTTGTGTTCGTTTATAAATATACATATATTATCTTTTAAGTATAGTTTTGTAGTAGAGTAAATTTTGAATGGGTTCTACTTTGTAGAAGTATGAGAGTCATTTTTTTATTTATTAAAAACAAATAACTTTAATTTATTCGTGCGTCAGTTCGATTTAGTATTTTAGTGATTATTAAACTTTAAACAATAAATTAGCCTATGACAACACTACGTAAAACGTATCATTTTCTTTTCATCCTAATAATGAGTTCAATGACGTTTGCACAGCAAGATTCTATAGTTGAAGCATTAATACTAGACAGTGCGGATATTGCCGCAGATATTGCTTATAACTTAGGAGTGAATGATCTGAAACAAGAGAAGTACAAAAAAGCGATTGATAACTTCACGAAAGCAATTACCTTAAAAGATAGTTTTGAACTAGCCTTCTACAATAGAGGTTTAGCACAATTCTCTTTGGGAGTATATCAAGAAGCTATAAATGATTTTAATCAATCGATTGAATTGAATCCAAAGGCCGAAACTTATTTTAAGAAAGGTGAAGCTCTTGAGAAGGGGAGTGACTTCAAAGCAGCAATTTCTAATTATGACACAGCAATTTCTCTGGATGATGGTCATTATAGAGCTTACTATAATAGAGCGAGTTATAAATTTTCTCAGAAAAATTATGAGGCGGCTATTGAAGATTATTCAAAAGCAATTTCTGCGAAAAAAGATTTCGCTTATGCTTATAATGACAGAGGTAGTGCAAAACGACAATTAGAAAATTATAAGGGTGCAATTGTTGATTATCAAAAAGCGGTAGAAATTGATAATAAATTAGCATTTGCTTATAACAATTTAGGTAGTGCCTTAAGAAAAGATGGCCAATATAGAGAAGCTGTAATGAGTTACTCTAAAGCTATCAGTTTGGATGGAGGATACTACATTGCATATAATAATCGTGGCAGTGCAAAATTTGATGCAGGAGACTTTAAAGAAGCGATCGACGATTTTTCAAAAGCTATTACGATCAATAAAGATTATTCTTATGCGTATAATAATAGAGCTGCTGCGAAATTCAAAATAAAAAATTACCAAGGCTGCGTTGATGATTGTTCAATGGCGATATCATTGGATGCGAACTATGCTTATGCATACTTGAATAGAGGTAATGCTAAAGAACTACTTCGAAATGATGCTGGTGCTTGCCAAGATTGGAAAAAAGCAGTCGAATTAGGAGCAGAAGGAGCTCAATCACATATTGGAATTTGCCATTAAGAATTTAAGACATTAAACAATGATTAGAAAAATATTAATGATAGGAGTAGTGGCGATATCAAATGCATTTTTTGCACAAGACGTGGCATTTGATAAAGCTAATTTTAAAGATAATAAGGAAGGTTTTAAAGCAGCAAAAAGCAACCTTAAAGAAGGAGATGAAATTTATGCGACGGGTGCAACATTTTTTAAAAATGCAATCCCATTTTATAACAATGCAAATAATTTTAACCCAAATAATGCAGACTTGAACATGAAATTAGGGGAGTGCTATTTGACTTCAGTCTATAAATATAAAGCATTAGAACATTTAAAAAAGGCAGTAGAACTTAATCCAAGTATTGATTCTTATGCCTATTTTTTATTAGGAAGAGCGCTACATATAGACAAGCAATTTGATAAAGCTATTACGGCTTATAGTCGGTATCAAGGTTCTGCGATGTCAAATCCTAATCCAATGGTTTTACAGGATTTAAAAATGAAAATTCAGCATTGTTATAATGGTAAAGAAGTAATCAAAAGACCGATTCGTGTGTTTATTGATAACCTAGGGGAAAATGTAAATACGGAATTCAATGAATATGGTGCTGTTATTTCAGCAGATGAGTCAGTTCTCTTATTTACAGCTAGAAGACCAAATTCTACTGGCGGTAAAATTGATCCTTCTTTGAATGAGCATTTTGAAGATATTTATATGTCTGAAAAACAAATTGACGGTACTTGGACAAAATCTATGAACCTAGGTGCGAACGTTAATACATCAAACCATGATGCTAATTCTGGTTTGTCTGCAGATGGACAAAAAATTTTGGTCTATCTAGGAAGAAAAGGAATGGGAGATTTATTTGAATGTAAATTAGAAGGTGATGTTTGGGGAGAACCTATAAGCCTCGGAAATAATATCAATACAAAGGACTTTCATGAGTCATCTGCGTGTTATTCTCCTGATGGAAATGCTATTTATTTTGTCAGTGATAAACCAGGTGGTAAGGGAGATCACGACATCTATATTTCTCAATTAGATGATAAAGGAAAATGGGGTGAAGCAGAGAATTTAGGTGCTACGATTAACACGAAGTATTCTGAGGAAGGTGTTTATATGCACCCGGATGGTAAGACTTTGTACTTCAGCTCTCAAGGGCATGAGTCTATGGGAGGATTTGATATTTTTAAATCTGTTTATGATATTGAAACTAAAAAATGGAGTACTCCAGAGAATATAGGGTATCCAGTAAATACAACTGATGATGATATATTTTTTGTGATTTCTGCAAGTGGTAGACATGGATATTACACTTCTTTTAGTGAAGAAGGAATAGGGTTGAGAGATCTTTATATTGTTACTTTTTTAGGAGAAGAGAAACCTATGGTTTTGAACAATGAAGATAATTTATTGGCAAATATAGCTGCTCCTATTCAAGAAGTGATTGTTGCTCCTGTCGTTGTTGTCAAAGAAGCTCAGTTAACGATATTAAAAGGTGTAATCACAGATTACTTAACAAAAGAAGTTCTTGAAGCTGAAATCGAAATCGTAGATAATGATGCGAATAAAGTTATTGCTACATTTAAATCAAATAGTAAAACCGGACGTTATTTGGTTTCACTTCCTGCAGGTAAAAATTATGGTATTGCTGTGAAGAAAGACAATTATTTATTCCACTCTGAGAATTTTGATATTCCGAATAAATCAGCTTTTCAAACAGTTGATAAAAATGTTGAATTGAAGAATTTGAAAATAGGAGCAAAGATCGTTTTGAAGAATATATTTTTCGACTTGGATAAAGCTACATTACGTTCTGCATCTACCATTGAACTGAATCGTCTCATTAAGTTAATGACTGATGTTCCAACATTGAAAATTGAGTTAGGAGGGCATACCGATTCTCAAGGAGCTACTGCTTATAACCAATCATTGTCTGAAAGACGTGCGAAGGCAGTTGTTGAATACTTAACTAAAGCTGGTGTGAGTAGTTCTAGATTAGTTTCTGCTGGATATGGAGAAATAGAACCAATCTCAACAAATGAAACGAAAGAAGGTCGTCAGTTGAACAGAAGAACAGAATTTAAGGTGTTAGCTCTTTAGAATGCTATTTTAATAGTGTCATTTGGTCAAAATTAGCTAGTTTAACATTCAATGAAGTTTTTTTTAGTTGAAGTATGGAAATCAAGTAAGCGGACATTCGTGCTTTTTAGCTCTGTTATTCTTTTAACATTTTATTGTACACTAATTAAATTTGAAATAACTCCATTCTTCTTGTGGGCACATTATTCTCAACAGCAATCACCTCAAGAGTCCTATGAGAGGTTATATGTTAAAGTGAATAATGAATTTCTCAATTTACCCAGAATTGCAAGATCCACACGTGAAATGATTCAGATTCCTATTGAGGAGTTTTGCTCATTGAAAGAAAATAACTTTGAGAACATCACATCAAAAATGATTCGTCGAAAATGGAGTGGACGGTTCTCAAAGTATTTTATAGAAGAATTTATTGACCAAATAACGAGTAGTAAAAGAGATGAGATCAATTTTCTTCCATGGCTCGCACGATATATTGAACAGACATGTAAGATGGATGTGAAAAAGATTGAAATTGGCTTGACAGAGCTATCGATCTACAAAAGTGGTGATAAATGGTCAGCGAAAAGAGATAAGTTTAAACGAATTGCTAGTTTGGAATTATGATTTTCAAATTCAATGATAATTCAAGAAGAATATTAACACGAATCGTTTTCTCATGGATTCTCGCTGTTTTACTCTATCAATGGAGTGCTGACTTACTCATTTCACAACTGGAATCACCTGTATTAATTAGAACGGATATTGACCTTACTTATTGGCTTATTCATTTAACAGGATTTGTAGAATTTATATCTCAAAATGAATGGGCGGGTATTTTTTTCGATTGCTTACTGCTTGTGTTTAGTATGAGTGTAATAATTTGGCCAACGAAACGACTATTTTCAATCTTAGCAACATTGTTTTTTGTGGTTTATGTAGTCAGCTTGAATTCGTTCATGAATTGGCATTATCATAACATTATCACATTGATATTTCTACTATTACCATTTTGTACTCAATCAATTAAACAATTCTCTCTGTACTTTACTGGAGCTCGCTATGCGCTTCTTTACGTTTATGCCTCTGCCGCAATCTGGAAATTATTTCGTGGGGCGGTATTCAATCCTGGTCAGATGCAATGGTTAATCGAACATAATTATGTCGACCGTATGGCGGAAAGAGACTTCACTCCCTCATTTTTAGAAGGAATCATGATTTCATTATTGGACCACCCTGTTTTGATGGATAGTTTATTGATTTTAGGAGTAGCTATGGAAGCAGTATTTATCGTTGGCTTTTTCACACGAAAATTTGATGTAGCTCTAATTATAATTGGAATTACATTTCACCTATTCACAACCATCCTCGTTGATGTCTCTTTTATACAGTTATGGATTATCTTCATAACCCTTATTCCTTTCCAGAAATGGGTTGAGTCGAATACGTTTGGTTTTAAGAGATTCTATGAATAGAAATAAAGATGTTTTTGATTAAACCCTAGTTCAACCCTTAACGATACATAAACTCGCGATGAAACTACCTCAAGCTCTTCGGAAAAGTTATATTCAAACGACCTGATAATGTTTGACTAGGCCTTAGATTTTAAAATCCAGTTCCGGCACTTCCTGTTTGAACATTTAACTCTTCTGCATTAACCGTCAATAGAGGAAGGTGAAGTTTATTTTCAATCATAGACTGAATGAATGAATTTGGATTTGTAATGATTCCATCTTGATAATATCCTGCAGCCATTAAATCTGCATCTACTTTTTGCGCATATTTCATTAATTCAGAGTTATAATCTGAACCTGCTGCAATATTTTCAATAACGTGCTCAACATTATTTTCTTGAAGATGGCGGCGAATAATTTTTTGATTATTCTTCATGTTCTTCTTTAACCATTCGTCTTTATCATGATAACCAACAAGATGAATAGTAGCATTGAATTTCTTAGCGATTGAAGTCGCTAAATTTATTATCTGTATCGTCTTTTTCTCGAACGAAAAAGGCATCACAATCGCATTTATTTTGTCAACAGTTTTCTTTCCTTGAGTAATCATCAATGGAGTAGAAGAGTGACTGATCATTTTAACGGCATTACTTCCAAATATTTTTTGAAAACCACGAGCTCCATGAGTACCCATAACAATTAGAGCAGCGTCAATAATTTCAGCCGCTTTTGTGATGTCTTCAAAAATATCACCAACTAAAACTCTTGTCACAACTAAATTTGCATCACTTTCACTAAGGTCAGCAATTACTTGTTTAAATTGTTTTTTGACATCTCTTTTCTCAGAATGCTTCTTTGCCACGTGCAAAAGCATAACACTTCCTTTGTTGGCAATGGCTAGGTCTAAGCCAAGTCTCATTGCACTTTCAGATACTGGTGTGAAATCAAACGGAATAAGGTAAATCGGAGAATTTTGCATAGCCTATTATTTTAATTTGTTTTAGCTGTGTAAAGGTATTATTTTTTTCTTTTGTCAACATTATTGGTTTCCTTAAAAAGTAAATTAACATTAGGGTCAAGCTTAATTCCCACATCGTCTTTCTTGGAGTATTGGAAAGTATAATTTTTATTACCCTTGTCAAATTGTAATGTGTTGAATGTTGTCTCTCCATTTTTTGTCATTGATATTTCCAAAGGAAAAGCAAATTCTACTTTGCTGACATCAGTAATAGTATAGACTTTTTTTCTGCATTTGGTATTGATTGAAACCTCTATTTCTGGCATTCTATCTTGTCGTAACCATTGATTTGAAAACGACATTAAATCTTGTTTAGCAGTTATAGACATTATCTTCAAGAAGTCTGAAGTTGTGGCGTTTCCAAATTGATATTGGGCATAGAACGCTTTGATTCCTGTTTGAAAATTCTCTTTTCCAATTTTATTTCTTAGCATATGTAAAAACCAAGATCCCTTTTGATAAGAATTAGGATTGAGTAATTGAATCAGATTATTTGTTATTGTATCAACCACCGGGAGTTTAACATTCGTTTCAAATCGAATGATTTTATTCCGATCTTTAATGAGTTGTTCGTTCATTTTATCACGCCCGTATTTTTGCTCTAAGTGTAGATTTGTAAAATAAGTAGCAAATCCCTCACTTAGCCAGATATGTTTCCAGTCTTTCTCTGAAACAGAATTCCCAAACCATTGATGTGCAATTTCGTGTGCAATTAAATTCTCCATTGTATTTTCACCAGTCACGGCATTCTCATCGTAGAATATGCAACTGGCATTTTCCATTCCTCCATATCTTGTGGTTGATTGAACATTGGTCAGTTTTGTATATGGATATTCGCCGATTTCTTCAATAAAGAATGTCAATGGGTCAAGAGCAACATTCATATCGTTAAAGCCATTTACTTGATCTTCAGGATAGACCCAACTTTCAATAGGGAAGCCGAGATTGGATTCCAGTCGTTGAGTGTGAAACTCTGCAACTCCAATAACTATTACTTTGGTTGGTAATTCAACGTTTGTTTTATAGGCTGTTAATTTTCTGTCATTACTTAGTTTCTCTTCTTTGATTAATGTCCCATTTGCAATACTCTTGTATTTGGCTGGTGCAATAATGCTGAATTTAACTGTTGCTTTATCAGATGGATGATCGTTACAAGCAATCCAATGCTGTGCTCTAGTTGGCCAGTTATCACCAAAGAAAGTTCTATTACCGTATTTATTCTTTCCTATGACTAAACCGTCTTTAGGAATTCCATTATAAATGATTTTAAGTACGAATATTTCACCAGAAGTAAAATTAAGATTCAAAATATTTAGTTTTGACCCAGAATGCTTGAACGATACTTTTTCGCTTCGATGTGATATTGATGAAACAACCATTCCATAACCGTCCTTGTCTTTAGATATCAAATCAAGGCTTACTTTTTTAGAATCAGTATTTTTTTTTAGTGTAATAATTTCTTCGACTGAGATTTTATCCGTTGAGTCATTCACTTCAATGATGATGTCATAATTTAGTACATCAATTTCATTCTGACCAAAAGAAAATGTGGAGAATAATAAGATAACAAGAAATGACTTAAGCATAGTAAATGATTTGTAGAATGAGAGAAGCTTGAGTTTTATTATGCTCTATACTAACCCTTCTTTATGATGTGAATTAGAATGCCCGCACTATAATTTGAATTCCCAAATAGTTTCAAACTCTAAATTAGCATTTAATATGTGATTGAATAGAGATTGAACCTAAGTCTTTTAAAAACAGTCGTGGATGGGTTCTTCTTTATGTATTCCCTTTAGTTTATGATTTAGGGAATTCAGATACTATTATTCTAAATAAATGGATTTATCGTCAAGTCTGAGTATTTATTACGTGTCATTATGCCATTAGTTGACTTGTAACAGCCTCAATATATGCTAAACGTAACATTATCCATTTTCGCATGTTGTCTTCGTTAGAAACGCTAATTATAATCTTCTTTTAATTCTGACATGTGGTTATCAATAACTTTCGAAAGACAAATTTTATAATAATTTGATATATGATAGGGTGGGGGATACTCTACTTTTGTTAACTAATATTCCATTTTCGATATCTTGTTCAATTACTTTTCGTAGCAAAAATTAATTTATTTTAAAAATTGTCAATATCAGGCTAGATTATAAAACTTAACGTCATCCTACTCAGGAATAGCATTAATGTATTGTTTTAAAGTCTTGGAACAATAATTTTAACAAAGCATTTATTAAGATTATTTGTAATAAAAAAATGGCCGTTTATACTAGTCTAGTATAAAACGGCCAAAGGAATGATATATAAAGTTATCAATGAATAAACATTAAAATCTTATTCAGCTTACTGTTCATCTTGAATGATCAAGAACTCAGTTCTACGATTAGCTTGGTGTTCTTCAGGAGTACAATTTGATGCTCTATTACATTTACAGCCATTTGATAATTGATGTTCACCATATCCTCTACCATAAACCCTGTTCTTATTAGTAATTCTAGCTTTAATATATTCTGCTGAAGATATTGCTCTCAAATCTGAAAGGCGTTGATTATACTCAACTGTTCCTCGACAATCAGTATGTGATTGTAATTCGATTTTCAATTCAGGATAATCATTTAAAATTCTAACTACTTCATCCAAAGCTCTTGTATCAGAACGAAGGTTCGCACTAGCTAAGTCAAAATAGATTTTTTGAACATTTAGGAATGATTTACCATCAATAATGTCGATGTCTGGAGCTTGTCGTTCTAATCTAAGGTCAGCAATAAGAGTATCTTCTACTTTGTTAGAAGTAATGATATTAGTATCGACAGAAAAATTTAATCTAGATCCAATTATTGAAAAGTCAATCCAATCACGACATTCAAAAGAGTAATTCCCCAAATCATCTGTTACAGTAGAATCAGTATATTGATTCATCTTATCAGATAATATAATTTTAGATCCCGAGACAGGTAAACCAATTTTATCTAATACTGTACCTTTTATTAATACAAAATGATCTAGAACAACATCTGATGTTATAGTGTTCTCATAGACGTCAGTAGAAAGAGTAGTAGAAATCCCTAAGTGATTTACTTTTGATCCGATAATAGAATAATTCATTTTAGATAAAAGACTAATAGAATAATGCCCTGAATTATCAGAGAAAACTGAATCCATCTCGTTGTTATCTAGGTTACGTATATAGATTTTAGTTTCCGGTACGGGATTACCAAAATTATCGGTAACAAGTCCTGTAACTTCTTTTGTATATCCTTGTAAATGTATCCCTCGCTCCATTGTCACAGCATAGATGTCATCTCCACCCAAACCACCTTTCCTATTCGAAGAAAAGAAACCACTATTCATTTCAGCGTTATACATCAACCCAAAGTCATCGTATGAAGAATTTAGTGAAATTCCAAAATTGTTTATTTTCCCATAAGAATCACCTCTATATGAACACATATAAATATCGAATCCACCTAAGCCATAATGTCCGTTTGAAGAAAAAGTTAATATATGTTTTTCTTCATTAAGATAAGGAAACAATTCATCTCCTTCTGTATTTACTGTTGTTCCAAGGTTGGTTGGTTTTGACCAAGACCCTGTTGTTGAATCAATAGTACATTTATAAAGGTCGGCACCACCTAATCCTCCAGGCATATCGCTGGAAAAGTAAAGAGTTTTTCCATCCATACTTATCCAAGGGTGTCCAATAGAGTATTCATCACTATTGTATTGGAATGGTGTATTCTTAGACCAGTTACCTAACTCATCTTTTTCTGAATAATACAAATCTAATTTAAATGTACCGTCACTACTTTTATGCTTGTAATTATTAGCTGTATAATAAACTTGGTTATTATCTCCTGTAAAAGTAAGAGCACCCTCATGGAATTTTTTATTAAACTCTGGTTCAAATTCTGTCCGAGTTAATTCTCCTAAGTTGCTAATGTCCGAGACATATAGATCGAGGAAACCTGCATTACTCCAGATGTCCTTCTGTATAATAATTCCTTTTTTAGTGCTATTTGCACAATAAATAAGTTGATTAGAATATAAACCGGCAGCGAACTCTTGTTTTTCTGAATTCAATCCAATACTTCGAACCTTGAACATTTCGTTATTTTCTAGTAAAGAAGCTGACTCTTCAAATATAACAGTGTTTTTTAGTGCCATTATTTCATTTGGAGCTACTTCAATATATTTTTTCATCCACTTGTCCGCATCACCGTATTGAACATTCATTTTAAGAATATTTGCATAACTGAAATAGTCTTGAGGTGAGCAGTCATGACGAAGAATTAATTCTTTATAGATAGACATAGATGAATCAATTTGATTCATCTTAGCATAAGACTCAGCAAACTTTCTCAGACTTAGAGTTGTCAAGCTATCCAGATCCACCAACTGATAATTTTCAATTGCTTTCGAAAATGCATTTATGTCATACATTTTATCACCCTTTTGTTGGGGGGGGGTAGTCATAGAGGCACTTATCTCACTGATAGATGCACTTAGATTACTGAAAAACTGTCCTTTTTCCTGTTGAGATCCATCTTCTTGTCCAAAAGAAATAGATGCCAATAAAGTGGTAATTATTATTAATGTCGTTTTCATTGTTATGTAATTTTTAACTCTTTATAATTTAGAAAGCCTATAAAAAAAGGACTGTATTTATTATGAATTCACTCTTGGTACTCAATATAGAATAATTAGAAATAACGAGGTGATACAATTTTTTTCCGCACATTTTGAATAAAATCATATCTAAGAACCAGTTCATGGCTACTCGAATTAACTCCGAATGACCAATCAAAGGAATATCCCACTCGTAAATGACTTTCAAAATTTATTCCACATAAAATACCGGCAGCATCTCTTGTACGATACATAGCTCCTAATTCAAATTTACTATCTATAACAACCATACCTGTTATATCAGCTTGTATTGGTGCGCCTCCAGTCATTTTTATTAATGACATTGGCTTGAAACTTAAATTTTCATTTATTTTCAGCATTGTTCCTCCAATAATATAAAAACTTCTTTTTTGTGAAGCTCCATTTATATCCGTGTTTTGAATATTCGTTTTATTATGAATAAGTCTAGGGCTTGAAATTCCGACATAAAAGCGATCTGTCGAGTAATACGTTCCTAAACCGAAATTTGGCATTATTCCATTTCTTCCATTGTTATTAATAGAGTTATCTCCAGCATCTGAGGGGGAGAGAGATGACAAATTCGCTTGCATAATATCTAGTCCACCTTTCAATGCCATTGATAATTTCCCATTCAATACAGGAATTTTATATGCATAATCAACATATAAAGAAGTGTTGTTGGTTGGGCCGATGCGATCATTCATTAAAGAAAAACCTACTCCCATATCTTCTCTTAATGGTGTATGCATTGTCAACGTTTGAGTTGTTGGTGCTCCTTCAATTCCAACCCATTGCGAACGGTGCAATACTGTCATAGTTAATGCTTCTCTACTACCAGCATAGGCTGGGTTTACGGCAAGAGTATTAAAAGCATAGTGTGTATACATTGCATCTTGTTGGGCCCCAATAAAAAAGGAAACACATACAATAGCCGAGGTTAATATTAAATTTTTCATATTGATTTCTTTAAAAATTAATTATTTAGTGATGTAAACAAATCCTTTAAGGTTCTTTACACTCTTATCTTTTCCAAGATCTAAAATGTAGTAATAAGTACCATCCGGTAACTTGTCTCCTCCATAAGTTGAGCCTTCTGTATTTATACCGCCCCAGTCATTTTTATAACCTTCTGAACGGTGTACCAAGTTCCCCCAACGATTATAGATTTCAAGAATGTTATCAGGGTAGTCGTATATTCCCTCGATAACAAATAGGTCATTCTTACCATCATTGTTTGGCGAAATAACATCAGGGATTATTAAATTTAAATCTATCGTAAGACAAACTGAAGTATCGATACAACTATTATAAGTTAAGATAACTGCGTAGTCACCACTCATTATTGGTTCAAATGATTGGCTTATTTCACCACTTTCGATACTATAGTTATTAGTACAATTCACCCATTGGTATAACACGTCTTCTTGAATAGCACTGAATATAGTACCATTAAGAGCAATGTTATTTGTTCCAATAGTGTCAATAGTTAAGTTAATTGTAATTGTACTATCACATCCAGCTACATTTGGTATTACTGCAATGTAGACACCATCAGTTGTATATACTTGCCCATCTGGAGAAAGGAAAGAATTACAAGATGATATATTTACATTTGAAGTTGTAGTTTGATTAACCGTTAAGTTAATTGTGATTGTACTATCACAGTCATTAGATCCTGGTATTACAGCAACATACTGTCCTGATGAAGTGTAATTTTGACCATCAGGTGCAGTATAAGTATCACATGCAACTGGATCGATGATTGAAGTCAACGGCAAAACAGTAACAATTTGTGTTGTAGTGTCTATATTTCCTCCAATATCTGTTACTGTCCAAGTGACAGTTGTGTTACCTAAAAGGTAGACTGTTGGAGCGTCATTTGTAACTGAAACTACTTGACAGTTGTCATTTGTAACCGGTGTTCCAATATCTACTCCTGTAGCCGTACATCCAGAGTTGTTAGGAAAAACAGACACTGTAACTGGAGCAGTAATGGTTGGTGGAGTCACATCGTCAATTATTACAAATTGAATAGCAGATACATCATTACCATTACCATCATCAAAATTCCAGTTGATAATGAAATTTCCTTGAGTAGAATAACTTAATGGATCTGCTGTTGTTGCGGTTACTATACCTGAACAGTTATCAGTAGCTGTTGGAGGTATGATAGTTACATCACATTCTGCTATAACATCAGGTAAACTAGGAACAACAGGATCCGTTATATCATTAAAGAGTATGTTTTGTGTTGCAGAAGTTGAATTCCCAGCAGCATCAGTAAAGTCCCAAGTTACAACTACAAGACCTTGTGTAAGTGGAGTGGTAGTTGTTCCTAGAATAATACCTGAACAATTATCTGTAGTTGTTGGAATAACTGGAATACATTCTGCATTTACATCAGGTAAAACAGGTGTAACTGGTGCTTCGTCATCGGTTACATCAATATCAAAGGAACAAGATGCATTATTACCTTCAGCATCGGTTGCTGTGTAAGTAATTGTTGAAGTTCCAACAGGGAAAAACGATCCATCTGGAAGTCCTGAAGTTAATGCTGTTGTAACTGTTGAACACAGGTCAATTCCAACTGGAGCTGTGTAATTAACAGCTGCGCCACATAATGAAAGATCATTACTGGCAGTAATATTTCCTGGACATACAATTATTGGAACAATAGTATCATTAACTGTAACAGAGAAGTTACAAGTATTTGAGTTACCATTAACATCAATTACTTCATATGTAACCGTTGTTACTCCTACTGGATATGTTCCAGTAGCAGAAGTTGTTCCTGTATAATCATTAAGAACAGATAGAATATTACAGTTGTCGGTTACTATTGGAAAATCAATAGTAACTAGAGCGTCACATACACCTGGGTCTACTGGTTGAGTAACATCTGTAGGGCAAGTAATAATTGGAGCTTCATCATCTATTACTGTTACAGTAAATGTACAACTTGATGATATATTACCAGCTTCATCTGTTGCAGTAGCAGTAACTATTGTAGCCCCTACAGGGAATAACGTAGCTGTATCTTGTGAATAGACGAAAGTAAGTAGTCCACCGCAATTATCAGTTGCAGTAGCATTGAATGTAACTATAGCGCCACATATACCTGCATCTACGGCTTGAGTGATATCTGCTGGGCATGTAATAACAGGAGCCGTAATATCCATAACAGTGATTATTTGAGTTACATCCATTGTGTTTCCACAATCATCAG
>TARA_B110000285_G_scaffold135111_1_pt1 | contig 17107 bp, 15 predicted proteins | sample TARA_B110000285 | Tara Oceans TARA_B110000285 (sample SAMEA4397756) | marine metagenome | biome: Polar Biome; feature: [SRF] surface water layer (ENVO:00010504); material: water (ENVO:00002006), including particulate matter (ENVO:01000060) such as... | depth 5 m
TTAGAGCTTAGAGCTTAGACCCCATAATTAATAACTTCTCTTTCAAAACAAATAATTAAAGCACTCCTTGAACGCGAAGCAATATGATTGTGATATAAGCAACATACGTGCTCAAAAGAATAGCTCCCTTCAAACGTCCAATCTTACTTCCTAAAGCGATTAAAGCGACTAACAACAGAGCAATTCCAACCATCCAAAAAAGATCAAACTCTCTTGCTTCATTTGACACTTTTAAAGGCGTCACAATTGAAGTTACTCCAAGGACAACGAGAATATTGAAGATGTTAGATCCAATTAAATTCCCGATGGAAATATCAGTTTGCTTGCGGTAAGCAGCAACGGTAGATGCAACCAACTCTGGCGCTGATGTCCCAAATGCAACAATTGTCACACCGATAATCACGTCTTTATTTGGGTTATCGAACAAAAATTCTTCGGCGATAGCAACCGCTCCCTGAATAAACCAATCTGCGCCAAAATACAAGCCGATAAATCCCAAAAACAGAAAAAGTATAGACTTCCAATTCTTCGGTGCCTTATCGACTATTTCACAAACTTCTTCAATGGCCGGCTGCTTTCTTCCCTTAATGATTAAGAAGATTGTAAAGGCAACAATTACGACCAACATAATTATCCCTTCGTACATTACAATCCATCCATCCTGGATAAAATAAACAAACAATAGGGTTGAAAAGATCATGACAGGCATATCAATGCGCTTGGTATGTTTGTCAGCAATTATTGGGAAAATCAAAACGGTAATCCCAAGAACTAATGCGATATTGGCAATATTAGAGCCTACAACATTTCCAACGGCAATACCCGGGTTTCCATCAAGTGCACTGGTTAAACTTACCAGTAACTCTGGAGCTGATGTTCCAAACGAAACGATTGTCATTCCAACAATTAGTGGAGAAATCTTCATGGCTGTTGAAAAACCAACTGCACCTTTTACTAGAAATTCACCTCCGAAAATCAAGACGACTAAACCCAGTAAAAGAAATACGTAATCCATTAATTGTATTTGATATTCAAATGATGCTGCCAAAGATAAAAGATCAAATTGATTTGTAGCTCATTTTACATTTCAATGTGTCCGCTAATTTTCTTAGAATAGACAATGCCGTTCCTATTTTTAACTCCCGCTTTTTCTTAATTTTACTTCAAACAATTTCACATGGATTTTCAACTAGTATCGGATTTCAAACCTACAGGAGATCAACCTCAAGCAATTAAGGAACTTTTAGAAGGATTGAATGAAAATATAGAAGATCAAACTTTACTGGGTGTTACGGGAAGTGGTAAAACATTTACAGTGGCCAATGTGATTCAACATACAAATCGACCTACGCTGATCCTATCGCACAATAAGACCCTAGCAGCACAATTGTATGGAGAATTCAAGCAGTTTTTCCCAAACAATTCGGTGGAATACTTTGTGTCATATTATGATTATTACCAGCCTGAAGCTTTCATGCCTGTGACGGGAACTTATATCGAAAAAGACCTTCAAATCAATGATGAAATTGAGAAATTAAGACTTTCAGCCTCTTCTGCTCTTTTATCTGGAAGGCGCGATGTGATTGTTGTTGCATCCGTTTCCTGTATTTATGGAATTGGTAACCCGAAGGAATTTGAGAGCAGTATTATTCATATTAAGAAAGGCCAACTTATTTCGAGGAACAAGTTCTTGTTTAGACTTGTTGAAACGCTTTATTCAAGATCAACGGAATCGTTTGATCGTGGGACATTTCGAGTAAAAGGAGACACAATAGACGTTTACTTGGCGTATACCGATTATGCAATCCGATTTGAGTTTTGGGGAGATGAAATTGAATCCATTAGTTCGATCAACCCTAACAGCAGCGACCATATTGAAGCTCACGAAGAAATAAGTATCTATCCAGCAAACATGTTCGTGACAAATCCTGAAACGACAAAAACGGCTATTGAACAAATTGGCGAAGACATGGTTTTGGCAGTTGAGCGATTTAAAAGAGATGGTAAACTTGAAGAAGCAAAACGTCTTGAAGAACGCGTTTCTTACGATTTAGAAATGATTCGAGAATTAGGCTATTGTTCTGGAATCGAGAATTATTCCCGCTATTTTGACAAACGCAATCCGGGGGAACGACCGTTCTGCTTAATCGACTATTTCCCAGATGACTTTCTCATGGTAATCGACGAAAGTCACGTGACCATCCCTCAAGTTAGAGCTATGTATGGAGGAGACAGAGCACGAAAAACCAATCTTGTCGATTATGGATTTAGACTTCCTTCTGCGGTGGACAACCGACCGCTTCGTTTCGAGGAATTTGAGGGAATGTTGGGGCAAGCAATTTACGTTTCAGCGACACCTGCCGATTACGAAATGGAAAAATCACAAGGCGTTATTGTTCAACAAGTAATTCGACCTACTGGCCTACTTGATCCGATTATTGACGTTCGACCAAGCGTCAATCAAATAGATGATTTGATTCAAGAAATACAAATTCGAATTGATCTGGAAGAGCGAACTTTGGTCACTACTTTAACGAAAAGAATGGCGGAAGAGCTTCAAAAATACTTGAACAAAGTTGGTATTATGTGCCGATACATTCACTCTGATGTCGATACAATTGAGCGGGTTGAAATCCTTCGTCAACTTCGACTTGGACAATTTGACGTTTTAATTGGTGTTAATCTTTTAAGAGAAGGATTGGATTTACCAGAAGTTTCGTTGGTTGCAATTCTGGATGCGGACAAAGAAGGTTTTTTGAGAAACGAACGCTCGCTTGTTCAAACCGCAGGTCGTGCTTCAAGAAACATAAATGGCCGCGTGATAATGTACGCCGACCGTGTTACAAATTCGATGCAGCGAACAATGGACGAAACTTCTCGACGTCGTAAGATTCAAGAGGAATACAATACAAAGCACGGTATAACACCAACGGCTTTGAATAAATCAAAAGAAAAGATTCTGGGATCAACTAAAGTTGCTGACGGCGATGAAATTGTTGATTACACACAATACGTTGAAGCTCAAATGGCAGCAGATCCGGTTATGCAGTACATGTCAACCGAGCAATTAGAAAGTTCTGCGAAACACGTTAAAAAACAAATGGAAATTGCGGCTAAAGACCTCGATTTCATAGAAGCTGCTCGATTACGAGACGAATTATTCGTTTTACAGAAACAAATTAAAGAACAAAAATGACTTTAAAAACGCTATTGGGTCAACTGCGGATATTGGCCATTCTCGAAGGGGTTTCCTGGATTTTATTAATCATTGCAATGATATTGAAGTATGAAATGGAAATCCCTGGTCCGACTAGAATTGTTGGAATGGCCCATGGGGTGCTATTCATCGGGTTCTGTATTTGGGTAGTCTTCTATGCTGTAAAAGTGAAATGGCCCCTAAAAACTACGTTGATTTGTCTTGCAGCATCATTGCTCCCATTTACAACGTTCATCGTAGACGCAAAAATATTTAAGAAAGAGGAGTAACATTCCGCAATGGTATTATATTTGAATGTACTTCAACAAAAAGGAACTATGAGATTTTTTTTAATTATTGGATTTGCTGGACTTTTAATTGGTTGTGCGAATGAAAAAGACTTAATTACTGGGACACCACCTGTTGAGACAGAAATTCCAGATACGTTTGATGCTACAGATGTATCAACTGAAGTTACAGAAGATAACAGAAAGCCACAACGTCCATATCAAGTTCAGGGAATGATTGGTGACGCTAGTTCAAAAGAATCAGATGCCTATGATATTCTAAGTGCCCGAATAGTAGGGAATAAATTATTTATCGAAATAAGCTACTCTGGCGGTTGCGCGTACCACAGATATGAATGCTTTGGAAGTGAAGCTATTTCAAAATCACTTCCACCTCAACGATCAATCAAATTAATTCATAAAAACTTTAATGATTCGTGCGAATCGATCGTTAAACAAACCATTGAAGTAGACATTCAACCTTTTGCTTTATCGCAAGCAGGACGAAGTGAAATTGTTCTTCTTTTAGAAGGATTCAATGGCCAATTAAATTACATCAACATATGAAAATAGGCGTTCTATTATCGGGATGTGGCGTTTATGATGGCGCCGAAATTCACGAATCCGTTTTAACTCTTTTATCGATTGAAGAAATCCATGCAACTGCCGTTTGTATCTCAATTAACAAAGATCAGCACCATGTGGTGAATCATGCTACGGGTGAAGAAATGGTAGAAACTCGAAACATGTTAACGGAGAGTGCAAGAATTGCTAGAGGTGACATTCACGACATAAATAGTATCAGCCCTGCTGATATTGATGCATTAGTAATCCCAGGAGGGTTTGGAAATGCTAAAAACCTAACGAATTGGGCCTTTAACGGTCCAGACGGTAAAATTTTACCAGAGGTAAAGCTGTTGATCATCAACATGATTAATGTTGGAAAACCTATTGCAGCGTTGTGCGTAAGTCCTGTCGTTTTGGCAAAAGCCTTGGAGGGATCTGGTATCGAGCCAACACTTACAATTGGAACGGACAAAGAAGAATCACCCTATGATATTCAGGGGTTTACGGGAGGACTAGAGAAAATCGGAATGTTAACAAAAATGAAAACGGTTCGAGAAATTTTAGTTGATCCAAAAAATAAAATTGTGACTGCTCCATGCTACATGATGAATGCAAATATTCTTGATGTTCGTAAGAATGTAAGATCAGCAATTGAATCACTTCGAGACCTTATTTAACGCCCTTTTCTGAGGTGTTTCATTTTATTTTGATAAAATGTTAACAATCTTTTTACCGAATTGTTGGAAACTCTACACTCTGAGAACAGGAATTAGACTCAGAATCCCTTAAATTTGTAATGTTAATAAAAGCTTAAAGCTAATTAAACTGACATTATGAATGTATTTGGTAAGAAAGGAAAAAATGCCAATTTAGAACAATCAATCGGATTAACCAGTCTAGGAGACCAGTATTGGAACTTGAGTCCAGCGGAACTTGTAGAGCACGCTATCATTAGCGGACAAGGTATGTTAACAGACACTGGAGCACTTGCTATTGAGACGGGAGAGTTTACAGGTCGTTCACCTAAAGATCGTTTTGTTGTTTGTGATGAAAAAACTGAAAACGCTGTTTGGTGGGGAGACATCAACATTAAATTTACTCCAGAAAAGTTTGACGCTCTTTACAATAGAATGAAGAGTTATTTGAACGGAAGAGATGTTTACGTTCGCGATGCTTATGCTTGTGCAGATGACAACCACAGATTAAACCTAAGAGTTACAACTGAGCACTCTTGGTCGAATCAGTTTGCCAACAACATGTTCTTGCGCCCATCAGAAGATGAGGTCAAAGACTTTAACCCTGAGTGGCATATTGTATGTGCTCCCGGGTTTATGGCAGATCCAGAAATTGACGGGACAAGACAACACAACTTCGCAGTGATCAACTTCACAAAGAAAATGATCATCATCGGTGGTACAGGATATACAGGCGAAATCAAGAAAGGTATTTTCTCAGTATTGAACTTTATTCTTCCACATGAAAAGAACGTTTTATCAATGCACTGTTCAGCAAACATTGGTACTGAAGGAGATACTGCTGTTTTCTTTGGTCTTTCGGGAACCGGAAAAACGACTTTATCATCTGATCCTGACAGAAGATTGATTGGTGATGACGAGCATGGTTGGGCTGACGATACCGTTTTCAACTTTGAAGGTGGATGTTACGCAAAGACAATTGACTTATCGAGGGAAAAAGAACCTCAGATTTACGGTGCGATTAAATTCGGAGCGATCTTAGAAAACATAGGATTCGATGGTGAAACTTCTTCTCCTGATTACACGGATGGATCAATTACACAGAACACACGTGTTTCTTATCCAATCGATCATATCGACAACATCATGACTCCATCTGTTGGTGGAGCTCCAAAAAATATTTTCTTCCTTACTGCTGATGCATTTGGTGTATTGCCTCCAATTTCAAAATTGACTACAGAGCAAGCAATGTATCATTTCATGTCAGGATATACGGCTAAAGTTGCTGGAACTGAAATGGGAGTTACTGAACCACAAACAACATTCTCTGCTTGTTTCGGCGCGGCTTTCATGCCATTGCACCCCGCGAAATATGCTGAGTTATTAGGGAAAAAATTAGAAGGAACAAATATCAAAGTTTGGTTGATCAATACAGGATGGTCTGGCGGATCATACGGAACTGGAGAGCGAATGAAATTGAAGTACACTCGTGCTATGATAACAGCAGCTATGACTGGTCAATTGGACAACGTTGAGTTCAAAAACCAACCAATATTTGAATTGGCTATGCCGACTTCTTGTGAAGGTGTACCGTCTGAAATTTTAAATCCAAAAGATACTTGGGCTGACAAATCTAAATTCGATGAAGTAGCCAATAATTTGGCAAATCAGTTTGTGAAAAACTTCGCACAATACGAAAACGGATCAAGTGAGGCAATTTTGTCTGCTGCTCCAAAAGTAATGGCGTCGTAAGGATTCTTTAATAAAATTAAAAGCCTCTTTCGTTAATTCGGGAGAGGCTTTTTTTTTGATAGTTTTTATTGTAAAACTAGCTTGAACCCTACCTTCGTTTGAGAAGATCACCGAGAAAGTTAACCAAAAATTCGTTTAACCTAAAGCTTCGCCATCAAGTACTCATACAAAGCCACCATTCCGTCAATATCAACCTTAAATACCTTTTCGTTAGGCGTATGAACATTGTCCTCTGCGGCTCCGATAAAGCACCAGTCAATAGACAAATCCGATTTTTGTAAAACTCCACCATCACTGCCTCCAGCCGATTCTACTTCCAATTGAAAGGGAATTCCTGACTCTCGAGCAAGACCAATAATTTTATTTAAATACGAACGTCTAGGAAGCCCTTGATCTCTCATTGAAACTGCAACGCCACCACCATGAACAACACCGTGTGTTACCCATGTGATATCTGAAATTAAGGATTGACGAACACCGAATGTTTTCAAAAGGTAATTGGCGCAGAATCCAACTGAATTCCCTCCATGCTCCTCATATGTAGAAAATACGATGGCGCCATTCTCCAATGTTTCGGATACTTTTAATGCATTCCAAACGCCCAATCTATTGTCCAAATATGGCGACTGAATGTACTCATCAGTTTCTCTATAATCAGGCTTAAACGTCAATAAAGTTCCTCGATCAATCTCTCTGTCAAACACGTATTGAATGCTTATTTCGCCATCTACCGATTCAATCAACATAAGCTCAGTTTCAATTTCACCCTGGCTATCGGAACCAACCAATTGCATTCCGTCAATCAATCTTGGACCACCTACTTTTATAAGTTCTTTGTCGTAACCTGTCGAGAAACCAATACTATCCATGTGCGCATAAATGGTCGTTCTTGGTTCACCAAAAACCAAAATCACACAGTCTTGAAAACCATCGCCCGATACAATTTGAGGCTGCACCTTCCAATTACTTGAATTTGAAGTCACATAATCCTTAATGAATTCAGCCATTTTTGACTCATCACTCGCCGCTGATCGAATCGACACCAACTCTTCTAATAACTTCATCTTAATGTATTCCTTTTAATTCTATTTTAACTGTCTCGTTTCCTTTCAACTCCTTTTGAATTGATTCTGCAAAGTCCAACCTTAAATTTGTCGTCAATTCACAACTGACTTCAAAGATAGTATCTATCATCTTCAATTGATGCCTCTTTAGAATATTCATCACTTTCGCCATATCTACATACTCAAAACTGATTTTCACCCACTCAAAAACTTCCATTTCAACTATTTGACCATTAATTATAGCCTCCTTTGCAGCGGTTCGATACGCACCAATCAATCCACCAACGCCTAAATTCGTCCCGCCATAATATCGAACAACACCAATTAATACATTGGATAAGTCAAATGCTGAAATTTGTCCTAAAATAGGCGCCCCTGCGGAATTACTTGGTTCACCATCATCATTGGCTCTAAACATCTTTTTATCAACTCCAAATCGATACGCATAACAAAGATGTCCGGCATGACTGTGTTCTTTACCCCAAGTCTTCATCAAACTTTTAGCCTCTTCTTCAGAATAACAAGCTTGAACAATACCGATAAATTTTGAACCCTTTTCTTTATAAAGTCCTTCCGACCTATTCTTCAACGTTTTGTATGTGGATTCTATTGACAATAAATATGATTTTCAATTCTTGCAATGTTACATAATTTTAACCTTTCCGCATTTGAAATTTTTCTAGTTCAAAAACGCCTCTTTCCTGATCAAAGAAAAATCAATAATTGTGGATTATCTCCCAACTCAAATCCATTGCTATTTATACCTATAACGGCCATTTTAGACATAGTTAATTTAACAATAAGTTAATAACTAAATGGATTTATTACAATGTGAAATCGATAATACACATTCTTAACTTATTATATTTTATTGTCTTAAGGACTAGTTTTCATATATTTACATCAAGTAACCAATAACTACCCAATGAAAACTATACTAGCATTGCTGTTTTTCAGCATTTCCCTTGCAGGGTATTCGCAGATCGAAAGCATAAATCCAAATGCACGATATCGAATTCCAATTCACACTCCAAACAACGTTGAGCGCTACGGTATTGACTACGAACTGAAAGATTATACTTTTTCACAAGCAGACAGCACTCTAATCAACGAAATCGATCTAAATGCTTTGGAGTATTTAAGAGCTCAAGAACATGATATCGAAGTTATTGATCCAGGTTCAGGCTTGATCGTTGTTCTTTATTATACAAAGAGAGAACGAAACGCAACACATAACTAATCAACGAATAAAAGAATTATGAAAAGACATTTACAACTCTCTCTATTTCTGGCTTTCACAGTATTAGTAACTAATATTTCTTTTGGCCAAACGTATACGCATCCATTGGTTGGAATCCAAAGTGAATTTGTGGGGGCATGCTTAGTTGCTGACTCCGGCCCCTTCACATACACAGACAATAACAGTGGCGGGAATTATTCTACCAATGTAAATTTAATATATCGAGTATTCTGCCCTTCAACGGCATTCACTTGTATGCAAGTAACTTTCAATTCATTTAATGTAGAAGGCGGCTGGGACTTTTTACAAGTATCAAATGGTCCGACTCAGAATAGCCCTCAATTTATGGGAGCTCCAACAGGCGCAACTGCCTATGGAGGATGGTCTGGAATCTCAGGGACACCAGCTGTGCCCTTTTCATATACATCTACCGACGCGAGTGGTTGCTTGACATTCAGATTCTATTCTGACGTTTCGGTAACAAGACCAGGATGGAGCGCAACCATGACAGGTATACCTTGCGCCGGAGGTCCAAATGGAACAGACAACAATGATTGTTCAAATTTAACACCTATTTGTTCGGCCGCAACAATTACTGGAAACTCAACTGGACCTGGAATTTCAGCAGAAGGCTGTAATGGTTCTGATTGTCCTGCTGGTGGAGAAAATCATACGAACTGGTATACTTTTACTGCAGCAACAACAGGAACAATTGATCTTACAATCACACCAACTGCATTAACTGACGATTATGATTATGCCGTTTATGGTCCAAATGTGACTTGTGGAGCTCTAGGTTCGCCATTAAATTGTTCAGATGCTGCGCTTACTGGAGTCACCGGAACTTCAAATGTTAGTCCAAATCAATTTATCGAGGATGTTTCTGGAGACGGTTTCACTGAATCAATTAGCGCGACTGCTGGAGACACTTACATCATAGTAATTGACGAATGGTCTGCAAATGCTGGTTCAGGTTACGACTTAAGTTTCGCCGGAACGGCTTCACTTGATTGTGCAGTTCTACTTCCTGTTGAGCTTTCATCATTTACGGCTGAATATGTTCCGGACTATGATGTTGTTGACTTGGCTTGGACAACTGAATCTGAAAGAGACAATGATTATTTTGAAGTTGAACGTTCAATTGACGGTAATAATTTCTCTACAATAAAAACGGTGAAAGGGATTGGAAACACGAACTATACAACTAAGTATTATTCAGCTGATGAAACTCCCGTTCTTGGTGTTAACTATTACAGACTAAAACAGTTTGACCTAAATGGTGAATTTGAATATTCAGAAGTTATTTCGGTTAACATCTTAGATGATTTTTACGATATGCTTTCTTTGTTCCCAAATCCAACAACTGGATTAACTGAAGTTATTTTTAACTCTTACTCTCAGGGCCAAGTTATGCTAAACGTAATTGAAGTTGACGGAAAAACAATCGTCAATACAAAACTAGATGCAGTAAGAGGAGGAAATAGATTTGATCTTGATCTTACAAATGAATCGCATGGCATTTACGTTGTAACGATTACATCTAAAGACAAAGTATACCGATCTAGACTCATAAAAAAGTAGACCACTATCTATAAAAAAAAGGCGTCCCGATAGCTATCGAGTCACCTTTTTTTTTACCTTAAAATTATCTAATCTTCTTCGCTTATATTTTCCTTAAGCTTCCCTCCAACTAAGGTTCCTTGAATTATTTGATCTTGGAAATCTTTCATTCCGCCTGGAGAGTGAGGCATTAAAATAGAAGAATTCTTGGAGTTCGCTCCAATATCTTTAATCGTATCAAAATACTGTGTCATTAATACAAATTGCATAATTTCCTCATGCGTAACTGTATCCAATGATTTCTTGAAATCCTCAACAGACTCTTTGAATCCACGTACAATCTCTAAACGTTGTTGCGCAATACCCTGCCCTGACAAGCGCTTTGCTTCTGCTTCCGCTTCTGCTTCCTTCACGATACGAATCTTACCAGCCTCGGCCTCTTCTAGCGCCGCTTCTCTTTCACGTTTTGCAGCATTAATTCTGTTCATCGATTCTTTTACCTTATGATCAGGATCAATATCAGTTATCAAGGCCTTAACGATACTGTAACCATACTTATCCATACTTTGAGCAATGTTCTTTTGAACTGCATTCGCGATATCGTCTTTCTTAGCAAAAACATCATCTAAATCCAACTTTGGAACCTCAGCTCGAACATCATCAAAAATATAGGATGCAATCTGATTCTTCGGATTCTCTAACGAATAGTAAGCCTCCTTAACCATCGTTCTCACTACAGAGTATTGAACTGAAACTTGGAGATTCACGAATACATCATCCTTGGTTTTCGTTTCAATGGTGACATCCAGTTGTTGCACCCTAAGATTAACAGCGGCAGCTTTTCTATCTACAAAAGGAATAATAAATCCCAATCCTGAGTGGGCTGTTCTGTTGAATTTACCGAACCGTTCGATAATATAAGCTGATTGTTCTGTCACCATGATTACCGCTTTAAAAATCAGTAATAACGCGATGAAGGCCATTACGATCGGTATAATTAATTCTTGTTCTTTCATTTGGTTTGTGATTTGAATTGTTTCTTTTAATATACAAAAAAGCGTTAAATTCTGGAAGCAGATTTGGCAAGCAATTGATAATATTTGTTAACAACAAGATTTACCAAATATAGATTAATTCTATAATTAAATATCTAATATCAATTTATCTGATAGTCATAAACCTTGATATTTGATTCATAAACAATTATGAAAACGCAAAATGTATACTTAGAGCAAGCCAATATAACTGTGAACTATTTAGACAACACAACAAAATTCTTTCAAACAGCTTTTCCAGATTTTAAAGTTCGAGGAAGAGGAAATAATGAAGGACGTCAATGGATTCACCTTGGAAATGATTCGACTTACTTAGCTTTAAACGAGTCGATAAAAGAAATTCGGAAAGAAAGAAGTTATGCGAAAAATGGATTTAACCATATCGGATTCGTTGTTGAAGATGTTTACACTTTAGCACAACGACTATTGGACACTGGCTTCGAACGTGATTATCCAAAGGGAATTTGGATAATTTAGAATCAGAGATTACTTTGCGGATGGGAATCAATATGAGTTTGTAAAATATTTAAGTGATGATTTGAAGGAGCGTAATAGCTTTGATTCATAAAAGCCAAATTCTTGCATTCGATTTTCCATCCACCTAATGAAATATGCAGTGCACTCAATAAAGCTTAATAAAATTTTATTCAGCCTAGGATTTTAGTAGTTATTTGTCTATTTTTTAGAAAATCAAACTTTCTAAAAGTAGTATGCCATTAAAGGACCTATTTCTAATTTTAATCTTTATCGCGTTAAGTAATTTCGTTTCTGCCGGAGCTTGGACAAAAATGGCAGATTTTGGTGGAACAACTGGGCGACATAGAGCTATTGGACTCTCTATAGGAAACAAGGGATATATGGGAACTGGCCATTATAATGGTGCTGGTGTTGAAACGTATTATTCAGATTGGTGGGAATATGATCCCGCAACTAACGCATGGTCGCAGAAAGCAGACTATATTGGGAATTCTGGTTTAGGTGATTTAGGGCTGCTTTCAATTGAAATTCCAGATATAAATGTGGGATATGTTGGGTTGGGAGAATTGGATCATAATTCTTTTTATAAATACCTACCTGCAACCAATACATGGGCAAAAGTATCTAGTCCTCCCCTAGAATACTTTAACGAAAGACGGGGTTTTACAATTGGGCACAAATCTTATTTCTTTGCATGGAGCGATCCATACTCAGTATTTGAATATGATGTTGACACCGATACTTGGACTCAAAAAAATCAATCTCAATACAATCTAGGAGGATCACGCCGCTCGTGTTTTTCCATTAATGGCGTGGGGTATGTAAAAATGAACTCATACATCTGCTCTTATGATCCGACAACTGATTCATGGGGATTTCACTCTTCTCACCAAGGAATACCAGACCATTCTGCCCAAACCTATGTTCAAAACAACAAGGCTTATTTTGTTACAGGCTACAGTGGGCCTTCTCTAAATCCTACTTCAGAAGTTTGGGAATTTGATCCAGTTGCTCAAACTTATATAAGACTAGAAGATTTTCCCGGTACATCTAGGCGCTTTGCATCTTCACTTACTATTAATGGTATTGGTTATTTGGGAACAGGAACGAATGGAACGAACTTCAAAGATTTTTGGAGGTTTGATCCAAGCAAGGTTGCATCGGCGGAAGAATTTAACATTGACAAATTCTCAGCATATCCGAACCCTACATTTGACAAGGTTAATTTCCACAGCGAACAATTTAGTGACTTCACAATCCAAATCTTAAACTTTACAGGACAAATAATCGGAAATAAACAAGCCATAAATGGTTCAGCATCGTTCTATAGAGAAATGCACATACCGGGAATGTATTTCTACAAGGTAATTACAGACGACCAAGTTATTCATTCAGACAAAATAATCATTCAATAAGCTTTACTCAGATCGAAACGAGAAAAGTTAAGCGCATTAAAAATCCGATCTCGGTTAAACCGAGATCGGATTTTTTCTTATATCTTATATTATTGAATCGTCAATTTCTTTTCCAAATCTTCTAAGTAAGCTCTGAAGTGCTTATCTGTTTCTGACAGGTTGGTTACCGTTCTACAAGCATGAAGAACTGTCGCATGATCTTTCCCTCCGCAATGCGCTCCAATGTTTGCCAAAGATGATTTCGTCATCTTCTTTGAAAAATACATTGAAATTTGTCTTGCTTGAACAACCTCTCTCTTTCTTGTTTTCGATTTTAAGATCTCTAAAGCAAGATCGAAATAATCACAAACTACTTTCTGGATGTACTCAATTGAAACTTCACGAGCAGTGTTCTTAACGAATTTGTCAACCATTTGCTTAGCCAATTCAAGAGTGATTGCTTTTTTATTCAATGAAGCTTGCGCTAACAAAGTATTTAGGGCGCCTTCCATCTCTCTAACATTCGTATTGATCGAGTAAGCAAGGTATTCAACTACATCTTTTGGAAGGTCAATTCCATTTCCATACATTTTCTTTTCTAAGATCGCCATTCTTGTTTCCAAGTCTGGTGCACTTAAATCTGCTGAAAGCCCCCATTTAAAACGAGACAATAAACGTTGTTCCATTCCTTGCATTTCTACAGGTGGCTTATCACTTGTTAAAATGATTTGCTTCCCGTTTTGGTGTAAGTGATTGAAAACATGGAAGAATACGTCCTGTGTTTTCTCTTTTCCAGAAAAGAATTGGACATCATCTATAATTAACACATCTATCATTTGATAGAAGTGAATAAAATCATTTGTTGTTTGATTCTTAATCGCATCAATAAATTGGTGTGCGAATTTTTCAGAACCAACGTAAAGAACAGTTTTGTTTGGGAACTGATTCTTGATAGAAATTCCAATAGCATGTGCCAAGTGCGTTTTCCCAAGTCCAACCCCACCATAAATCAATAACGGGTTAAATGCAGTGCCTCCAGGCTTATTAGCTACGGCATATCCAGAAGCTCTTGCCAATCTGTTACAATCACCTTCAACAAAATTATCGAAAGAATACGATGGATTCAAATTAGAATCAACATTTACCTTCTTCAATCCAGGAATTATGAAAGGGTTACGGATTTGGCTTTCGTTTACATTAATCGGCATAGAAACTGGAGCGTTACGAAGTGCCTTCTTATTTAATGCTGGAAGTTTCACGGTATAAGGTGTGGAATTCGTTGTATTATTTTCCATAATAATACTATACTCCAAACGGCCTTCTGCCCCTAGTTCTTTTTTGATTACTTTTTTCAATAGTGTTATATAGTTTTCCTCCAACCACTCATAAAAGAAATGAGAAGGAACTTGAATCGTCAAAACATCTTGATCCAGCTTTACTGGAACTATAGGTTCAAACCACGTTTTAAAGGCCTGCAATGAAACGTTATCTTTTATAACTTTCTGACACGCGTCCCAAACTGCTTCGTGATTTTTGCTCATAGTTTTTTTGGTTATTAACGTTAAGAAACTGAGTGATTAAATCCAGTAACTTTAGTAGTTAGGTTATTCGTTCTTGCAGGTTATTCTTTCTTGTAGGTTATTCGTTCTTGTGATGACAAATATTTACATAATAAAGTTAAGAAAAAAGTCGTTTAGGGGTTGATTTTATTAAAAGTTTTACTTCTATAAAATTTAACACAATCGACACATTCTAACAACACATGTAATATAACACAAATAACTCTTTATCTGTCAGCATCCTATGCTACCTAGGTGAACTCATCACTCGAAGAGCGATACTAAATTTTGTGTTTAATTTGCACCTCAAAAAGAAAAGTCTACTTAATTTTATAATCATACTTATAAACAATGAAGACATTTTTTAGCAAGATTGTAGAACTAAGAGTTCGTTATAGTGAAACGGACCAAATGGGATATTGTTACTACGGAAATTACGCTCAATATTTCGAGATCGGAAGAGTTGAAGCTTTAAGAGTTGTTGGAATGAGTTATAAGAGTCTTGAAGAGCAGGGATATATGCTTCCAGTTTCAACAATGGACGTCCAATATAAGGCTCCCGCAAAATATGATGACCTCCTTGAGATTGAAACGAAAATAACAGAAATGAAAGGCGCACGACTGATTTTTAATTATGCTATTCGAATTGAAGACCGAATTATCGCTACTGGCAACACAACTTTGGTGTTTGTATCGAAAGACGATATGCGTCCGACACAACCACCTTCAGGCTTTACTCAACTACTCAGTAAATACGAGGAAATATAACCTTCTAAACTGATCTCACCTCACTTTTTATCGTTATACTAGATAGTAATGAGAATAAACGATCAAGACTGGAACATAATAGACATTACAAGGGCCTTCTTCCCTTTTCAATTGATTATTGCGCATTTAAGGCACAATCTCGCTTCCCTACTTTTCTGGTTTGTCTTATTTTTCATTGTAAGCGGAAACCTTGGAGCCGCTTTTGGGATCCCATTACTTTTTCATTCTCCTGAATATCTCGGCGAGGTTTCATCCCTGTCCTTTCTTCTTCTTGGATTTTCGCTTGGCGGATTTATAATGGGATTCAACACGTATAGCTATATAAAATTAGGCGCACTTTTCCCCTTCTTAATCACAATCAATCGGCCTTTCTTTAAATTCTGTATTAACAATGCACTAATCCCAGTAGTATTCGTTTCGATCTACCTCTTTAAAATGACTGGGTTTCAAATGGTAGAAGAATTAGCATCAACCGGAGAGGTGATTATGTATTCCATTTCATTTTTAGCGGGAATCATTGTATTCCTTGGACTGTCGTTTCTGTTTTTCTTTCGACTCACAAAAAACAACAAGAGCTATGAAGTTCACTCTACAGAGCCAATTTCGTCTGTAACCCACAAAGATGATAAATGGTACGAAATCTTTAGATTACAAAAAGACCGTACTTATATCTATGTTGGAAAAAAACTTCGGCTAATCCCTAGTAGAAGTTCGAAGCACTTCGATAAAGAACTTGTTGAAAAAATATACGCGAAAAACAGAGTAAACGCTTCGATTTATGAGATCATGACAATCTTGATATTTTTTGGCCTCGGTATTTTTAGCGACTCCAGCATCTTTGAAGTTCCAGCCAGTGCTAGTATTGTTTTACTTTTAACTATCGTTCTAATGCTCTTCAGTGCATTGCAATCTTGGCTAAAAGGTTGGGTCTACCCCTTTTTTATTGTAACAATACTCCTGCTCAATTATTTAAGTCAAGTCTCGGAATCGTTTCATTATACGAGTTACGCCTACGGATTGAATTACAAAAAATCAGATGACTGCGCTTATTCAATGGAACGGATCGTCGCAATGGCTATAGATGATGAAGCCAATCAGTCTTCTTATGACAGCTACATTAAAACTTTGGAAAACTGGAAAAAAAATACGGGTGAGGAAAAGCCGAAATTAATCATTATCAACACATCTGGTGGCGGATCACGCAGTGCGCTTTGGACCGTTTCTGTTCTTCAAGAACTGCAAAAAGCATCGGATGGAGATGTAATGAATCACACGCAATTAATCACTGGAGCCTCGGGCGGAATGCTTGGAGCGGCCTACTTTAGAGAATTGGCACTTCGAGAACGATTGGGAAAGCTTGCATCCTCAACAGACCAGAAGTACCGTGAAAAAATCAGTAAAGACATGCTGAACAAGCTTGCATTCATGGCCTCTACGCACGACATCTTCATTCGTTACCAAAAAGTAAAGGTTAACGGGCAAAGCTACACAAT
>TARA_B110000285_G_scaffold235539_1_pt1 | contig 17077 bp, 14 predicted proteins | sample TARA_B110000285 | Tara Oceans TARA_B110000285 (sample SAMEA4397756) | marine metagenome | biome: Polar Biome; feature: [SRF] surface water layer (ENVO:00010504); material: water (ENVO:00002006), including particulate matter (ENVO:01000060) such as... | depth 5 m
TTTGAAATCAATTAAAGAATTTGATTATGAGTGTTTATGATGTAGCAGTTATTGGTTCAGGGCCTGGAGGTTATGTAGCAGCAATCCGTTGTGCCCAATTGGGTATGAAAACAGCGCTTATTGAGAAATATAGTAGCCTTGGTGGTACATGTTTAAACGTTGGTTGTATCCCCTCAAAATCTCTTTTAGATTCCTCTCACCATTACGAAGATGCACAAAAGCATTTTGCAGAACATGGAATTGAAATTAAAGGGGAACTCAAAATCAATTTCAAACAAATGATTGATCGTAAAGCTGCAGTTGTGGAGCAAACAACTAAAGGAATTGATTATTTGATGAATAAAAACAACATTGACACCTTTGAAGGCTTGGGAAGTTATGTAGATGCTACCCATATAAAAATTGAAGGTAAAGATGCGCAAACCATTGAGGCAAAACACAGCATCATAGCCACTGGATCTAAACCAGGCACTCTACCCTTTATTACCTTAGATAAAGAGCGGGTAATTACCTCTACAGAAGCATTAAAACTTAAAGAAATACCAAAACATTTAGTGGTTATTGGTGGGGGAGTTATTGGCCTAGAATTAGGACAAGTATACCGCCGTTTAGGCGCAGAGGTTTCTGTTATTGAATATGCAGAACGTATTACACCCATAATGGATGCAGGTTTATCTAAAGAATTACTGAAAGTCATGAAAAAACAAGGGGTAAAATTCTTCCTTTCTCATGGTGTAAATAAGGTTACCCGAAAGGGTGATGTAGTTAACGTAACCGCTACAGATAAAAAAGGTGTAGAGGTTCACTTTGAAGGTGATTACTGTTTGGTTTCTGTGGGTCGTAAACCCTTTACCGCTGGTTTAAAAACTGAAGCTGCAGGGGTTCAGTTGAACAAGCAAGGCCAAGTAACTGTTAATGATCATTTACAAACAACTGCAGCTAATATTTATGCAATAGGTGATGTAGTTCGAGGTGCAATGCTTGCCCACAAAGCGGAAGAAGAAGGTGTAATGGTTGCAGAGCTTTTATCAGGACAAAAACCACATATAGACTATAATCTTGTGCCAAATGTAATTTATACATGGCCTGAGGTTGCTGCTGTAGGAAAAACAGAAGAGCAGCTCAAAGAGGCAGGTATTTCATATAAAACTGGACAATTTCCCATGAGAGCTTTAGGTCGTGCCCGAGCTAGTATGGATACCGATGGTTTTGTGAAAATTCTTGCTGATACTCAAACCGATGAAGTGTTGGGTGTCCATATGATTGGTGCACGAGCGGCAGACTTAATAGCTGAAGCGGTAACTGCTATGGAATTTAGAGCATCTGCGGAAGACATTGGAAGAATGAGCCATTCGCATCCAACTTATGCAGAAGCTATAAAAGAAGCTGCTTTAGCTGCTACTGATGACAGAGCACTGCATATTTAATTATTTGCTTTCTCAGCAATGCTAGGGTTAATGTAAGCTTTTTCCTCAATTCAAAATTTAGTCAAAAGTTTACATTAAGTGATTACATTAGTGGTTTCATTTTTGCACGAATTCTATCAAGTCCTAGGTTTCCGATACTTCCCAAGTGGGTATGTTGTAGGGTTCTGTTGGGAATAAAATTTCCTTCTTCTATGGCTTCACCCAATTCAAGATAGGCATCACGGAATGGTTTTCCAGCTATAACTTCTGTGTTGAGAGTGTCCACACTAAATAGGTAATCATATTTTTTCTGCTCGGTAATATCTTGAGTTACCTCAAGCTGGGGTAAACTAAACAATAGAATATCCAAACAGGCTTTCAATTCTTGTACGGCTTCAATAATGGGTCCTTTAGTCAATTGTAATTCTCTATGATAGCCACTAGGTAAGTTGGTGGTTAATAAAGCCAATTGGTTGGGAAGGGCCTGTAGATTATTGCATTTTCCTCGAACAAGTTCAAACAAATCAGGGTTTTTTTTATGTGGCATGATACTAGAACCGGTAGTTAAATTTGCAGGGAAGGAGATGAAATTAAAATCTTGACCCATGTAGAGGCAAATGTCCATACTTAGCTTTGCCAAGCTACTTCCAATATTTGAGAATACCATGGCTGTACTTTTTTCCAATTTCCCGCGACTCATCTGTGCGGCTACTGAATTAATTTTCAATTGTTCAAATCCCAATAATTTGGTTGTCAATTCTCGGTCAATAGGAAAAGCGCTTCCATAACCCGCAGCACTTCCTAGGGGATTTTGATCTGCAATTTTATAGGCAGCTTCCCAAAAGTATAAATCATCAATCAAACTCTCGGCATACGCAGCTAACCACATTCCAACAGAAGATGGCATGGCAACTTGCAAATGAGTATAGCCGGGAATTAAATCGTTTTTGTGTTTTTCAGCCAATTCTAGCAAAAGGTCAAAAATTGAAATGACTTGGGTTTTAATTTCTCCCAACTCCTTTTTAAGATATAGATGCATGGCAACAAGCACTTGATCGTTTCGGGAACGTGCGGTATGGATTTTCTTCCCCAAATCTCCTAGTTTATTTGTGAGCACATACTCTATTTTAGAATGCATGTCTTCAAATTCATCTTCAATGGTAAAACTTCCATTTTCTGCAGCTATTTTTAATTTTTTCAATTCTGCACATAATTGTTCCGTTTCTGGGGTACTAATTAATCCAATTTCACCCAACATTTTTGCGTGAGCTATTGAAGCTTGACAATCGTATTGTGCTAAAACTATGTCATATTCACGGTCTTCACCTACAGTAAATTCATCCACTTTTTCATGGGCTGCAGCCCCTTTTTGCCAGAGTTTCATATTATAAAAAGTTTTTTAATAATTCAATATAAAAGGCAATGCCTTCTTTAATTTCTTTAACATAAATATATTCATCCGCCGAATGGGAACGCGTTGAATCTCCAGGACCTAATTTTAATGAGGGACAATCTAATGCTGCTTGGTCGGATAGTGTAGGTGATCCATAGGTTTTTTTTCCCAAAGCGATTCCAGCTTGAATAAGAGGATGATTCACTTCGATGAAAGAACTTTTTAATCGTAATGAACGTGCATTGACTTCACAGGGAAGCGAAGCTTTCAGATGTTGTTCAATTTCACTATTGCTATAACATTCATTGACACGAACATCAATTACTAATGTCACTTCGGAAGGAATTACATTATGCTGACTTCCTCCTTCAATTTGAGTAAGTGTCACTTTAACAGGCCCTAAAATAGGGGAAACTTTATCAAATTCAATCGCATTGATTGCTTGAATCACTTCTGGGATTTTCAGTAAGGGATTATCTAAATTTGGATGAGCAGCATGACCAGGGGTTCCCTTTATGATAGCTTCAAAAACAATTAAGCCTTTTTCGGCAATTGCTAAATCCATTAACGTTGGTTCTCCAACAATCGCTAAATCTAAAGGAGGAAGGCTAGGGAGTATATAACGCAGACTCTTTTTGCCAGCAGTTTCCTCTTCTGCTGAAGCGACCATTACCAAATTATAGGCAGGCTTTGGATGATCATAGTAATGTGTAAAAAGAGCCATTAAGGAAACTAAAGCGCCTCCCGCATCATTACTTCCTAAACCATATAATTTACCTTCAATAATGTCGGGTGAAAATGGATCACGTGTATAGGCTTTATTAGGATGAACTGTGTCATGATGAGAATTAAGCAATAAGGTAGGCTTGTTTGGATCATACGCTTTGTTAATTGCCCAAACATTGTTGTGTTCCCTTTGAGAAAGAATTCCATAGCCATTAAACCAAGCTTCAATTCTATCCGCAGTTTTATCTTCCGCTTCAGAAAATGATTCTATGCGTATTAAGTCCTGTAAAAGAGACAGTGCTTTTTGTGCTAACATTATAATTGAATTTGGGTGTAATTTTTGGTTTCAGTAATCATTTTTTGATTTCCAATGCGCACCTGTTGCACTCCCTTTTGGAGGGCTTCAAAGCAGTTGTGTAGTTTTGGGAGCATGCCAGAATGAATTACCCCTGTATTTTTGAGAGATACATATAATACTTTATTGATCGAGGGAAGTACTGATTTTTCATTTTTAATATCTTCCAAAACACCCTTTTTTTCAAAACAATAGCTAAGGGTTACTTCAAAATTTGAAGCCAAAGAAGCTGCAATTTTTGCTGCAATAGTATCTGCATTTGTGTTTAGTAGCTGCCCTTTTTTATTGTGTGTTATGGCGCAATTTACCGGGGTTATGCCCTGGTGAAGTAGGTTTGTGAAAAATGATGCATTTACCGAAACGACATCTCCTACAAAGCCATAATCAATTGGGTTTGGAGAGCGTTTTTCAGCGACAATACTATTGCCGTCTGCACCCGTAAGTCCTAACGAATTACAGTTAAGGGCTTGCAGCTGGGCAACTATTGTTTTGTTAATTTTACCCGCGTAGAGCATGGTGATGATCTCTAAGTTTTCAAGATTAGTTACGCGTCTTCCGTCAATTATTTTTACTGGAACATTAATTTTTGTGGCCATTTGTGTGACTTCTTTTCCTCCACCATGCACCAGGATTTTGGGACCTTTTATTTTCGAAAAGTCACTCAAAAAGACATGAAGATCCTTTCTGTTTTCAATAATATTTCCCCCTATTTTGACTATCTGTACTTTATCCATTTTCTAAAATTTTCTTCAATACTACTTGGGCGGCAAAAGTTCGGTTATTTGCTTGTTCTATTACTAAAGAATTTGGACTATCTAGCACATCATCAGCAGCTACTATATTTCGTCGAATAGGTAAGCAATGCATAAATTTAGCATTGTTTGTATGTTTCATTTTTTCACTAGTAAGCATCCATTCGTAATCAGTACGAAGTATTTTCCCATAATCTTCATAAGAGCTCCAGTTTTTAGCATAGACAAAGTCTGCTCCCTCTAGGGCTTCTTCTTGGTTATTAATAATGGGAGTATTTTTAGTAATTGCTGGATTTAATTCATATCCTTCAGGTACTGCAATTACAAAGTCGGCATTTAGCTGTTGTGCCATTTTAGTAAATGAATTTGCTACGGCATGAGGCAATGCTTTGGGATGGGGTGCCCAGGACAGTACAATTTTTGGACGTTTTTTCGTAAAGTGCTCTTTAAGAGTAATGGCATCAGCCAAAGCCTGCAAAGGATGTGCAGTAGCACTTTCCATATTCACCACAGGAATGCTAGCGTAGTTTGCAAAATTTTGCATAACCTTTTCAGCTTCATCAGCTTTTTTATCGGTTAAAGATGCAAATGCTCGAATTGCGACAACATCACAATATTGTGAAACTGCAGCGGCAGCTTCTTTTACATGCTCAGAACGTAGGCCACTCATTTGGGTTCCATCTTCAAATTCTAGTGCCCAAGCTTCGTTTGAAAAATTCATAACCATGGTATGAATGCCTAAGTGTTGTGCCGCTTTTTGGGTGCTTAAACGAGTACGTAAACTCGGATTGAAAAATAACAAACCTAGCGTTTTCTTTTTTCCAAGGACTTCAAATTTATAAGGGTCTTTTTTTAAATCCCTTGCTTCTGCAATGGTGGCTTCCAAATCGTGCAGATCATTTAATGTTAAATATTGTTTCATAGATACGATTTAATAGTCGGCTTCTTTATTTTTTAACGCTACAACTAACGCATCAAAGAAGGTGTCAAAATGAGACTCTTTTATGGTCAAAGGCGGTAAAATTCTAATAAGTTTTTTATTGCTACTTCCCCCAGTGAAAATATGATGGGTGTAAATAAGCTCTTTTCTGAGTTGTGCAACTTCAAAATCAAATTCTAATCCCAGCATAAGACCTCTCCCTTTTGTATTTTTGAGGCCTGGGAGATCTTTTGCTTTTAATTTAAAATAAGACTCTAATACCACCGTTTTTTCTTGCAGGCGTTCTTCTTTTAATACTTCTAAAACAGCTAATGAAGCACTACATGCAAGGTGGTTTCCACCAAAGGTTGTTCCCAACATTCCATAGGTTGATTTAATTCCTGGGTGAACTAAAATCCCTCCAATTGGAAACCCATTGCCCATTCCCTTTGCCATTGTAATTATATCCGGATTGATATTGTATTTCTGATAGGAAAAAAAAGTACCTGTTCTACCAAAGCCTGCTTGAACTTCATCTGCAATAAGACAACTCCCGTATTCATTGCATAAACGATCCATGGCAAATACAAATTCTTCAGAAGGCTCATCTAAACCACCTACGCCTTGAATTCCTTCAAAAATAACAGCACAATATTCTTTTGTCGCCAACGCTTGTTGAAGTGCTTTTTCATCATTGAATGGTAAAAAAGTAACTTTTTGTTGCTGGTTTAAGGGAGCAATAATAGCTTTATTATCAGTAACTGCTAATGCAGCAGAGGTCCTTCCATGAAAGGCGTTGTGAAATGCAATTACTTTTTTTCTTTGGGTGTGAAAAGAAGCAAGTTTCAGGGCATTTTCAATGGCTTCTGCTCCAGTGCTACACAGAAATAATTCATAATCATGAAGACATGATTGTTCTCCTATAGCATTAGCTAGTTCTTGCTGAAGTGGGTTTTGAATTGCATTAGAATAAAAACCAATTTGTGTTAATTGCTTTGATATTCTCTCTACATAAAGTGGATGAGAATGTCCAATTGATATAACGGCATGCCCACCATAGAGGTCAAGATATTCGGTATCATTTTCATCATATACAAATACATCTTTTGCACGTACTGGAGTGACTTCATATAACGGATAAACCTCAAATAGTTTCATGTTATTGCTGGGCTATTTCATTAATTTTATCAAAAGAGGCATTAAGACCTTTAATAAGTGATGAGCTTAGTCCTTGATGCTCCATTTCATTTAGGCCAGTTATTGTACATCCCCTAGGTGTAGTCACTCGGTCAATTTCTTCTTCAGGATGGGTTCCTGTTTCAATTAATAGACTGGCAGCTCCCATAGCGGTTTGCATTGACATTTGTAAAGCAACATCTGCATCAAACCCTAACTGAACTCCACCTTGGGTAGTGGCTCTAATTAAGCGCATCCAAAACGCAATACCACTTGCACATAAAACTGTTGCTGCTTGCATGTGACTTTCATCTATTGTTAAGGTAGTTCCCAGGCCATTAAAAATAGCCTCTGCAATAGGCAAGCGTTTTTCACCTATTGCATTACTACATAAACAGGTCATTGATTTACCTACAGAAATTGCGGTATTGGGCATTGATCTAATGATGGGGTATTGATTACCTAGCTGTGCTTCCATTCGTTCAATTGCATATCCTGTAATGGTAGATATAATAACGTGCTTATCTGTAAGGACTGGTTTTATTTCTTTTAAAATAGCATCAAATTGACTAGGTTGAACCGCAAAGATTAAGATATCTGATTTTGCTACAGCTTCTTTATTATCTGTTGTTAGGGTTATGTTTTTATATTCTTTCCAGCTGGAAAGTGCCTCAAGTTTTCTCTTAGTGAGGTATAAAGTAGTATAGGTGTTGTTGATGACCAATCCTTTTGCTATACTTAATCCAATATTTCCGGTACCTATGATTGTTATTTTCATATAATGTCTTTTAAAAAATGGAGGCTTTTAGTTGAAGGCCTAGGTTTTCTTCCCAGCCCATAATAAGGTTAGTATTTTGAATAGCTTGCCCTGAAGCACCTTTTACAAGATTGTCAATTACACTAGTTATAAGAAGTGTGTTTCCGTGTTTATGTAAGTGAATAAAACAATAATTTGTATTAATAACCGATTTTAAACTTATCTTTTCTTCTGAAATTTGAGTAAATGGATGGGATTCATAAAACGTATGATAGTGTTTTTTAGCCTCTTCTAAACTACCTTCAAAAGAAGTGTAAAGGGTTGCAAAAATACCACGGGTAAAATCTCCACGTTGAGGCATAAAATAAAGTTCGCTAGGTGAATCCAGTTGTTCTAAACCTTGATGAATTTCTCCTAAATGTTGATGGGTAAAAGGCTTGTACCAAGATAAATTATTATTTCTCCAGCTAAAGTGACTGGTGTCGCTTAATCCAACTCCAGCTCCTGTACTCCCTGTAGTAGCATTTATATGAACAGGGCTATTAATTAAATTGTGATGAGCCAGGGGTAAGAGTGCCAATTGAATTGCGGTAGCAAAACATCCTGGATTAGCAATAGATTTTGCCTTTTCAATTTTCTCTTTTTGAAGTTCAGGAAGACCATATACAAAATTTCTTCCTTGAAAGGCTTGATCAGCTTCCAGTCTAAAATCATTCCCTAAGTCGATGATTATGGTTTTATCAGAAAAAGAATGTTCTTTTAAAAAAGCATTTGAATTTCCATGCCCTAAGCATAAATACAAGATATCAATATCTGGTGCAACGTTAGCTGTAAAGTCAAGTGTTACACTTCCTAGAAGGTCTGGATGGGCTGAACTTAGTGGTTTTCCAACACGTGTTGTGCTGTATACAAAATATAATTCGAGCGCTGGGTGTTGCAAGACTAAACGAATAAGTTCACCGCCCGTATATCCAGAGCCTCCAATAATTCCTACATTTTTCATGATTCTTTGTTGAGGTGTTGGTATATTTTTGTGGCATTAGCAGTAAGCTTAATAAACCCTTTGGCTTCATCTGCGGTCCATCCTTTATTCATTTCCCCATAGCTTCCAAATTCTGCCTGCATTAAGTCATTAGGAGATTCAATACCAAGAAGCTCAAAACGGTATGGAAGAAGCTTAATGGAAACCGAACCATTTACTTGTTTTTGACTACTTTCCATAAAGGCTTCCACGTCTCGCATTACGGGATCTAAATAATGTCCTTCATGTAGTTGCATTCCATAGAAATTTGCTAGTTGTTCTTTTTGGAATTGTTGCCATTTTGTAAGCGTATGTTTTTCTAACAGGTGATGTGCCTTAATAATAAGTAAGGGGGCAGCGGCTTCAAAACCTACTCTTCCTTTTATTCCTATGATGGTGTCGCCAACGTGAATATCTCTTCCAATGGCAAACTTCTTTGCATGTTCATGAAGTTTCTGAATTAATGTAACCGCTGACCCTTCTGTTTCATTTACCTTAATTAATTCCCCTTTTTTAAAGCTAAGAGTTAAAAACTCGGAAGTTACTGTTTCAAGTTGACTAGGATATGCTGAGTCTGGTAAGGGTAAATTTGAGGTGAGAGTTTCTACTCCCCCTATACTTGTACCCCACAAGCCTTGGTTTACAGAATATTTTGCTTTTTCCCAAGGGACATCAATGCCTTCTGCTTTTAAATAATTGATTTCATCTTCTCTAGATAATTGATGATCTCTAATTAAGGTAATGATTTTAATTTCAGGAGCTAAGACTTGAAAAATCATATCAAAACGCACCTGATCATTTCCTGCGCCTGTGCTTCCGTGGGCAATATATTCTGCACCAACTGCTTTAGCGTAATTGACAATTTCTAAAGCTTGAACGATACGTTCTGCGCTTACTGAAAGGGGGTAAGTATTGTTTCGTAGAACATTACCATATATTAAAAATTTTACAATTTTATTATAAAAAGAATCTAAAGCATCAATATTTTCATAAAGATGCGCTCCCATCTGATAGGCTTTTTCTTCATTGGTTTTAATTTCATTTTGAGAAAAACCACCAGTATTAATACTAACAGCATGAACTTCAAAACCATCTTGTGAAAGTTTTTGGAGTGAATATGAAGTGTCTAATCCGCCGCTGTATGCCAAAACTAATTTAGATTTATTCATCATTTTTATTTTTTATTGCAAATGCCATTTTAATTCTTTGCATTACTTTTTGATTAAAGGGTATGTTTTTTACTTCTTTCTTTGGATCAAATAACATCCCTGTACATAAACACATTTGGCGTTCTGTTCGGGTTAAAATGTCATAGTTTTTACATGTTTGGCAACCTTTCCAAAATTCGGGATCGTCAGTAAGTTCTGAAAAGTGAACAGGTTTATAACCAAGTTCATAATTGATTTTCATGACAGGCATACCGGTAGTAATCCCAAAAATTTTGGCTTTAGGATATTTTATTAAGGATAGCTTAAGGACTTCTCTTTTTATTTTTTTAGCAAGTCCTTTGCCACGTTGTATGGGGGTAACAATCAATCCAGAATGTGCCACATATTTTCCATGACCCCAAACTTCTATATAACAAAAACCAGCAAACATATTGTTTTCTATCGCTATAACTGAATTGCCATTTTGAATTTTTGTAGCAATATATTCAGGTGTCCGTCTGGCAATGCCCGTGCCTCTATTTTTGGCAGAATCATCAATGCAAGTACTGATATCTTTGGCGTATATAATGTGCTCCGCGGTGGCGCGTAATATTTTCATGTCGGTAAAATAATAAAGAAATAATTTGTTTTGTTCGAAAAGGGAGAAGGGCACACCATACTCCATAAATAAGCTACACCCCTAGGGGCGAAAACGCAACGGGCGCACCTGAAGTTTTGAAGCGCTAGTTTTAGTATTTAAAAGTGTTGTTTTGAACATAACAGTGCAAATGTCAGTTAATTTTATTAAATAACAAAAATATTAATCAAAAAAGTACCTGTATTTTAAGATACATTCAATTGATTGACTAATGTTTACCTTTGTCATTCATAAAACTTGAACAATTGAATATTAACCTCACTGCTTTTTTTGGAAAGCGACTTTTACTAGCACACAGTGGTGGTTTAGATAGTAGCGTGCTGGCTCATTTGTTGCTTGAAGCTTCAATTGATTTTAGTGTAGCACATTGTAATTTTCAATTGCGAGGAAATGAAAGTGATGGTGATGCCGATTTCGTTAATGAATGGTGTCGTAAACACAATATCCCTTTTTTCTCAAGTTGTTTTTCCACTAAGAAATATATGGAGTTCCATAAAAAAAATACCCAATTGGCTGCTAGACAATTAAGGTATCAGTGGTTTAATAGCTTGGTAGAAGCGCATAGGTTTGAGGCTTTATTAACAGCACATCATCTTAATGATCAATTTGAAACGTTTATAATTAACACAACAAGGGGGACAGGTATTTCAGGTCTTTTAGGGATTCAAGAAAAAGATAAATTATACAGACCCTTACTTCAGGAATCTAAAAATTCATTAGTTGCTTATGCAAAAAAGCATAAAATAAAATGGCGTGAAGATGGTTCAAATGATACAAACGATTATTTACGAAATAGCATTCGTCATTTGGTTTTAGAGCCTCTCACAAAACTTCAGCCGCAGACCCTAGATAATTTTAAAACCACTCTAAGTCATTTAACGCAAGCCAATTCCTTTATCAACAGTTCATTGGACACATTAAAGCAATCACTTTTTATTCAGAATACGAATCATATAAATGTATCGGTAGCTGCATTAATGAATATTCCTCAACCTTTGTTTTGTATTCACCATTGGTTTTCTTCCATAGGTTTTGAGGCGCAGGAGGTGTTGAAACTTCTCGATTCTGATAGTGGAAAAATACTAATATCAAAATCCCACCGACTGCTACGTGATCGTTCAAATTTAATATTGATAGAAAATACCTTCAAAAAAAAAGACTCTTTTCCGATAGATCTAAAAAGTTCTGACATGCAACTGCCAATTAATTTGTCATGGGAGTTCATTGTAGCTTCATCCTCTTCTTGGGAGTCATATGAAGCAGCATTAGATTATAAACTGTTAAAAAATTCTCTTTTCTTACGAAAGTCAATGAAAGGAGATTACTTTTATCCAACGGGAATGACTGGTAAAAAAAGCCTCAGTAAATTCTTTAAAGACGAAAAATATTCCCTTTTAGAAAAAGAAGATCAATGGCTTTTATGTTCAGGAGATAAAATTGTTTGGGTGGTTGGTAAAAGATGTGACCGTCGTTTTACTGCAAATAAAAAAACAGAAACAACCGTATTAATAACATGGGCATGAAATTAAACTGGATTATATTTTTATTATGGAGTGTTTCTGTTCACGCGCAGCTAGATTCAGAGCCTGTAGTTTGGGAAACCCACCTAGAGAAAATCGAAGAAAATCGCTTTAAGCTATTTTTCGATGCTTCTATTGCCCCTAAGTGGCATTTATATTCTCAATTATCAAGTAAAGATGGAGCTTTGCCTACTGAATTTGTTTTTAATCCTAAAGGATATGAACTTATTGGTAATGTTGAGGAAAGTCCAACAGTTACGGCTTATGATAATGTATTTGAAATGGACCTGATCTATTTTAATGACAGGGCAACTTTTCAGCAAGAACTACTAATAATAGATCCTTCCCTAACGTCAATTGCTGTAGAGTTAAATTACCAAGCATGTGATGACCAACTGTGTATTTTTAGGTCTGAAACCTTTTTATTTTCATTAGATGGGAAAAAAGTTTCCAATTCGCTAATAACTGATGCTCGAAGCCAACTTCTATCATCTGAGTTAAAGCTTGAATTATCTAATACAGACTACTTAGAAAGCACGCTTTCAGAGAAATCAACTAATTCATTTTTAAATATTTTCTTTTTAGGATTTTTTGCCGGATTACTAGCATTATTAACACCTTGTGTTTTCCCGATGATACCCCTTACAGTATCTTTTTTTTTAAAGCAGGCAACTAAACATTCTAAAGGAGTTTATAATGCTTTGTTGTATACTTTTTTCATTATATTAATTTATGGATTGTTAAGTTTACCTTTTCATTTTATAGATTCTTTGAACCCTGAAATTTTAAATTCTCTAGCCACAAATGTGACCTTGAATTTGATCTTTTTTGGTGTGTTTGTGTTTTTTGCGTTTTCCTTTTTTGGATTTTACGAATTGACGCTTCCCTCACAATGGGGAAATAAAACAGATCAAGGTTCTAATTTTAATGGGGGAATAGGTATTTTCTTCATGGCACTAACCCTAGCAATTGTTTCTTTTTCATGCACGGGACCCATTTTAGGAACTTTATTGGCAGGTTCATTAACCACTGATGGAGGCGCAATGCAGCTTAGTGTAGGAATGTTAGGCTTTGGAATTGCCTTAGGATTACCTTTTGGCCTTTTTGCTTTATTTCCAAACACATTAAATGTACTCCCGAAATCTGGAGGATGGATGAACACTGTGAAAGTTGTATTAGGCTTTTTGGAATTAGCACTTGCTCTAAAGTTCTTTTCAAATGCAGATCTAGTTTCCCATTGGAATTTATTAAAACGAGAAATTTTTATTGGAATTTGGACCTTGATTTCATTGATGTTAACCCTATATCTTTTTGAAATATTTCGTTTTAAGCATGATGTTAAACAAAAGCTAGGAATTCCAAGAGGAATAGCGGCAACCCTCAGTTTACTTTTCACTGCTTTTCTTGTTTATGGCTTATTTTCAGATAAAAATGAATTAAAAATATTAAGCGGTTTTTTACCCCCTGAATTTTATAGTATTTCTTCTAAAGAGTCAGACTGCCCTTTTGGGTTAGACTGTTATAAAGATTATAAAACTGGTTTGGAAATGGCTACTACTTTAAACAAACCCATTTTATTAGATTTTACAGGTTGGGCATGTGTTAATTGTCGGAATATGGAAGAAAATGTATGGTCAGATTCAGAGGTGTTTTCGTTATTAAATGAGAATTATATCATCATCTCTCTATATGTGGATGATCGAAAGGAACTTTCTAAAGATGCACAATTCAATTATCAATATCCAGATGGACACATAAAAGCCATTAATACTATTGGAAAGAAGTGGGCCACTTTTCAAACCATTAATTTTAAAACGGCATCTCAGCCGTATTATGTCCAGATGATGCCAGATGGTTCAATTCTTAATAGCGCTATTCAGTATACTGACACACCCACTTTTAAAGCCTGGTTAGAACAAGGATTAAAGAACAGTAAGAATGAACTGCCAAAAGCGGAGTACCTTACTTTCTAGAGGGGGTCATAAATAGCTACTGCTATTTTAGAGTCTCCTGTGCCATAATACAAGAACCATTTTCGATTAAAAAACACTAGTCCTTCAACAAAACACACCTCATTTACTTCACCTACTTTTTCATAATCTTTATCTGGATAAATGAAATATGAAGGCGTTCTATCTATTTGTTTGAATGGAGCAGCTTTGTCAAACAAAGCTTGACCTGCAGCATAAGTGAATTTAGGTAAGGAAGGATCATTGAAATTCGCTGCATTACTAGCATTATATATTAAAACAATTCCTTTTTCGGTATAAAGAGCATATGGTCCAGGTTCTACTAAACGACTATCAAAAAATCCTTTTCTAGGATGTAATACAGATATTAGCTCACCGTTTTCTTGATTAATTGCAGCTTCCCATTTAATTAAATCTTCTGAGCTAGCCATAAAAAGTTGGGTATCTCCAAAATACATCCAGTATTTACCATCAATTTTTTTAGCAACTTGTTGGTTTCCAATTAGCTCAGTAATAATCGCTCCAGATTTTGACCAATAGTTCTGATATTTTTCACCTTTTAATACGGAACCATGTTTTGTCCATTTTATTAAATCTGCTGAGGATGCACTACTTAAACGAGCAATTTTGCCATTATAAGCAGTGTAGGTCATAAGATAATTACCTTCTTCTGTTTTTACAATTCTTGGGTCCTCTACGCCGTCAAAATAACATGAAACACAATCAAGATCATAAGGTTCTCCCTCAACTTTTCTGAAGTTCCATTCTTGCTTAGATTGAGCATCTTTTTTAGGATAAAAAATAGGTTTTTTCTTTTTGGTAAAATGAATTCCATCAGTACTTATTGCCATACCTATTCTAGAGGTGCCCCATTGGTCTTGTGCTCTGTATAAAAGAAACACAGTATCATTTCTTACAATGGCAGTTGGATTTAACACATTACGTTCTTCCCAAGCAACTTCATTTAGGGTCATTGGGTCCAAAAATTTTAATGCCCCAGAGGGTACTAAAATAGGATTTATACTATCAACTTTTTCAAAATAAGGGAATGCCCATGCATGATTTGGTGTTTTTTTTATAGGAGCTTCACAGTTGAATAAAAGTAGTGTAAGTGTGAGGGTTATGAATGATTTCATAAAAGGAAAATTATTGTTCAAAATAAACTTCTTCAAAAGGAACACGGAAACGATCTCCATAAACTCCTTCAGGCTTTCTAATTCCACAGCCAATTACCATACTAATTTCTGCAGTCTTTGGAAGGTTTAGAATATTTTTTAATTGTTTAGAATCGAAGCCTTCCATAGGACACGTATCATAACCTTTCGCAGCCATACTCATCATGAAATTTTGTGAAGCTAAGGCAACACTCTTATGACATACAACTCTTAAGTCCGATACGCCTACTTCTCTGTAAGACGTTTTATTACTTCTAAATAGGGCAATGCCTAATTTATTTAGAAACCCCTGAAGTTGACTTCCTCCACGATAAAGTTTAGGAATTATTTTTTGATAATAACTTAAGGCTCTATCTTGTGTTTTTGAATCGACTACATTATTTTTGGCAAATCCTTTTTTTATAAATTTAATATTAGCTTCAACCCGTGATGGCCATAAATCTCTTCGTACAACAGGAATCACAAGTTGATGAGCTGTTTTTGCGGCAGGCTGGTTAAAACAAGTTGCAGCAATTATTTTTTTTTGAGTTTCAGAGGTTATGTGGTAAAATTCCCATAGCTGTAAATTACTGCTGGTTGGAGCCAACGTAGCATCTTCAATGCATTGCTTAACAAATTTTGAGTCAATAGGTTGGTCAGCGTCATAAACACGTACAGATCTTCGATGTGCGATTGCTTCTGAAAATGTTTTTTCTTTCATACTTAAAGTTTTTTCAATAAAAATTTTAAAAATTTCATAGACTTAGGGTAGGGGGCGAAGCGTTGAGGTAAGTCAAACCAGAATGAACGTTTTACTAGGGGTTTGAAATGGGTAAAAACATCAAAGCTGAATTTTCCATGATACGCACCATTACCACTTGTTCCAATTCCTCCGAAAGGTAAGTTATTGTTAGAAAAATGAATCACAGAATCATTAATAACTCCGCCTCCAAATGAATATTTTTTAATTAAATTATTAATAAAATCTTTTGTAGAGCTAAAAATATAAAATGCCAATGGATTCTTAAGTTTGGTTAAAATAATATCAATATCCTCTTCTGTTTCAAAAGTTAATATTGGTAAAATGGGTCCAAATATTTCATCTGAAATAAGGCGACTTTCCATTGCAGGTTCATCCACTATGGTCGGTCCAAAATATAGATTCTTTCGTGCCATAGTGCCACCAAATATGATGTTTTGTGCTTTTAAATCTTCTACTAGTTTGTCAAAATGTTTTTCATGAATAATACGTCCGTATCCATCAGATTCCTCTGCGTTTTTTCCAAATGCTTTTTCAATTTCTTGAATTAGCGCCACAACTAAAACTTTTTTATAATCTTTTTTGACTAAAATATAATCTGGAGCAATACAGGTTTGTCCACAATTAAGGAACTTACCCCAAACAATTCTTCGAGCTGTTTTTTTAAGATTTGACGTACCATCAACAATACATGGACTTTTTCCACCCAATTCCAGGGTTGTAGGGGTTAAGAATTCTGCAGCAGCTTTAGCTACAATTTTACCTACTCGGGTGCTTCCAGTGTAGAATATATAATCCCATTGGTGTTTTAATAATGCAGCTCCAACGGTGAAATCACCTTGAATCAATTTTACCCAATTTTCGGAAAAAACTTCTGTTAAAATCTCCTCCAAAATTTGAGCAGTATGAGGCGCAGATTCAGAGGGTTTTAAGACTGCAGTGTTTCCAGCAGCAATAGCTCCTATTAATGGAATCATAGCTAGTTGAAAGGGATAGTTCCAGGGAGAAATCAACAATACGGTCCCGTAGGGTTCTGGAATAATAAAGTCTTGTGATGGAAAATTTAATAGACTTCCAGATACTCTTTTAGGTGTTGACCACTCTTTTATGTTTTTTATTAAAAGCGAAAGCTCTTTTTGAACCATTAATACCTCACTAGTATAGGATTCAAATACTGGTTTTTTTAGATCTAAGTACAATGCATCTATTATGCTCGCTTCTTTTCGATTAAGTATTTTTTTTAATTTCTTTAGGTATTCTATTCTTTTTTCTACCCCAGCTGTTTTATGTTGCTTAAAAAAGGCGCGATGTTCTTCTTGAACACTAGAAATAAATGAAGTATCACTATTTTTCAATTTCATT
>TARA_B110000285_G_scaffold11565_2_pt1 | contig 17065 bp, 7 predicted proteins | sample TARA_B110000285 | Tara Oceans TARA_B110000285 (sample SAMEA4397756) | marine metagenome | biome: Polar Biome; feature: [SRF] surface water layer (ENVO:00010504); material: water (ENVO:00002006), including particulate matter (ENVO:01000060) such as... | depth 5 m
GCGCAGCTATAAGAATCTTTTCTTGCAGGCATTACCGCAGTGGTCAAGCCAGCAGCAAGAAACAATTCCTATGAAAGCTGCTCAGACGCCCCCCCCCTTCCCTCTTTACCAAGGCATTGTTTCTTGGATTTCAGCTCCTCCTAGGCTCATAGGACTTCTTATAGCCTGACACTAAATCCTAAATCTTTGGGCTCTTCACTATTTGTTTTTTTCATCGGCCTACTTCTGGCGCGAGATCAAATCCCGCAGTCGCGCTTCCTTTTCCGCGTTCCAGTATCCGCAATCGAGCTGAAGAAATACGGAGGTGTAAGGAATGACCAGATCGGTCTTCAGCAGCAGGACATTAAAAACTTCGGAATCCGCGTCGAGCGTTGCGATGATCTGCTCGTGGGGCTTCACCTGCACAGGCCGATCCTTGAGCACGTCCTTGAGCCGGGCGCGGTATTCTGCCACGCCGGGGGCATCGGCGGGCGCGACATGCTCCAGCTCGGCGTCGAGCATGACGATCGGCTGCACATGCGGCGCGTCATCGATCGCCGCCAACACCGCCTCCAACACCTCGAACTGATCCATACCGGTGGCGATGGTTTCGATGCCGGGCGCGCTCTGTTTAGGATACGCGGCGTCCGCGATCACAATCCAGTTCCGGTGGCCGTATTCCGGCAGCACGGTATCCACGCGGCTTTGCCAGCTCGGAGTACTGCATCCGCTGAGCACAACCCATGTGGCCGCGCATGCGGCAACGGCGAAACTTCTTTTTAGATTGATCATAATTTTTCCTTTAACGCATTAAAAATTTCGGACGAACGGGTGGAGTTCCCAATCAAAGAGCGAGATCGATTTGCAACAAGGCACCCGCTTGAAGCTGTGCGCTTTGCTGGAGATGGATGTCTACACCTTGCCCTGTCTGTTCATGTGATTGGATGGGGAGTTTCTTGCCATCGAGCAAGACGCGGACGGCCACCACCTTTTGTCGATCCGGCACTGCGAGCGTGATGGTCCGGAGGGCGAGATCCCCGTATTTCAGATCGATGGTAGCCGTTTGCCTGGAGCCGTTGCGGGTTTGACTAAAGAGCCCCCAGCCCTCGGCTGCGGTGAAGAACGAGCGGTGTTTTTCAGGCTGCCAGACGGGCTGGAAGCCGATGGATTGATCGGGCCCGTCGTAGCTGAATCCCTGTAAGGCCAGTAAGGCGGACCAACTACTCAGCGCACGGGCGTAGTAGTCGCCACATTCGTCCTCTCCGACAGGGCTGCCGGTGCCGAAGACCGTGGCGTTGGGAGCCGCGGTCACCTCGTCGCCTGCGCGCAGGCGGCCGTCATAACGGTCGTAGATGGCCCGGATCACAGTGAGGCCTTCTTCGAGCATCCCATTCTGCAGCATGGTGGCGGCCATACTATATTCGAATCCGCTCATCGCTTCATCATGGTAGTGCAGGGCTTTATTAGGAATTGCCCCGGGGAAAGCGACCATACGCCAACCTGAGTCACCGTGTCCGAGGAAATCTCTGTAGCGCGACGTGTATTCTCCGTCATCGGTGAGGACATTCCCTTCGTAAAGGCGTCCCAAAGCGGCGACCGTCCGTTCGTGCGGATAGATCGAACCGAGACCGAGTTGGTTGGCCCACCACTGACCGAGAAACATATCAATCGATGCCCCATCGCCCATGATACGGGTATTGGGGAGAAACTCAGGTTTCTCCACGTAGTAGCCCAATGCCTCATCCCAAAGCTGCGCATTCTGCTGGAGCTGGCCCTTCGCGGCAAGGGCAGCATACGCCTCGGCCTTGGCATCGTGGCCGGCAATCTGCGCCAGCTCGGCGCTGGCTTTGAGCGCTGCGATATAGAGCGAGCCGATCCAAGGAGACGTGCCGGATGAAGAGCAGTCGAGGGTATTATGGTAAAGCCCCGTATGCATGCCATCCTGGTCGGGATCGTGGGTTTGGATGGCAAAGTCCATGGCCTTTTCCACCTTAGGCCAATTGTCTTTGGCGAAGTCTTCCTCAGTCGAGAGTTGATGGGCGCGGTATACGCTAAGGAGGGCTCCATAGTGCCCGTCCATGGCGCTATGGCGCCCCGACCCTTGCCGCGAAGGCAGAAGGCCGTCTTCCTCCAGAGTGGCTAGGTCTTGTTGCCTCAGGATTCGATCCAACTCGGGGAAGAGTCTGGCATGGCCTTGTGCGTAGTGGAGCACGTGATTTACGTTACCAAACCACTCTTGTTTGGACGAGGTACTTTCCCACATGCCGAAATAGCCGTCCTTCGTCCAAAATGAGGTGGGCGACTTCAAGACGCTGATATTGGAGGACAAGCGATCGAGGACATAGCGTGGCAGGTTGGAGGCATAGAGCGAATCGCGGTATAAACGGGTATTCGTGTCGAGGTCGCCGAAGTGTTCGGATACATAGTGATCCACCTCGGCCGCATCGGCCCACCAGTTTTCATATTGGCTGCCCGCTTCCGCGAAATACCAACCGGGGATATCGGCGCGCCCGAAGGTGCCCTTCGGGATGTGCCAGCTCAGGACGAACGTCACGGCGCGTTCCGCGCCGGGTGCCAGAGAAAAGGTCTTGGCCAGTGCGCCGTCCACCGTGACGCCTGCTTTGGGGCTGGACGCTTGTTGCGGGCCGGACAGTTTACCGGAGGCGGCAAAGGTATTATGCAGGGCATCCAGGCTGTCCCATGCTGCGGAATGCGTCGTGCCCTGGGCATATGCGGAAAGCACCATACTGCCGGCGTCTCCGGTCATTTTCAGTGAGCTGCGATCCGCCGTCTCCACGATCTCGTTTCGGTTGCTGCCATAGCCCGGATTGCTCCGGCTGTGGGCACCTTCGATCAGATCGTAGCCACTAAAACCAACCGCATTTTGCTGTGCCGCCAGCAAGCTGACCTCAACCGACGACGAACTCGTGTTTTTGACCGTATAGCGGAAGACCGCACTGGGAATGGCGGAGTTCTTCAAGTCCATCGGAATGAGAAAGCTGTAGGCTTCCAGTTCCACCGCGACCGGCAGCGCCGCATCCGAAAAGTCATAGACTCCGAAGGGGTACTCACTCCAGAATTTGAGACTTTGCATCGGTTGAAAATCTCCGACCGCGCTAGTTTGCAAAGCCCGGACCTTGGTGCGCGCGCCCTGCTCGGTCCGGATGGCGAAGAAACTGTTCGGCACCTGTCCGGTGCCGGGGCGTTCTTCAAAGTTATTAAAGATCTGCCACCACTGGCGCTCTGCCTTGCCGTTCAAGCGAATGACGCTGCCGCCGACGGCTCCCACCGGAAAATCCACGGCGGTCAAATAGACCCCCTCATGCACGCGCTTGTCTGTCGGATAAAGTTTTTCCGGCGTCTGAAGCTCGGCAATCCGCTCCCGGTTTTTCTGCAGTCGCTCTTCATAGGACTGCTTGGCCAAAAGCTCACGTTCTTCCTGCTTTTGCGTAGCCAAATGCTCCCCTAGGCGCGCGGCATCGGGATTCGTCGCCACCGATCCGGGGGCCTCTGATTTATGAATCGGCTCCACCAGCACGAGATTGATCACAGAGTTACGATTCCCGGACGCATCCGTGACGGTTAACTGAATCACGCCGTCGCCGTTGGGGCGCAGATTGAGAAAACTATGGTAGATTCCGTCTTGCGCAGATTGCCCCCGCGGCAATTTCGAAGTCAGCGCCGCGCCACTGCCGACCACGGTCACGGTGTCGATACGATTGAAGGCGGCATTGGCCGCCGTCACTGCGGAGATGTTATAGGCCAAGTTGAGATTCAAGCCACTGAGCGTGACCATCACTTCCTCTCCGCCGACGAGATCCCCCGTTACCGTGTTCGGTAAATCGATCAGCGAATCGGCCGGAGCGCCCATCCATGGGGCGACTCCGTCGTTGTTAAAAAAACCTCCAGCCAGCGAGATGCTGACTCCGTCGAGAATCGTGCCTGTCAGGTCACGCACGGCGCCTGCCTGGATCGTGGCGCTCGCGCCAAAATTATTCCAGTTGGCCGTGGGCGTGGGTCCGCAATCGATCCCGATGGTCGTGCCGACCGCAAGCGGCGCCGCAACCGCATTGTTGCTGGCATAAAAAAGGACGGTGCACGCGCAGGCTAACCGTGTCGAATGCTTCAAGACTGCGCTCAGCCGAGCGAGTCCTTTGGCGTGAGAAGTTCCGGTGTCAGGCTGATATTTCATAAATTCCTTAGTGTGTTGACTGTGGGTTAATTTCATCGGTTGTTCTCCTAATTGTATTTACTGACTTGAAAGGAAATGATTCCTATAGTTCAGCGCTCCGTCAATAAGAATCCTATCTTATACTACATTGAGAGCTGTGGATTTTTAAGGCCCTCTTGGGAACGCAGCTGTGCTCCTTCACCCCAAAAGCCCTCTTGCTTGTAAAAATCGGGCTTGTGAATTCTCTCGCCCCGACTGCCAAACTCTACTCCTCCACCCTCAACCTGACAAAGAGCGAGTGAGGGAGCGAGTGAGGGAGGGAGTGAGTGAGGGAGGGAGGGAGGCGATTCTCTTAGCATGTTAGTGTGAAGCACGCTAAGTCCGCGCGATTACAAACAGAGCAGAAATGCAAAGTCTCTGGATCCGTGCTTCACGTTAGTTTATGCTGCGTTTAATTAATATTACTTCTATGTTTGATCCTTCGTCATTTGCCGGCAAATGACGAACAACCATAAAAATGGTTCATCGTCGATTAGCGTGAAAGGTATAGCAAGGAAGCGGGATTGAAGTTCATGGAGGTTGTAACCATACAAACATCAACGACATCAGAACCTAAGCTCCGTATCTTGGCTTCGCCCTTGGGTGCCCCAACCTCCCCCTCTTTATTATGCCCTTGGGTGCTAGCGCAAGCGGTTGTAAAAAATTACGTAGCCTCAGTCAAAGAAGCTTAGTGCGAAGCCCGCTAAATCAGTGATTCTATTCACCCACTCCCCGGCAAATGACGAACAACCATAAAAAAGCCCCCACCGGTAAGGCGAGGGCTTTCGATGCCCTCAACCGGAAGCCCCACACCCCCTACAGTGGTGGACTTCGCGGCTAGAGCAAATCTGACTACGGCGCAACGCGCTCAACCGAGCTAATATTGTCGAGGAACGGACCGAGGCCGCTCACAAAAGCAAACTCAATGCTGAGCATGCCCGTTTCGCTGCTGACCCAAGTATTGGTGAAGGTCTGCCAGGTGTCCTGGCCAAGCGTCGCGGTGTCGATCGTCACCACATTGCTCGAAGCGCCCACCTTGAGCGTGCAGGTCATTACCCCGGTTCCAGTGCCATCATATTGTCCCAGAGCTCTGCCGACATCGAAGGTCACCGTAAGGGTGTCTCCTGTGTCAACAGGCCCAAGATCCTGGCTGATAGTTCCAACGTCCCTCATCAGAGCGAAGAAGTCACCATCCGCCGCACCGCTGGCGGGGAAATGAGAATCCGGAGCGCCAAAATCTTCACGGATGACCGAGTAGCCGCCACCGCCAGTTGGATTCCAGACGGCATTCATGTTTTGATTCGGATTGGTATAATCCTCAAAACTCGGCTCCTGGACGATCAGATTCAGCGTAGGCAATATGGTCACATCGCTGATGTTATCGAGGAACGGACCGAAGCCGCTCACATACGCAAACTCAATGCTGAGCGGGCCGCTTTCGGTGCTGACCCAGGTGTTGGCAAAGGTCTGCCAGGAGTCCGCCACCAACGTCGCGGTGTCAATCGTCACCACATTACTGGAAGCGCCCACCTTGAGTGTGCAGGTCATTACGCCGGTCTTAGTGCCAGCACCGCCATCATACTGCCCGAAAGCTCTTCCGACATCGAAGCTCACCGACACGGTGTCCCCGGCATCTACAAAGGTTCCAAGATCCTGACTGATCATTCCGGCCTCCCTCATCATAACGTAGTAGTCACCCTCCGCTGCACCGTCCGCGGGGAAATGAGAATCTGGAGCGCCAAAATCTTCATGGATGATCGAGTAGGCGCCATTGACGGTCGCATTCCAGACGGCGTTCATGGTTGAGGGCGCGGAGGTATAGTCCTCAAAACCCGCCTCATTCGTGGTAATGAACAAGAACTGCGATACTTCCTCGACCAGTCTGAAGAATCGATCTGAGCCGTCAGGTAAGACGCCAGACAGCGTATTGGTTCCTGTTCCGGAAGCTTGGATATCTTCATAAGTCTCCACACCGTCGTTGTAAACCAACCAAGATATCGGGCTCGCGAGCGAAGCGGTGGACTGAAGGTCGTATTGCTTTGCCGTGCGACTGTTCCACACGAAGTCCAGCGTCGCACCGCCTCCGGCGATCTGAAGGATCATTGCCGTCGCCAGCACATCAATCGCTGCGGCATCGGCCGCGTCGAAGAAACCATCGCCGTCTAGGTCAAACTCGGTCAGGTTCAGATAAGCCAACACCTCGGCGTCGGTCATTGAGGGGGACAGCAAGCCCTGGCGTGTGGCCGCGTCATCGCCGCTGTCTATGGAACCATCCAGATAACTGTTGGCCAGTGCCACGTCGAGATCATCCACTACCCCGTCCTTGTTCACATCGCCCGCTGCAGCAACATACACTTCGGAGAGCGAAACATCAAAAATGGCGACCTGAGTATTAAGCAAATCGTTGCCGACGTCTTCCGGTGCAATCACCGGAAAGTTCGGAATCACCGAGGCGTTTATGTGTTTGAAGAGTACGTTCACCTGTCCGCTCAGGTCAGCACCGTTGACCAGCGTTTCGATGGGTTCGACAGCAGCTGGATAGTCACCCACCACCTCGATCAGCGCGTTATTCGCGGCGGAGGAGGCTGTATTGGTCGCGTCCACGCCGAATGTCAGAGCGGCCGTGAAGGTTGATAAGCTGGTGTCCGATCCACTGTTAAAACTGACTGAAAACGTGTATGTCAAAGCCGGATCAATCGTCACGCCACTGAGGATGTCCTCCTGCACCATGCCGTTGCCATAGCTCATGGCCGAGTTCATCACAATGGCTTCACCATCGGTCCACAGCGTATCAAGATAGAATGTGCCGTTCAGGTCGCCGGAATCGCCCGTGACCAAGTGCTCAGTGCCAACCAAGTCGGCGAGGAGGTTCGTGTCTTCTTTGTAAGGTGCCCAGCCAGTCACATTCGCCGTCCGGTTTTCGAAATCAAGGAAATCACCATACGAACCATTAATGTTCCATACCTGCACACCCCCTACCGCAGGATTTTGGCTATCCACCTGATCGAAGCTTCCGTTCGGAATGAGGTTGGGCATCTCCGGACCCGCGACTTCCGGGAACGGTGTGGCCAGCGGAAGCGGATCAAACGTGATTCCCGCCAGGCCACCGTCGATCGCGTCGCCATCCCCGTTGAGTGCGGCCAGGCTAAACGTACTTTGAACACTGATATCGATATCGAAAAACTGGATATCAGGATCGCCGTCGATCGTAATTCGTCCAGCAGCCGAGCCGGGAATGCTGCCTAGGGCAGGATTATAAAGGTTGAACTCATATTGATCGCTCGTGTTCACGAAATCCGTCACGAAATCCGTCACGAACCCGATGCGGTACCTGCCCGGATCCAATGTAATGCTGAGGATATCCATGAAACCGGCACTCGCCACATAAAAGCCCAAGTCTCCAACCGTCATGACATCCCCTTCACTAGACGGGTTATTCCGCGTGGCCGACGCCCCCGCCGGGCCGCCGTAGATTTCGAGGTCGGACGTTGTCGCCATGCCAACCACATAGGAAGGCAGATCCATATAGTTGATGGCCGCGCCCATAGTCGCAGCGATCGCCGTACCACTGGTCACCGTACCCCCGCTACCGGCCGCCGCCGTTCCGTCTGTCCCGAACCATATATAGCCGTCTTCCCCATATACGTTATTATTATTGGGGTCCATTGTTTTTGGATTGGCGGGATCGTCAAGACTCCAGCGCTGCACTTCGTACAAACCGGACACCGCCCCGGCAAGCTCAAGGCTGTCGGCAGCCATAGCTGCCGTTGCAGTCAGTAAGAATACTGCTGATGAGAGGTATTTTTTATTCATGATTTTTCGGGTTCCTTTTTTGAGGGGGGTTTAAGCCAGTAGTTACTTACTTCACAGGAAATGATTCTTATGTTTTCAGCGCGCCGTCAACAAGAATCGTATCCTTTTAAACGTTGAGAGCTGTAAAATAAGGAACTGCAGCGTCCACTTCACAACAACTGGGCAATTTTAGGATGAGAAATTTCAAGGACACCCACGTTTCCGGCGCCTTAAACAGGGGTGTCCTCAAAATCTTCACCCAGCTACGGCCAAGGTAGCGCCGTGGACTTCTTATCGCCTGACACTAAATATTTCCCCTAAATATTTTCCCTGACACTAAATATTTTCACGCGAAGCGAGACGGAAGGGTTGCTGATTGAGTCGGTCGCAATCACAGCGAAAAACCCCTCCGTCCCCGCAGACGGGGCCACCTCCCCTTAGCACATATCCTTATACACAAGTCCGAGGGTCTTGAAGTTGACGGTAAAAAAACTCCTTCCCTGCCAAGGGAAGGTGGCTAGCGAAGCGAGACGGAAGGGTTCTCCGCCGAGCCTAAGCGTTTTTACCGCCTTGACTTAAATAACCGTGAAAACCCCTCCGTCTCGGCAGACCGAGCCACCTCCCCTTAGCAGCATATCCTTATACATAAGGAGGGTCGTGAAGTTAGCGGCAATCAGCTCCTTCCCTTACCAAGGGAAGGTGGCTCGCGGAGCGAGACGGAAGGGTTCTCCGCCGAGCCTAAGCTTTTGTTAACTGCCGTGCGTATCTGTTCTAATACCCACTCTGGGTGGTCGAAGACAGTCTTGTTTTCAAATCGAATCACTCGAATGCCTGTCGCTTGAAGGAAGAGTGTGCGCTCGTGGTCGTATTCGGCAGCCATCGCGCTGTTATGCGCCTGCCCGTCCAGTTCAATGGCCAGCTTTGATGCTGGACAGTAAAAATCTAAAATATACTGCCTGACACTGTGCTGGCGACGGAACTTTCGACCTTCGAGTTGCTTGCCTTTCAGGTAAGTCCAGAGTTTCGCTTCAGCAGGCGTCATATGACTCCGTAGTTTTCTACGAAAGTGCTTTAGCGCAGGCAAGTTATTGAGTCGCTCTTGGTCACCATCAGACATACGTTACAGATTACTTCAAGGGATGGACATTGCCAGTGAAAACCCCTCCGTCTCGGCAGACCGAGCCACCTCCCCTTAGCAGGGGAGGAGCTTTAAATTGTGCATTAATGACGTGAATTTGATAATACAAATATATGTAGAAGGATATGCTTAGCAGGGGAGGAGCTTAAATCAGTGCATTAATGACGTAAATTAGACGATCTAAAGATATGTATAAGGATATGCTTAGCAGGCGAGGAGCCTCACCTGGTGCATTAACAACGTTAGTTTGGCGATGCAAAGGCATGTATAAGGATATGCTTTGCCGAGGCTTCGTGAGGCCATTCAGCAACTCGAACTCACTTAGGGTGTGACGAGTCGAACTTCATCCAAATGCGTGCGCCCAGGCTGTTCCATATCAAACACGAGCGTAATAGCGGCACCGCTGACAACACGCCCCAGTGGCACTTGAACCACACGAGGCGTCAAGTCTGCGACAATCGATACTGGACGGCCAAAGATGGCATCCTCTCCCACTCCAGCGATCGCACCGACGACACAATTCGTCATGACGCCAAATTCAAGATGAGTGCCACTGCTACCCTCGCTTGGTGTATACCGCAGGGTGACGCTTTCACCATTCGAGGTCATCGTGACCTTATCCTTTGATGCACCCCCACCCAAATAGCCTCCAGATTCCATCGTGAAGCCTGCTTGGTTCATGTTCGGATCGTAGGCAGGATTCTTGCGTGGAAGAAGCGTTTCCGACTCGGCTAACTGGGCATCCAACCAGCAATTCAGACGGCAAGCGACCTGAGGAAAGGTCGCGGCGAGGTTGTTCACCTCACCCACATCGCTGTGCATATCGTAGAGCTCTAGGTGGTCTCCTTGGTTTGGCCCGGTGTGAAAGAAGCGAAGCAATTTCCACTTCCCATCACGCACCCACACATTCGAGATGTTACCCGTCGCGAGAACCGTGTGCCCAAACATACTCGTGATCGGCGGACGCTCCATCGTATCACCATCAAAAGCCGGCACGAGACTGACACCATCCAACACGGCGGCTTCTGGAGCTTCAAGATTCGCAAGCTCTAGTAGTGTCGGGAAAAAGTCGTAGCTAATTGAAATCGTATCGGTCCATGCACCCGCAGCCACTTGACCAGGCCACTTCACAATCAAGGGCACGCGTGAACCACCTTCGTAGTTGTTGCCCTTCCCTGCTTTAAGCGGGAAATTATCGGTAGGATTTACACCCTCTGGACGGTCATACATATTGCCGCCGTTATCGGATGAGAACAGTATGATGGTGTCCTCATCGAGACCAAGACGCTTCAGCGCTTCGCTGACCTTGCCAACATTGTCGTCCATCGTCTCCACCATGGCAGCCATGATGGCCGACTTTTGATACTGTGCATTTGCAGCTAAAGGTGCGTATTTCTCGATCAACTCCGGCTTGCCTTGAAACGGTGCGTGCACGTTAAAAAACCACAGTGCGAGGAAGAAGGGTTCGTCTTTTTTTGATTCGATAAAACGAACCGCTTCGTCGCCGATCACGTCATCGCAATTTGGGTGACCTTCGACTTCGGGCATATTGGTCACTTCTGGATCCCATGGGCCGAAGAAGCCAGGAGGCGGTGGACCGGGAAAGGCACGCCCACCGACGACATGATCAAAACCATAACTTTCAGGAATGTAGGGGTCGTAGCCGAGGTGCCACTTGCCCATGAAGGCAGTCGCGTAGCCAGCATCTTTCAGCAGCTGAGAAATGGTAATCGAATCCAGCGGCAAACGATTCGCCGTTTCAGGATTTGTCATCGGGTAGCCGGGAGCTGCGGTATCGCGCTCTTTGGGCTCTAGCTTGTTTTCAGTCAGGTGCCCTTCTGGCGTCGTGATTCGTAAACGTCCGACAGTCTGCCCAGTCAAAATACTCGCACGTGTCGGCGTGCAGAGTGGACTCGATGCGTAGGCATTGGAAAAGCTCAGCCCTTGCGCGGCGAGCGCATCCACGTTGGGTGTATCATAAAGCTCACTACCGTAACAGCCAAGGTCGCGCCAACCAAGGTCATCGACAATGATCATAACAATATTGGGGCGCTTTGTTTCAGCAATGAGCACCATAGGTAAGAGAAGGCATAGCGCCAGAGTTCGAAGTTTAATCGTCATAGTTATTCCTTAAAGTCCGTTTCGATCTCGATATGATAGGCACCGGCAGGCACTAACAGTTCACATTTTCCAAAACGTAAGGTCGACTGGTGCTTTAAACGTGCTGGCACTGCGTTTCCATCCAAGCGCATCTGAGCCCACGTTAACGCAGGCAACCGCAAGATGGCATCGGCACCTTCAGGGATAGTGAAATCAAAAGTGCACTTCGATTCCGTCACCTTCCACTTGGATACGTATAAACCTGCGTTGGTTTCAAGTGAGCCACCGCCAGAGCTCATACCGCCCCCTGGAAGTGGAGCCAGAATGGCACGTTTGTAACCCTCGAAGTCCGGATGCGGTGCGATGCCGCACACTCGTTGATACAACCACTCTCCAATCGCGCCATACGCATAGTGATTGAAGGAATTCATCTCAACCGGGCCAAAACCGTCCTCCTTCGTCCAGCTATTCCAACGCTCCCACATGGTAGTGGCACCGTTGACAATCGGATACAGCCAGCTCGGATAGGTCTCCTGCTTCAACAGCCGGTAAGCCACATCGCAGCGACCGATTTTGGTTAAGACAGGATTCAGCAGCGGCGTGCCGAGGAAACCGGTCGAGAGGTGCCACTCGCGGGACTCGATGCCAGCCACCAAGCGCTCACCAGCGGCGGCCAGTAACGCTTCCGGAACCAGATCAAAGCCCAATGCCATTAAATAACTGGTCTGCGTGTCACCAAGCACCAGACCGGATCGAGTGATAAAATGAGTCTGAAAGGCGGCTGTAATTGCAGCAGCCAACTCCGCATACTGTTTGGCAATCGCAGTCTCCCCTAAGGCATCGGCCATGCGTGCCATCATCTGAGCATCACGCGCAAAGTAAGCGGTGCCGATCAGATCTTTCGGAGTGGGCCCCCACTGAGGTTTGACCGCATCGACGGCGAGCCAATCTCCATAGACCGTATCGGGCTGAATGTAATCCACAGCCTGCTGCTCAAGAAAGTCCATGTAGGTGCGCATCGCAGCCCAATTCTCTTTGACAATATCAAGCTGACCGTAGTGCTGCCAGACAGCGTGCGGCACGATCACCCCGGCATCGCCCCAGCCGGCGTTCCCATGCCAACCGAGAATATCCGGTGCGGTATCAGGAAACGCGCCATCGTCGCGCTGGCCATCGCGCATCGCATCCATCCACTGACGAAAGAAGTCTGCGCAATCGTAATTGAAACAAGCCGTATCAACAAATGCCTGCGCATCGCCCGACCAACCCAGGCGCTCATCGCGCTGCGGGCAATCGGTCGGCGCTTCCAGAAAGTTGCCCCGCTGCCCCCATACGATGCAGCTTTGCAATTGATTGATCAGTGGGTCCGAACACTCGAACGCTCCGATCGCCTTCAAATCATTATGCAACACGCACGCAGTCAAATCGTCGGCCTTAAGGTCTCCGTCAACTCCCTCAATTTGCGCATAGCGGAAGCCATGAAAGGTAAAGTGCGGCATGTAACTCTCCGTCTCCCCTCCCCTACAGATGTAAACATCCGTAGCAATCGCATGACGCAGATTCTCGAGATACAGCGAACCGTCAGCTTGAATCATTTCGGCAAACTTCAACACGACCCTTTGTCCCGGCTTTGTATGACGTAATTGGATATGCATGACGCCCACTAGATTCTGTCCGAAATCAGCGATGAAATTCGATTCCACGCAGCGTAAATCGACTGGCTGACGTCGTTCAGTGATTCGCACAGGTGGGCATTTTTTATCCGTCAATTCGATCGCTGGAGCGGTCACAGAAGCCACCGACTCCCAGCCGACAGCCTCACCCTGAGACGAGGCCCAATCGTCGACGACCTCACGCGCGTCGTAGGTCTCGCCATTGTAAATGGACTGCTCCACAACCGCCCCAGTGCGCCAGCTCCAATCCGCATCGGTGGCGAAGCTTTCGCTCGATCCGTCGTCATAAGTCACAACCAGTTCGGCGACAAACATGGTGCGTGGCGCATACGCCACCGCGTGCCCTTTGGGGCCGAACGGGGCGCCCGCCCAGCCATCTGCCAGCACGATACCCAAGCAGTTATCACCGGCTTCCAATTGCCGCGTCACATCATAGCGACAGACATACGCCCGCTTACGATAATCACTCCAGCCAGGCGTAAAAAAGTCCTGCGCCACGCGCTCACCATTGATCCACGGCTCAACCACGCCGAGCGCAGAGAAGCGCAGCTCCGCATGCGCAGCTGCCGATTTCAATGCGAACTTCGTTCTAAAATAGTGAGCCGCATGTGAGGCATCAACATCGGAGTCTGTGGAAACAATCCACGAGGCTTTGGAAGAAAAAGAAGTCATGTATCGATGCGGAAGAAATTCGCGTTAAAAAAAACAACTATGAGAGGAAAAGATCGCACTAGAGGCACAGCGACTAAGGCACAGTCGAAGCGCTACGCTATTCGATAATATTTGGGCGCGAATCGGGTCCGTTATCCCGATGGTCGATCACACGAAACGGGCTCTCTGCCGGGTCTCCGCTACCGACGGCATAGCCAATAAAGAGCTGCCGCATGTTACCGCGAAATGGATAGCGATTGGAGAAGATCAACTTGGCTTGCCCCTCATACATGGCACCGATTTTGAACTTAAAGTATTGCTTCTTATCGCTCTTAAATCGGGTAACAATGTCTTCTCCCGGCAGGATACTGTCGCGCTGGTCATTGAGCAAAACCACCAGATTCGCAGGAGTGAAATTAATGAAACGAACTGAACGCAAAGGCTGCCCCTTCAGACTCATATCAATTGCTATGGCAGCGTAGGTTGCGCCCGTTTGCTTCAGTGCAAGGATGATGTCCTTCGAACCGGTCGGCACCTGAGCTTCGCCAGAAGGGATAAAAATCTCTTCGCCCTCTTCATCGAGGCCTTTACGGTAAATCACCAGCGGATTAGCACCGTCATAATAATGCGTCTGACTGATTCCCCTCACTGACTGGAGGCGCTTGTAATCACGATCATGACGGATATAAATGTCTTCCGCTACTGGTGCTGTCACCAAAATCTTAAATGCCAGATTATCTATCGCATTGATCCGCGGAAAATCGGAATAGTCCACTGTTTCCATCTCTGCCGGCCTTAAATCATCTACCTCAAAGTCAGCCTCTGATTGTGCGGATAAAGCGACAGCCGACCCAGTAAAGAGTAGAATTAATGTTAAGAATCTATGCATATTAAAGAACCTCTCTTTCATCTAACCACCGAAGAGACAACACCTTGTATTGACGTCCTAAGTTGCCAGTTGGATTAATAATGGAGTCGGCGACATCGACTGGCTCGGCAATCCGCTGAACCACGGCTTCGCACCAAGCCTTCGATTCAATATTTCCGGAAATACCCGCCAATGATTCCCCGTAGGTGCGAATAGTAAAGGTATCGCCCCGCACAGTCATCAACGAACCAAGCCCCGCAAGCACGTCCGCTTGCGTGAGAAACCCCGGAGCTCCAAACATCGTGGACCCACTCTCACCGCTCGGCATGCCAGTCTCATGCTCGGGATACTGAGTATTCCCTGGGGCCTGCGTTGGGGTTAATTCCGCGTCTATATAAAATGTATTGTTCAGACTCACACTTGTAGGAGACGTCGAAGTCTTGTCGATCGCGGCTTGCAAGGTGCCCTTCAAACCTAGGAAGTCTGCATCGCGCGTGGTGCCGTCGGCAACCAGTCGGCGATTCACAAAGTCCGCCATCGAAAGAAACGGCCCGCGCAGTTTCACCTCTTCGACCATTGCCGTGGCCAAGAGATCGATTTCCGCTTCGGTCAACGAGCGCAGAGCCGACCATGTTTGCGGCGAGGCAACGTCCACGGCTGCAGCTTCTGCGAGAATCGGAAACGCCCGCGAAGTGATCGGCGCCCGACCGATGTCGTTACTCGGGCTATCCTCAGCGGAAAGCACGGACTCGCCCAAGTGCGAGGCCAAGAACATGCGCCACGCATCCACGGAGGTAGAGTTCACGTTGAAGCCACCCTCCACCACGACACTGGCGGCCGCCTGTTCAAATCCAATGATCGAACTTCTCAAGTCCGCGGCATCAGGAAAAATCCCGGCGGAATTGGCCACAAGCCGGTTTCGCCCATTCGGCAGCACCGTGTTCTCAGTCACAGGTGTCCCACTATCCTGAGGAATGGTGGAGACAAAGAACCGATCCCACAGTGACTCATTGAGCAGATACGACAGATCCGTATAGTTGACTCCACCATGAGTCTCCTGGACCGCATTACGGGCGACATGTGTATGCGCTTCGGAATTTCCGAAACTGAAAGACGGCTGCCAATACCACTGACCAAAGTTAACATTCTTGAGAAAACCAAGTGACAGCAGGCCCGTTTCTGATCGCACGGAATCATAAAGTGGATAAACAGTGTTACCGGTGGTGAAGCCTACATTGTTCACATGCAGACCGTATCCGCCAAGTGTATCGTAACCATCGCCGGCAACATCTTTATATGCACCGTCCTCCTTCGGTATGTCTGAGGGGAACGGGGTCCCATTGAACCAACTGTGAGCCGGGATCGCATCCTCATGCATACGGGAACTTGACACGCTAGCAAGAAGAAGAGGGTCATCACGATGATAGCCCGGAACAGCCAAATTATGACGTGCGAGAAGGCGCATTTTATCTACAGAATTCCCTCCCATCTGACTCGTCACGAATCCGTGCCCACGAATATAGTCCGCTAAGAAAGGATCATCGAGAATCACGTCCTTACTTCGAAAACGAGTCAATGTTGTGAGTGGATCGTAAAGACCACCTCCCTCACTTTGTTGACCAGCATCATTGATATGTTCCCAGTCAATGGTGGTGTCATTAAGGTCATCAGTGCTCAAATCAATAAACTCAAGCAGCTTCAGCTCTCCACCAGAATCCACATGATACAGTTTTGCAGTGAGACTCGGCTCCTTAAACATAGGGGCATTTGAACCCGACGTCGTATCGCGTAAATAGAGCGTAGCCTCTAATTGATCAGCTGGATCGGTGACATGTGGCGGATCTGGCGCAGTTGCAGGCACTGGCGTGATCACCTCATTCGATACAATATAGAAGAACCCAGAAGATCCTTCATTCTCATTTGCCAAGATGTTATGATCATTGAAAGCGGACGTGCTGAAATTTGATTCGAAATGTTTGATATTCGTGTTCACGTATTCGCTATCCGGGTTATCCGAGTGCTTGTCCTTCGCCGTATATAAAAGTGTCTCACCGGGCGCAAAACCGTCGTTATCTATAACAAATGTTAGGTAAGGAAACTCGTCATCCGAGCTAATCTGATACTTCCCCTCATTCGGATTTCGCTTGAGTGCTTTAGGATTATTGTTCGACCAATTAAAGTGCGAAAAACTACTGGTCACATTGCCAATGTTCCCCTGATAATTGAAGCCTTGTGTCACATTAGTCGCCGCGAAGCTAAATCCACCATCATCAATCTGAGTGTTCAAGGTCGTTTGAGCGCGCACTTGGACGACATATTTCGCCGGAGCGATGGGCACATTATGTGGGTTCCATAAAACGAATTTCGGGTAAATCAAATGCACTAACCTGGTCGTCCCCGACGGTTCAATCTCAAAGGACAGCCCCAAGTAAACCGCCGTGCGCAGAATGACGGGGTGCAAGCCATGCTGATCCACTTCGTGCGACCGCGGCGCCGGAGGGGTGCCACCGGAGAAGCCCTCGATCTCACTGCCCGCCTCATACCAACTTTTGATCAGACCAAACTTAGGGAGCTTGGCAGTATCGTAATCAATCTGCGTGGAGAGATCGCTGAAACGTCCTTCATAATGATTTGGCTTTTCATCGGATGAACCG
>TARA_B110000285_G_scaffold228811_1_pt1 | contig 16952 bp, 22 predicted proteins | sample TARA_B110000285 | Tara Oceans TARA_B110000285 (sample SAMEA4397756) | marine metagenome | biome: Polar Biome; feature: [SRF] surface water layer (ENVO:00010504); material: water (ENVO:00002006), including particulate matter (ENVO:01000060) such as... | depth 5 m
ATTATACACAAAAAGTCTCAAGGGATGTTCAGGAACAAATGGAGCCATACGATGCTGTTATTATGCCTGTTATTACAAGTGAGCCAGCCCTATTAGGGTCAATTACACCTTCTCAAATGGATACTAATATTAATAGAATAATAATGAATCTTGGGCTTGGCTGGATATTTAATATTCCCTCTGTAAGAAATAAAATATTAGACGGACTAGCGCCAAAAAGTCTCTGGTTTGCTCCTGGATGCATGCTTCAAAATATTACTGGGCAACCTTCAATTTCTTTGCCTATCTATTGGACAGAGCAAAATCTTCCAATAGGTGTTCAATATGTTGGAAGTTATGGTTCAGAGGCATTGTTACTTAGATTAAGCAAGCAACTTGAAGATCATTATGAGTGGAAGAAAAAAATTCCTTCTCTTTAAGCGATACTTAAGTACTTAATTCTTGTTTTAAAGCCAAAACTAAGTACAAAAATATTTATGGTGCTCGCAAATGCTATAAATTTTTGTATTGTAACATGTTGTTTTAACGCATCAATACTATCAAATGGGCTTCCACCAAATAATTGGTACAAAACATAGCTAGTGGTGAATATGAAAAAAGCTAACGTCAAGTATGCATAGAAATTAGGAACCGAACTTCTAAAGAAAACAAAGACATATATAAGTCCTGCTGGCATTAATATTCTAAATGCATTTATTGCAAAGAAAATATGCTCACTTCTATATAGGTCATGTGGCGTCAACCCAACTCCAGCAAAAAAAACTGTTCCTATAAAAAAAAAGAAAGATCCAATTATTGCAGAATAAAAGTTTATTTTATTATCTTTAAATAACATTGGAACAAATAAAAACCCAATACCAACTGCAACAAATAAAAACATTGATAGATTAAAAAAAAATTGTGATAAAAAATTAATTTCACCTGAGCGAGACGTATAACCACCTAAATCACTTAAAAAATTATGATTAAACGAATAGCCAACTTGTTGAGGATCTAGTAGGTTGCCTCCTGGATAAAAATATGCAGCAACTAAACATGAAATTACAAAGTAAATAGGAACAAATCTTAGAATAGTTACAGTAAAAAAATTATACATTATAAGCCTCTTCTTTTAATAAAATTATCAAAACCATAAGTAAACATTAATAGAGAAATATTCATAGAAACGATTACAAGTTTTTGACTTATAGCATTTAACATTAAATCTTTCATTGTAAAAGTTGACTGAAATAATTCTTTTTGTTCAATCGCATCAATTACAGGCTGATCACCAATATGAAATGCATAAATAATAGAAATTATAAACAATATTATTGATCCAATCATATACTTCTTGCTAATTTGACTAAAGTAAAATGCCAAACATATGAATAAGTATGCTAAAAAAACTAAATTAAAGGCTACCTGTACAAAAAAAATGTGAGCTTTAAAAAAGATATCTCCAGGGCTAAGACCAACCAGAGCAAAAAACAAACAAGAAAAAAACATGAGTATTGCTCCTACCCAGGCAAAGATATAAGCATACTTACTTTCATTAAATAAGTGTGGCATAAAAAGAAATCCTATGCCCACCAGTATGTTAAAAAACATAGCTGTATTAAAGAAAAATGATGAAATAAAGTTTGTCTCATTAGAGAGGGTTTTATAAAAACCTAATTCGCTTAAAAAATTTCTAGTAAAATCATAACCCACTTGACTAGAATCAAGATGATTTCCACCAGGATAAAAGTAATAGCCAATAACTATCGCTACTATAAAATATAATAGGAAAAATCTAGGTATAAAGACACACCAAAACTTATACATACGAATTAAAGTTGTGAAAAACTGCCATATATCAAAAAAGCAAGAAATATAGCAACCAGGAGATACATTAGTTTATTGTCAAGATTCATATAAGTAGTAATATTATTTATGAGTAATCCAGATAGATATACAACATATAAAGATTTCTTTCCACACTATTTAAGAGAACACAGCAAAAAAGAAACACGGCTTATGCATTACTTTGGTACTGCATTTTCTAATATTTTATTAATATTTTTATTGATTACGAAAAATTATTACTTGATTCCGCTGGTGCTTATTGCTGGTTATGGTCCAGCCTGGATTGCGCATTATTTTATAGAACACAATAAGCCAGCAACTTTTCAATATCCATTATGGTCCTACATGGGTGATCATCATATGATTTGGCTGATGTTAACTAAAAGATTAAAACATGCTATGTTTCAAGCAGGTGTTGATATTTAGATCAACATAATAAATCTGATCACTAATAGAGAAAGCACTACCTGGCTAAAGAGCCAAGCTGGCCCTCTTATAGTCGTGTCTATTAAGTAGATATGTGCATAACTATGTACTAGGCGTATTGATACATAGATCCAACAATTAATTATAAAAAATAAATCATCTATATTCTGCATATAGGCCAAAGCTGAAATAAAATAAAATATAACTGGGAATTCAAATAAGTTTTTTAAGTTATTCTTTATCATCAAGAGTGATTCAGGTGCTTTGTGTTTTGGGTCTCTTGGAATGCCATTTTTTTTCCAGAACTTATCATTAATCAGCATACTAATTGAACCATAGGTATGTATAAAACCCACAACTAGCGTGAGTATTATAAGAAATAAAATTGGATATATAGTTGCGTTAGTCAACTTATAGCATTCCACTTAATCTAATGATCATGTATGCATTTACTAAAAAAGCACCCGCAAATAAAGGTGCTCGTAAAGGTAGACCACCTAAAATTAAATGATTGCCAAAAATATGATAAATAGAGTGCGCAAGTCTAAAATAGAAAAAATAACACGCCAAATCTACGAAAGTCTGATCAATATTATTAGTCGCAATTATAATGGTTACCGTAGCGTAAAAAAATATTGGAAATTCAAATAAATTAATTAAATTTCTTTGTGCATTTAGCAAGATTCTATTTCCTTGTGGAAAAGTGGGATGACGATAATCTTCACCTGCACTGACCTTATCAATATAAATAGACTTCATTCGCAAAAGCGTAACAAGCAAAAAAACAACTGTTGTTAAGCAGAACATGTTAAATATTGAGCTAAATATATCATTTTCCATCGTGCATTCTCCTTGATTGAAATTAGAATCTATAAGATTATATCTATGTTTACGATCAATAAAACATATTTTTGAAAGGAGGTGGTCTATGTCTAATAGTAGTACTATGGAGCCTACGATAATTATCGAAGGTTTTCAAAATCATGTAGATATTGGAAACCTTCACTTTATGAGTGGAGCTCCGAACTAAAACTACAGAATAACCCTCATAGCAATATGGGGGTTATTTTTTATTTAAGATTTGGTTTAAATTTTCTAGGTTTGCCTTTTTCATTAACAGCAACATATTCCAAAGCGCCCTCAGCAACTATTATTTCTTTTTGATTTTTTTCAACTCTTTTAGCTTCTAGTAAAAATATCATTTTTGAACCTTTAATTTCTTTTATGGAACCATAAACACAAATAAATTTACCTACATGCATTGGACTTTTATATTTAAGCTGAATATTAGCTAGTACAGCGTCACCACCAGATACCATCATTGAATAATATATGCCTCCATGCGCAACTTGTTTTGCAATCCATGCACCGTGACCTGTCCCATATGGATTAGTGTCAGGTGGCTGACAAATATTTCGAATTAATAACTTTTTCATATTTTTTTCCTATAATAATAAACAATTATAATACCTGTTATACAGCCGATTATATTAAATACACCATCAAGAATTTCAAAATTTCTATAAGGTATTACAAAATGTGTAAATTCAATTAAACAGCTGATGATTAATGCAAGACTTACCTCATAAGTATACTCATTTTTAATGTTATTATTTAATTGTGCAAAAACACCCAATAAAAGAAATGTTAAAAAATGAAACATTTTATCTAAATCTAGGCCACTAGCCAACTCTAGTTGACGCACTATCGTAACCGGCCTTGTATATATAAATATTACAAAAGCAGTATAAGTATAAAAAATGATATTTTTCAAATAACTATGAATATTCATCGTATAACTTTTATATAATTAAAGTATATTAACAACATGAAAAATATTTTAATAACCGGTGCTAACCGTGGAATTGGACTCATGTTTGCCCAATCTTTTTCTAGTATTGCTAATACAGTTTATGCAACTGTTAGAGATTTAAATAATTGTGATGAGCTAAAAAAAATTAAAAATGTCGAAATACTTGAATTAGATTTATTAAGTAAAAACAGTATTAAGACTTTTTGTTCCGAACTTAAAGATATTCCTTTGGATCTAATCTTAAATAATGCTGGTGTATTCCAAGATGAACAAATGGAAGAGACAAATTTAGATCCTGACTTATGGCTTGATGAAGTAATGATTAATGCAGTTGGACCAATGACCTTAACCCAAAAATTAAGAGAAAACTTAATGAGTGGAGTTGAGAAAAAAGTTATTTTTATTTCAAGTCAAATGGGAAGTGTTGATGATAATCATTCAGGAGGTTATTATTTTTACCGAACTAGCAAATCAGCATTAAACTCTGCCGCAAGAAGCTTAGCTATTGATTGGAAAGCAGACAATATTTCAGTTCTAATGCTACATCCGGGGTGGGTTAAAACCGACATGGGTGGATTAAAGGCAAAACTAGAAATTGAAGAGAGCGTTAGTTGTATGCTTAAGGTTATAAATGCACTTGATATTTCAAAAACTGGTTCTTTTGTTAACTATGATGGGAAAAAGCTTGAATGGTAGAAAATAACAACCTTCCTGATCACTACAATGATATTGATAAAATATATGATGAAATATGGTCTAGACTAAAGATTGGTAAAAAAGATCGTAACTCTGAATTCCACCAATGCTACGTGGCATCATCTGGAAATAATTTTCCCTCTATTCGAACTGTGGTTTTAAGGCATTTAGATAAAGAACTATTAACTATAGGTTTTCATACAGATATAAGGTCTAATAAAATCAATGAGATAAAGCATAACTCTAATCTAACAGTTTTGCTTTATGATCATGTCGGTAAAATACAGATAAAAATCAATGGAATTGCACTAATTAACCATAAAAATGCTAATACAGAGGCAATATGGTCCAAAATAAGAGATTTTAGCAAGAAATGTTATTTAGTCCAACATGCTCCTGGAACTAACTCTAGCGAAGCTACGTCTGGCTACCCTGAACATTACGAAAATACTCTTCCCTCTCCTCAAGAGCTAGAATTAGGGTATGAGAATTTTTCTCATGTAAGTATATCTATAAAAGTTATTGAATGGCTTTATTTACATCAAAATGGTCACCGAAGAGCAAGGTTTACGATAGATTCAGATCATATTGATAAGCAGTGGATAGCGCCGTAAACAATGAGTATTTTAGTAATCCTTATTATTGCAGCTATGCTGCATGCCTCCTGGAATGCATTTGTTAAAGATCAGAACAATGGCCTGGTAACAGTAACTATCATTTCTTCAACTATGGGCATGTTGGTTCTTCCGTTGACATTTATAGTGGGTTTACCATCGTCTGAAATATGGATTTATCTATTAATTAGCACAGTAGCACACACACTATATCTACACTCCATGACCAGAGCATATTCGCTCTATGATTTTTCTATAGCCTACCCTTTTGCCAGAGGTCTGGCTCCTTTAATAACGGTACTTATCTTAATAATATTTTTTAACGCAGAAGTGAATATGTTTGAGTTTATTGGGATACTGTTAATTGTAAGTGCAATTTTATTATTATTACCTAAGAAAATATCTGAAATTGGTTTTAAAAATATACTTTCAATGATGTATTTTCCACTGGCGATTGCTTTTTATACAATAGTTGATGCTGAAGGTATTCAGCATGCAAATAACCCCTATCAATACATAGTTTGGATTTTTATATTTACCTCAATACCTATGCTTGCTTACAATTTAAGATTTAATAAAAATAATTTGATTGCTACTCTAAATAATAACAAAGTTAAATTTTCCGTTACAGCTGTTATTTCTATAACTTCATATACATTGGTTTTATGGGCTTATACACAAGCACCAACTCATTACGTAGCATCAGTAAGAGAAAGTAGTATTATTTTTGCCTCATTAATAGGTCTCTACTTTTTCAAAGAAAATGGCGTGAAAAAGAGACTACTTGCTGCGTTTATATTGTTTATGGGTATAGTCTTGCTTCAAATGTATGCATAAGAAATCAAGGTAAAGATGGTAATCAATATTGAGTTAATTTTATCCATATCTAAATTGTATAAGTAAATTTTTACTGTTGATTAGACTGTGAATCATTGTATCAATCTATTTATTCCAATAGATACAATTCGTAATGAAAAAAACGGTTTACATCTTTTACTACCTGCTTCTAAAGCATTCATTATCTATTGTTTGCTTCCAAATAATAAATCTTAATTTATATAAAACAATTCCACACTTGAAAGGGAAAAAATTATAATGGAACTTACTTATATTTACATGGTCATAGGATTTACACTTGCAGCATATTCTGTTGTGGCAAACGACAGTGTTCAAACTCTGGGGACATTCATAGCTTCAAACTCAGATAAATTTAAATGGTACATATTGGCTGGAGCAGCTTCTTTAATCTTATGCCTTACGCTACTTAATGGTTGGTATTTCCACGGTGATATTTCATATGGAAGATTAAATAAAATACCTTTCCAAGAAATTAAATGGTATCACGCGGCCGCTCCTGGTTTTTTACTTTTACTTACAAGATTTGGAATACCAGTTTCTACTACATTTCTTGTTTTATCTGCATTTGCCTCTACGGTTGTTTTGGAAAAAGTACTTATTAAGTCTGTTATTGGCTATGCGTTAGCGGCAGTTATTGCATACGTACTATGGATTGTAATCTCTAGATATATTAATGAAAAATTTGATGAGGTTAAAAATCCTGCACGATGGCGTGTATTTCAATGGCTTACAACTGGATTTCTTTGGTACACATGGCTATCACATGACATGGCTAATATAGCAGTATTTTTACCAAGAGACCTGCCATTTGTAATGTTACTTGCGGTTATGGGACTGTTAACATTTTTACTTTTTTATATTTTTTATGAGAAAGGTGGGCGTATTCAAAAAATAGTTTTAGAAAAAACTGGAACTCGATTTGTTCGCTCAGCAACTATTATTGATGGTGTTTATGCTTTTATTTTACTTTATTTTAAGTTCTATAATGACATTCCTATGTCAACAACATGGGTTTTTGTTGGATTGCTTTGTGGTAGAGAATTAGCAATAGCTACAGTCGTAAGTGATTATAAGCTTGGTTATGTTTTTCCTATTATTGGTAAAGATTTCTTAAAGATGATTATGGGACTTCTAGTTTCAGTCGCAATTGTACTTGCTATACATTATGTCATTATCCCTGGTGGATACGAAGATATTAATTTATCTATGGCATGGCTAATTAAATAAATTTATTTTGCTTAATTTTTCTCGAATTAAGATCAATGACTTAATTGAGATAGTAGATATAAAGCCAAGGAATAAGTTTTTAGGTAACTTGATACTTTCAAGTTGTCCTGGAATTGGTAAAAATTTACTTAATGATATTGAAACTATCAAAGAACTAAAGATTGATACCTTGTTTACACTCATTGATGACACTGAATTAAATGACTTGGGTGGAAAAGGTCTGTCTCAATTATTAGAAATAAATCATATCAAATGGCTTCAGCTACCTATTACAAATTTTAGTATACCAGAAAAAAAACAAAAAGAAGTTCTTATCAATATTATAGAGGAGCTTATTGATGATTTGATAAATAATAGAAATATCTTAATACATTGTATGGCTGGACTCGGAAGATCGGGAATGATAGCTGCGACTATATTAAAGAAAATTGGTATTAATGCACAACTATCGATATCAACTATAAGAAGTGCACGTCCAGGTGCAATTGAAACAACCTCTCAAGTTGATTACATAGTAAATTTTTAAATTTAAGAAGATTGAAAATGCAACAAAAGCATCAAGGTACAAAGAAGAATAACAAAAACTCTTAAATAACTTGGATTAATGTTTATTAAAAATATAGAACCAACTCTTGCTCCTATAAACTGACCAAGTATCATTACTAATCCAACAACCCAAACAACCTCGCCTATATATATAAAAACAATAACTGCTGCTACATTAGTTGAAAAGTTTAACGCTTTTGCTCTAGCAGTTGCATCAATTAGGTTTTTTCCTCTAAGGGCAATTCCACTTGCGGTAAAGAAAGAACCTGTCCCAGGTCCAAACATACCATCGTAAAAGCCGATAATTGGTGCAATATATTTTTTATATGAGGATTCTGTAAGCCTAGGTTCGGATGAGTGCACACTCATTTTTGGAGTAAGTACAAAATAGATTAATATTAAAAATATCACTATGGGTATAATTAGAGATAATTTTTCATTATCAATAAATTGTACGGAAATAGTTCCTAATATTGAGCCAATAAAAGCCATTAACATTGTAGGTAACATTTCTTCCAATGTTATTTTCTTATACCTAAGCATCATCAGAGTTGAAGTTCCTGTGCCTGCCCAAGATTGAAGTTTATTGGTACCAAGGGCCGTCAATGGTGGTATTCCAGAAATGATTAGTGCAGGTAAAGCAATTAACCCTCCGCCTCCAGCAAGTGTATCTACAGCCCCTGCCGCTATAGCTATAAGAAATAGAAATACAAGCATCTCAATTGGAAAAACAAGTTCCATTTTATATATTATGCTGACTTACGGTGTCTTTTTCGTTCAACTGGATCTAAGTATTTTTTTCTTAGACGAAGGCTAATGGGAGTTACCTCAAGTAACTCATCTTCATTAATATAGGCCATCATTTGTTCTAGTGACATAATCTTAGGTGGAACAAGCTTAACCGCCTCATCTGTTCCAGAAGCCCTAACGTTAGTAAGCTGTTTTCCTTTTAGTACGTTTATTTCTAAGTCATTATCCCTATTATGTTCGCCGACAATCATGCCTTGGTAAACTGGTGTTTGATGGGCAACAAACATTGTGCCTCTATCTTGCAAGTTAAATATTGCGTAGGCAACAGCAGTACCAGTGTCAGTAGAGATAAGGGCTCCACTTTTTCTACCAGAAAGCACACCTTTATAACTATCATATGAATGAAAGAGTCTATTTATAACGCCAGTACCTCGAGTTTCAGTTAAAAATCTGTTTTGATAACCAATAAGTCCTCTAGATGGTGCATGAAATATAATACGTGTTTTCCCCGCACCTGCTGCTCGCATATCTATCATTGAGCCTTTTCTTTGGTTCATGCTATCAACAACAGCACTAACATACTCTTCATCAACATCAATAATAACTTCTTCAATTGGTTCTAGTCTACCGCCGCTATCATCAGTCTTATATAACACTCGAGGTCTTGAAACTATTAACTCAAAACCTTCACGGCGCATTGTCTCGATTAAGACACCAATTTGTAATTCTCCTCTGCCACCTATTTCAAATGCATCTTTTCTATCATTTTCTGCAAAAGTAATTGCAACATTGGTTTCAGCCTCAGCTAGCAATCTCTCTCTAATAGCAGTTGAAGTAACTTTTTTACCCTCACGACCACCAAAAGGTGAATCGTTCACAGTAATGGTCACAGACATTGTTGGAGGATCAATCGGTGTGGAAGATAATGGTTCTGTAACAGCTGGATTACAAATAGTATCAGCCACTGAAGCTTTTGCTAACCCAGCAATACAAATTATATCGCCTGCTTGCACCTCTTCAACAATAACTTTTTCAGTTCCTTTGAAAGTTAGTAACTTGGATAGTCGACCAATTTCTATACTTTCTCCATTTAAGTTAATAGCTTTAACTTGCTCGTTAACTTTAGCGGTACCTTGAGCAACACGACCAATTAAACATCTACCTAAATATGGATCTGAGGCTAATAAGGTTGCAAGCATTGCAAATGGTTTATCATGGTCAACTTGAGGCTCAGCTACGTGTGATAGAACTACGTCTAGCAGAGGATCTAAATTAATACGTTCGTCTTCTAATTCTTTAACACACCAACCATCTCTACCGGCTGCATATAATATTGGAAAATCTAACTGCTCATCGTTTGCATCTAACGCAACAAACAAATCAAAAACTTCATTTACTACATCTTCTGGTCTTCCGTCAGGACGATCAATTTTATTAATAATAACGATTGGTTTCAAACCTAAGGCTAGTGCTTTACCTAAAACAAATTTAGTTTGAGGCATTGGACCCTCTGCTGCATCAGTTAAAAGAATAACACCATCAGCCATTTGCAGAACACGTTCAACTTCACCACCAAAATCAGCATGTCCTGGAGTGTCAATAATGTTGATCCGTACATCCTTCCACATAATAGAAGTAGGCTTTGCTAGAATTGTAATGCCACGTTCCTTTTCAAGATCGCCTGAATCCATAAGCCTTTCGTCTACCTGTTGATTGTCACGAAACATTCCAGTTTGTTTCATAATGGAATCAATAAGTGTTGTTTTTCCGTGATCAACGTGTGCAATTATTGCAATGTTTCTTAATTCTTGCTTCATATAAAGATGGTTTAATATTAAGAATGGTTTCTATCTGCTTCATGAGGGAAAAGAAACACTTATTTTACTTAACTTTATTAAATTTTAAGGCTTATTTCTTAGGGTTGCGGGCAATAATGTTAATTAACTCATAAACAATTGTTGCCGCAGCTGTTGAAGTTAATTCTGCATGATCATAGGCTGGCGCAACTTCCACTACATCAGCAGACACAAGATTTAAGCCTGCTAAACCTCGTAATACATTTAGCATCTCTCTGCTTGTCATACCTGCTATTTCGGGTGTGCCTGTTCCAGGAGCATGAGCTGGGTCTAGAACATCGATATCAATTGACAGATACAATGGATGATCGCCAACCCGATCTCGGATACGTTTGACGATTTGATCAATACTTTGTGTTTGAAAGTCATCGCAGTGTATAATTTTAAAGCCTAGGTCTTCATCTTGCTTAATATCATCTCGACTATAAAGAGGACCTCGAATACCAACATGCATTGAAGAATTATCTAGGAACAAGCCTTCCTCTCTAGCTCTTCTAAAGGGAGTTCCATGTGTATAGGGTGCACCAAAGTATGTGTCCCAAGTATCTAAATGAGCATCAAAATGAACTAATGCTACTGGTTGACCACATTTTTTATTTACAGCTCTTAATAAAGGAAGAGCGATGGTATGATCACCACCAATTGTTATGATGCTTCCAACTTTTTCTAAAAGCTCTGTAGCCCCATCTTCTATTTGCTTAATAGCTTCATTTATGTCAAATGGATTACAAGTAATGTCACCCGCGTCAGCAACCTGTTGTACTTTAAATGGTTCAATATCATAATTTGGATGATAATTAGTTCTTAGTTGTCTTGATGCCTGTCTAACTGCTTGTGGTCCAAATCTAGCACCGGGTCTGTAACTTGTGCCTGCATCAAACGGAACACCTACAATAGCAACATCACAATAATCAACATCTCTTAATTCTGGAGTTCTAGCAAATGTTGAGGGTCCAGCATAACGTGGAACAAGTTTACCACTTACTGGCTGAATGGGCTCTTTCTTTTTATCACTCATATAAACATGGTATTTATAAACATGGTTACTGGCAACTCTTATGTATTAAAAAGTATGTAAATATAAAACATTAAACATTTTATAGTCCTAACGAATACCCTGCCGAACGAATAGTTCTGATTGGATCTTCTTTATAACCATCATTAATAGCCTTTCTTAATCTTCTTATGTGCACGTCAACTGTTCTGGGTTCAACATATGATCCATGTTGCCAAACATGATCCAGCAATTGTTCTCTAGAATACACACGCCCCTGATTTTCAAGAAAAAACCTTAACAAATTAAATTCTGTTGGGCCCAATTTAATAATTTTATTCTCTCTTGTAACTTTATGTGTAGAAATATCCATGCATTACCTTCTTTTTTTTCTTTGAAAACTTTAATCTATTATTACAGAGATATTTTTGATAAGTAGATGTGTGCCAAAAATATCAAGAGATTATATTTTAATTATTATTCCAATTATTATTATGATTATTGGTGCATGGGTTTATTTAAACTCTATATATATGAAGCCCATGGGTTATCAAGAAGCATTCAGTTTGCTGGCTATGCCTATGAGTAATACTTGGAGCTTCAATGATTTTATTGTTATGACCCTAATGTGGATTGTTATGATGTTTGCAATGATGATGCCTTCAACTTTTAGCTTTTTATATATGTTCAATAAAATGCGTTTGAACATGAAAACAGTTTACGATTCAAAGATTGAACTTGCTATTCTTGCAAGTACATATTTTTTATTATGGATAGTATTTTCACTGATTGCTGTTGTCATTCAATATGCATTACATAATTCAAATTTAGTTAACATGATGGGAATTATAAAGAGCAATCACATCGCAGCGAGTTTAATTATATTTGCTGGAATTTATCAATTTACCAATTTGAAAAATGCCTGTTTAGATAAATGCCGCAACCCTCTGTCTTATATTATGGGAACTAAAATTGATGGCATGGGTTCCATTGTTAAAATTGGTGTAGCAAATGGTATGTTTTGTATTGGCTGTTGTTGGGTTTTAATGCTTTTGCTTTTTGTCAATGGGACAATGAATTTATTGTGGGTATTAGTTATTACCTTAGCAGTGTTAGCTGAAAAAGTTTTTCCTTATGGAAATATTATAAGCAAGTTAATTGGTGTAGGCCTGCTGACTTGGGGCTGTTTATTATTTTATTTTTGAATAATTGAAGATCCACCTTTAGCAAATTCTTCGGTTTCTTTTAAATTACCACGCATAAGCTTTATAATATCAATTGGAATAGTAACGCCTTTTTTACATCCAGGACGTTCCTCTAATTGTTCTTTCCATCTTTTTAAGTGATCCAAGCCGTCTATATTTATTCCTGACCAAGCACTTGTTCTTACCCAGCACCAATTTGCAATATCAGCTATGCTAAAGTCTCCGGCTAGGAATTCGTGGTCTTTTAATCTACCGTCTAGTACTTCAAAAAGTCTTCGACCCTCATTTTGATACCGATCAATTGCAGGTTGTATTTTTTCAGGAAAATATCTAAAAAATACATTGGCTTGTCCCATCATTGGTCCAATAGCTGACATTTGAAACATCAACCACTGCATGACCAGGGAGCGACCCTTGATATCAGTCGGCATAAGTTTTCCAGTTTTTTCTGCTAAGTATATTAGTTGAGCTCCTGATTCAAAAATTGTTATATCTTCGTCAGTATCAATCATTACAGGTATTCTGCCATTTGGATTCATTTTAAGAAATTCAGGTTTTTTTTGATCGTCTTTTTGTAAATTGATTACATGCACATTATAAGGAATTTGAAGCTCCTCCAAAGTCACTGATGTCTTGTAACCATTTGGTGTTGGCGATGTGTAAAGTTCAATCATTATATTTTCCTTTTATTTGTTTTTTAAATTTCATTTTTTTTCTTTATATTAAAAAGTAATTATTAAAAAATATATGAGTGCATATTTTTACAAATCGTATTGAATTCATCAATTGTACTAGAAATAATATCATCAACACTTTTAACTTCTTCTATTAATCCAATTGATTGACCTGCTAATGCTGGTGCTGCATTCATATCACCATTAAAATAAAGGTCTTTTATCCCTTTTAATGACGACATGTCCATGATGCCATCGTCGTATATTTTTTTTGTAAATTCAGTTTTTAAGGCTCGTATGCACGGCTTAGACTTCTTATTCAAAATATAAGTGCCCTGCTCATCAGAATTTATAATTGTATTCTTAAAATTGTCATGTACAGGACTCTCTTTTGAAGAAACAAACCTTGTTCCCATTTGAATTCCTTCGGCACCAGCCGCAAATGCAGCAGCCATTCCAACGCCATCAACAATACCACCGGCAGCAATTATTGGAATGTCTGTATGCTTTCTAATTGATTGTAAAAGAACATATAGACCTACTTCCTCAGGACTTTTAAATCCACCACCTTCAGTGCCTTCAACAACTAGTCCATCAACCCCAGCATTTACAGCTTTTAATGCTCCGGCCAAACTTGGTACTGCATGAAAAACAGTAATACCCGCATCTTTTAGGATATGAATATATTTTGCCGGATCGCCAGCAGAGGTTGTTACAAATTTAATATTTTCCTCAACAACCAATTTAATCATACTTTCATCACGAAGGAATAATATTGGAAGATTTACACCAAAAGGTTTGTTCGTCAAACCATTCATTGCTCTAATTTCAGCTTTGCACATTTCAGTTTCACCCGAGGATGTTTCAATCATGCCAAATCCACCTGCATTGGAAACTGCTGAAGCTAATTGACTCCTTGCTATCCAACCCATGGGGGCCTGAATTATCGGGTACTTTGAATTTAGTATTTTAGTAATTCTATTCATTAATTAACTTTCTTATTAGTTCTTACTTCTCGGGATGAATTTTTGCCAGCAGAAAAAGCACCCTGATTAATATTCATATCACGTTTTTCAACAAAGTCATTGTCGGCATCAATATGATAATATTTGTTTCTTATTCGTTTAATTCCTTTTTTCAAACGCAAATCAAACAATTGCATCCAATTATATTTTTCTAAAAAATTATTAACTAATTTTTTTTCACTCTCTCCTAAGGCGTCGTATTCCGTTAGCATTTTTTGACGTAGCCAAGCAATATGTGTTTCTGTAGGACGCATTCCTGTATATTGTCCAAGTCTAAATTCAGCTTTCCCACTAAATCTTCTTAATAACTGATTGACGTCAGTTAGTGATTCCAAGTGTTCATTAGTTTTTTTAATTATACCAGCTGTCTTTTCTCCTTGGTGCTTAAATATTAACTCTAAAATTGGCAATAGGGTCTCAGGTATGGTGTCATTTATCATATAATCAGTATCACTGTGGTCTGGGTCATTCATGCGTCTTACCCATTGGTAAACTTTTGGAGCAACTCTTAGCATAATTTTTTTAGGATAAGCATCTCTACCTAAGTGAGCATACAGTGGTCCCATTAAGGCGCAATCTGCAATAGAGGGCTTATTTCCTAGTAGATATTTGTGATGTGAAAAATGAACATTAAGTTTCTCTAAAAAATTTAGATACCATTTTTCGATCTCTGGCAAAAAATCCTTATCTAACCCACCCATCTTGCGATAGGCCATCTCTATTTTTGGTGTAATGTTGGCCGCAACAATAGGTTTTAAAAAAAACAAGTATCTTGGGATTGCCATTTGTGCAAACTCATAATAACAAATTTTCCAGTTTGTAAGCTTAAAGTTCCATCGATAATGCATTGCTGGCAGAATCATAAAATCATTAGCGAACTCCTGTATAATTCTGGAAACTGTTAATTGTATTGGTGACGTTGGTAGCATTGATTTTTCTGGATAATTATCTTCTAAATAGTCACATATTAAAGTGGTATCTTGAATAATAACTCCTTGAGTTGTTTCTATTTGTGGCATCTGTACACTTCCAGTTTTTCGAAAAACATCAGAAAAAATTCCCTTTATATATAAAGGCTCAATGTATGAAATTTTTTTATATCTTAGCATTGGTCTAACCATTGCTGAAAAAAAAGATGCCTCTTGGGCAAAGAATTTTAATTGGTCCATAGCTTAAAATTAAACTATTGACACTGTATATGTCAATAAATATATTGTTTTGGATGAAAAAAATTGATTATAAAAATAACTTATCGCTAACTAAAGATGGAAGAAATTTAAGAAGTGTCAAAACTCAAGCGTCAATTGTTAATTCCGCTACTGACTTATTTTTACAATCAAAATCTTTAGAGTGGCCAACTGCAGAGCAAATAGCAAAACATTCTGGAGTTGGTTTGCGAACAGTATATAGGCAGTTTGATGATATGGATGGCTTAGTGCAAGCATGTCACAAAAAATTCATGATTGAATTAAAATCAAAATTTATAATTGAAGTACCAATTCTAAATAAAATACAAGATCGCATAAATTTTTTGATAAAAGAAAGAATAAAAATTTACGATAAATACAAATATGTTTTTTCATACACAATTTCTAAATTTCAAAAATCATCTATACTAATGAATGGACTTATAGAGGCAAATATAAAATTAAGAGAACGTTTTGAAAATATAGTTCCTGAAATAAAAAATATGTCATTAATTGACCAGGCATTTCTTGATGCAATGATAGCTTTTCCATCATGGTATCGACTATCTAGTCATTATAAATTTTCAAATGATAAAATTATTAATAAATTTACACTACAGACTATCAAACTCATTAATCAGAAAGACTAAATTTTATGTATAAATCAATTGTAAACAAAACCATTACTTCATTATTTGGTATATTAATTATTACCGCAATTGTATTGCCTTTTTTACTAAAGTCACTTGGGTTTCACCCAGATTTTGAAAGCCAGAAATATAACTTGGATGGAAAGAAAGTTCTTATTATAGCTAGTAGTCATGCTGTATTAAATATGCCAGGTGAAACAAGAGGGAAACCAACAGGCGTAGCAAGCTCTGAGTTAACTGTTCCTTATTATGAATTTCTAAACAGCGGCATGCAAGTAGATCTTGCAAGCACTCAAGGTGGCAAAATACCAATAGACCCAGAAACATTACTTTATTTTATTAGAACTTCATCTGATGAAAAATTTCAAAGTGATACTAAGGCAATGAAAAAATTAAATAACTCACTTCTTATTGATGATGTTGATTTTACTGACTATGACTTAATATTTATAGCTGGAGGATGGGGGGCTGGTTATGATCTTGGTTATTCAGAAATATTAGGTACAAAAATATCTCAAGCTTATTATGCAGATAAGATCATTGGTGCGGTATGTCATGGCCCACTTGGATTACTTAAAGCTAAAGATAAAAATGGTAATTTATT
>TARA_B110000285_G_scaffold110320_1_pt1 | contig 16925 bp, 11 predicted proteins | sample TARA_B110000285 | Tara Oceans TARA_B110000285 (sample SAMEA4397756) | marine metagenome | biome: Polar Biome; feature: [SRF] surface water layer (ENVO:00010504); material: water (ENVO:00002006), including particulate matter (ENVO:01000060) such as... | depth 5 m
GATAATCTAATTATTTTTGGTGAAGATTCAGGAAAAATTGGTGATGTTAATCAAGGTTTAGAGGGGTTACAGGATATTTATGGAGTTGACAGAGTTTCTGACAGAGGAATTAGAGAAGCTTCCATTATTGGAGAAGGTATAGGTTTAGCATTAAGAGGATTTAGACCAATCGCTGAAATTCAGTACTTAGATTATTTACTATATGCATTGCAAATCCTAAGTGATGATCTTGCTACTCTTCATTATAGAACTTTTGGAAGACAAATTGCGCCTTTAATAATTAGAACAAGGGGGCACAGACTTGAGGGTATATGGCATTCAGGTTCTCCTATGGGAGCTTTATTATCAACATTGAGAGGAATTAATATACTTGTTCCTAGAAATATGGTTCAAGCTAGTGGAATGTATAATTCTCTATTACAATGTCAAGAACCAGCTGTAATTATTGAATCTTTAAATGGATATCGTCTAAAAGAAAATCAACCAAATAATTTATCCGAATTTACTGTTTTGATTGGTGAATCTGAAAAAATTAAGAATGGTGATCAAATTACAATAGTTTCATACGGATCTACACTAAGGTTAGTAGAAAAAGCTTCTGATGAATTAGACAATTTAGGAGTTAGTTGTGAAATTATTGATATTCAATCGCTAATTCCATTTGATAATTCCAATTTGATTATTGAAAGTTTAAAGAAGACTAATAAGTTACTTATTATAGATGAAGATCTACCCGGTGGAGCGTCATCATATATTTTACAAAAAGTTATTCAAGAACGTGATGGTTTTCAGTATTTAGATTCTGCTCCATTGACACTTACTTCGAAAGCTCATAGGCCGGCTTATGGTACAGATGGTGATTACTTTTCTAAACCATCCATAGATGATATTATTGAAACTGCATATGCAATAATGAACGAATACGATCCAATTAACTACCCGAGTATAATTTAATTCATTATTTGAACGATTAATTGATTAAGAGTGTTTTCTTGTGAATTATTGCTAACGCCAAATCCTTTTGATTTTAAATCAACATTTTTTATCAGAGTAATTATAGAAGATATTTTCTTCATTGGGTAAATTTTTGAAGCTCTATGATAATCTTTAACAAAAAATTTATTTATTCCAAGTGTTGTAGCAACATTGATTTCAGATTTATTATTTAAACTGTGAAATTGAAATAATTGAATAAAGTAATTAAATAAAGAGCTTAATACTACTTGAGTCGGATAACTTTTAACATTACTGGAAAAATAATCTCCAATAACTAAAGCTTTACTTATATTACCTAAACCAATTGCATTTCTTAACTCAAATATATTAAAATCCTTACTGATTCCGATGTTTTTTTCAATTAGCTTAGGAGTGATGTTATTGTTTTCAGGATTTAATAACTTCAACTTATTAAGTTGATTATTTATCATTTTCAAATCATTGCCTAAAAATTCAACAAGCATTTGATTTGCTTTAATATCAATTGTATAATTATCTTCTTTTAGTTTATTTGTAATCCAGCTTGAAACCTGATTGTCATAGGGTTTTTTAGAATTTAAGATTAAACCAAACTTCTGAATTGCTTTATATATTTTCTTTCGTTTATCTAAACTTTTATATTTATAATTAATTACTAAAATTGTCGAATGCATAGGATTTAACATATAATTTAATAAACCATCAATTTTTGATGATAAATCCTGAGCTTCTTTAATTATTACTAATTGAAATTTCGACATCATTGGGAATCTTTTACATACAGAGATAATCTCATCTATATTGGTGTCTTTTCCATAAAGAACTGTTTGATTAAAGCTTTTCTCCTCTTCATTTAGAACCTTATTCACTAATAAATCATTAATCAAATCTATGTAATACGCTTCTTCACCCATTAAAAAATAAATAGGACTAAAAACTTTATTATTTATTTTTGAAACAATACTATTAATTTCTTGTAAATTCATTTTTTTGAATATGATAAAATTAAATTATCCAGACTTTGAATTTAAGTTAAAAAAAATTGATAATAAAACTTTTATTTTTGATTTTATAAGAAAAAAATACATTTTCTTAACACCTGAGGAATGGGTAAGACAACATGTTTTAAATTTTTTAATTATTAAGAAGATTCCATTAACACATATTGCAATTGAAAAAAATTTTTTAGTAAATAATTTAAATAAAAGATTTGATATTGTAATTTACAACAGTAAAGGTGACGTGAAAATGCTTATTGAATGTAAATCACCCTCCGTAAAATTAACTCAAAACGTATTTGATCAAATATCAGTCTATAATATGAAGCTAAATTCAAAATTTTGTATGATTACAAATGGATTAGATCATTTATATTTTAAAATCGATAAATTATCTAAAAAATATACTTTTGTAAAAGATTTTCCATTAACATGAAAATAGCTATTGTAATTCTTAACTGGAACGGTTTAAAGCATTTAAAAGAATTTTTACCAAGTGTTGTTAAATATTCTAATAAAAATCCAATTTACATTATAGATAATAGTTCAACAGACAATTCGGTCCAGTTTTTAAGACAAGCTTTCCCTCAAATTAATTTAATAATAAATTCAAATAATTTTGGATATGCAAAGGGTTATAATGAAGGTTTAAAAAAAATAACAGAAGAAGTTTATTGTTTATTAAACAATGATGTTGAAGTAACGAAAGGATGGCTCGACTCTATAATAAAAGAATTTAAAAACAATGAATCTGTTGTTGTTGCTCAGCCTAAAATTTTAGACTACAAAGATAAAAGTAAGTTTGAATATGCAGGAGCTGCAGGTGGTTTTATAGATTATTTTGGATATCCTTATTGTAGAGGAAGAATTTTTAATACTATAGAAAAAGACACTGGTCAATATGATCAAGATATTGATATTTTTTGGGCATCAGGCGCTTGTTTTTTTATTAGGAAAAAAACCTTTGAAATGTTAAATGGGTTTGATGAAAATTTCGTTAATCATATGGAGGAAATTGATTTATGTTGGAGACTTGCAAATTTAAATATAGATCTTAAAAAAAGATTTATCTACAAAAGTGTAATTTATCATTATGGAGGGGGATCTTTAGATTATAAGAATCCAAAAAAACTTTTTTATAATATACGGAATCAAAGATGGATGATATTAAAAAACATGAATGTGTTTTATGGAAAATCGCTCACTTTATTTTTGATTCAGATTATAAATTTTTTACTTCTTTTTAAATATCTATTTAACGCAAAAATTAAATATTTTGTAGAAATCTTAAAGGCAATATTCTCAAATTCAATTACAGTCAACGGATATAAAATTAATATTGCAAGAAAATACGATAAATTAAGATCTAATAAAATCAAATCAAAACATTATAATATTACATCAATCTTTTATCATTATTTTTTAAAGGCAGAAAAAAAATTTTCAGATTTAACTTAACTTTAATTTTTTGTGTAATTTTTTTATTTAAATTTGAATTTAAATATATTTAATATGAAAAAACTAATACTAACAATTTTAACTGTTTCTTTTTTATTCACTTCATGTATTTCTAAAAAAGATTATGCAGCTTTAGAATCAACTAATAAACAAAATAAAGATTTACTTAATTCAGCAACATTAAAACTTAATGCTTGTATTGAAGATAAGTCTAATTCTGAAGCTAGTTTGAGAACTTTAAAAGATCAGGTTGCTTTTTTAAAAGCAAACAATCAAGATCTTATAAACAACATGGGTAATTTAACTACTCTATCTCAAAAGGGTGCGGAAAATCTTGAAAAATCTCTTGAAAGTATGAAGGAGAAAGATTTAACAATTAACACAATGAGAGATGCTGTAACTAGAAGAGATTCAGTAACACTAGCATTGGTTACAAGTTTAAAAGGAACATTCATTGATATTAATGATAAAGATATTGAAGTAAATGTCGAAAAAGGTGTAGTATTTATTTCAATTTCTGACAAATTATTGTTTAATAGTGGAAGTTATATTGTTTCTGAAAGAGCCAAAGAAGTATTAGGTAAAGTTGCCAAAGTAGTTCTGGATAAACCTGAAATTGAATTTTTAGTTGAAGGACATACGGATGATCAATCAATTCAAAATGAAGTATTGTTAGACAATTGGGATTTAAGTGTCAAAAGAGCTACCTCAGTTGTTAGAGTATTGCAAAATGATTTTGGAGTTCAGCCTGAAAGAATGACTGCTGCTGGAAGAAGTTTTTATGTTCCTGTTGCAGATAATGATACAGCTGAAAATAGATCTAAAAATAGAAGAACTAGAATTGTTGTTCTTCCTAAGCTTGATCAGTTTTATGATTTAATTGAACAAGGAATGCAAGGAGGAGCAAATTAATATTTTTTTAATTTTTAATTTTTAAAAAAACACATTCATTGAATGTGTTTTTTTTTGTATAAATTTCACTAAAACTAAATATTTCTTTTTACCAATCAAATACCCAATTAAATAGACGATATTTGCACACTTAATTAAAAAAAATGGGCAATTTCGAAGATTTAGGTGTAAATAAGGGTTTATTAAAGGCTGTTGAAGAAATGGGATTTACATCTCCTACACCCGTTCAAGAAAAAGCAATACCGTATTTACTTAAAGGTAAAAAAGATTTAATTGCACTAGCACAAACTGGAACAGGAAAAACTGCAGCTTTTGGACTACCTTGTATTCAACATGTTGATCCAAAAATTAAACATGTTCAGACTATAATCCTTTGTCCAACTCGTGAATTGTGTATACAAATTTCTAAAGATCTTTTAAAATTCGCAAAACATTTAGATTATGTTAAGATTGTTGCTGTATACGGAGGAACTAGTATTGAAAATCAAATTAAATCAATCAAAAAGGGTGTACAGATTATAGTTGGCACACCTGGAAGAACTAAAGATTTAATAAGAAGAAAAGTTTTAAAATTAGATATAGTTAACAAAGTGGTTTTGGATGAGGCAGACGAAATGTTAAGTATGGGGTTTAAGGAAGATTTAAACTATATATTAGATACAACTTCAGAAAACAGACAAACAATGTTGTTTTCTGCAACTATGTCCCGAGAAGTTAGATCAATTTCTAAAAAATTCATGAAAGATGCAGAGGAAATTACTGTAGAAAAATTGAATTCTGGAGCTAAAAATGTTGAACATCATGTGTTTAATGTTAATTCAAGAGATAAATATGACACTTTAAAAAGAATTGCTGATTTTAATCCAGATATATATGGAATTGTTTTTTGTAGAACAAGAAGAGAAACCCAGGATATTGCTAATAAGTTCATGAATGACGGATATAATGCTGACGCTATTCATGGTGAATTATCTCAAGGACAAAGAGATGAAGTAATGTCAAAATTTAGAAATAAATCTTTACAAATATTAATTGCTACAGATGTAGCTGCACGAGGACTTGATGTAGATAGTTTGACGCATGTAATTAATTACTCACTTCCCGATGATCCTGAAGTATACACACATAGAAGTGGAAGAACCGGAAGAGCAGGAAAAAGTGGAATTTCAATAGCCATTTCAAATTCAAGAGAAGGCAGGAAATTAAAATCAATCGAAAATAAATCTGAAATTAAATTTATTAGACAAGAAGTTCCTTCAGGTAAAGAAATTTGTTCCAAACAACTTTTTAAATTAATTGATAAAATCAAAAATGTAAAGGTTGACGAAAAGCAGATTGAACCTTTTTTACAAGATATTTATTCTAAACTTGATTCATTGTCAAGAGAAGATTTGATTAAACATTTTGTTTCTTCAGAATTTAATAGATTCTTAGAATATTATACTAAAAGCAGGGATATTAAGAGTGATAATAGTAGTGATAGAAATTCAAAAGATTTTGAAAGATCTAGTAGACGTTCAAAAGATTTTGAAATTCTTTCAGTTAATGTTGGAAGAAAACAAGGTGTTACACCTATTGAATTAATTTCTTTAGTAAATAGAATAACAAAATCTAATGAAATTGAGATTGGCAGTATAGATATTAGACAATCTTATACTATTTTTGAAATTGATAAATCTATAACTAAATCACTTATTAAATCTAGTTCAAAATTAGATTTTAACGGTACTGATTTAAAAGTTAGTGTTTCAAAAGAAAAAATAGAGAAAAAATACAAAAGAGAAAGGAATGAAGGGAGATCTAAAAATAAAAGAGATTTCAAAAGTCAATCCAAATCAAGGTCTAGAAATAGATCTGAAAATAGAGGAAAAAGAAAATACAGAGATTAAAAAACTTTTTCATATTTAGCGAATTTTAATAATATTTTTTTTAGACCGCTAATTTCAAATTTCACTTCAGCTTTTTTATCACCACCCTCTCCTTCAGTACTAACTACTTTTCCTTTTCCAAATCTATTATGTAGTATTATATCTCCTTCATTTATATCTATGTAATCCGAACTTGAATTTGATGAATAATTATTTTTTGTTATTTTTTTTAAAGAAGTTTTTAATTCAGGCTTTTTGAATCTGATCTTATTCTCTGATTTATTATTTGATTTAAACTTATTAGAGTTTAGTAAATTATTGAATTTTACATATTCAGTATCTATTTCACTAATAAACCTACTAGGCTCACAATCATTTAATTTCCCCCATCTGTAACGTGTTTTTGAATGTGAAAGTGTTACTTTTTTCTTAGCTCTAGTTAAAGCTACATAAAACAATCTTCTTTCTTCTTCTAAATCTGATCTTGTAGTTGAACTTAATGCAGAAGGAAATAAGTCTTCTTCTAAACCTACTATATAAACATTAGAAAATTCTAATCCTTTGGCTAAATGGATTGTCATTAAGGAAACCTTTGGTTCTGCTTTTTCAATATCCTTGTCTAAATCTGATATTAAAGCAACATCTTCTAGGAATTCGCTTAACGAACCATTTGAGTCTACAATTTCTTTTTGACCATCAATAAAATCTTGAACGGCATTTATTAGTTCCTCAATATTTTCAATTCTACTTATTGATTCGGGAGTACCTTCATTTTTAAGTAAATTTACTACTCCTACCCTTTTCAATACTTCGTTTAAAATCTCTAAAGCATTAAGATTTTCATTTGCAATTTGAAAACTTTTAATCATGGTTACAAAATCAAATAACTTTTGCTTTGTTCCGTTATTAATATTTATTTCTGAATTATTAATATCCTCAACTATATCAAAAACTGTAAGATTATTTTCATTTGAAAAAATTTGAATTTTATCAAGAGTTGTTTGTCCAATACCTCTGGGAGGATAGTTTATTATTCTTTTTAAACTTTCTTCATCATTTGGATTAACAATTAATCTTAAATAAGCTATAATATCTTTTATTTCCTTTCTTTGATAAAATGATAATCCACCAAATATTTGAAATGGTATGTTTTTCCTTCTTAATGCATCTTCAATAGACCTAGATTGAGCATTTGTTCTGTATAATACAGCAAACTGATCATTTCGAAGTTGTGATTTATATTTTTCTTCAAATATTGATGATGCTACAAATCTTCCTTCCTCAGAGTCTGTTACTGTTTGATTGACTTCAATTTTATCTCCAATTTCATTTTCTGTCCAAACCTTTTTGTCTAGTTTATTTATGTTTTTATTAATAACAGAATTTGCTGCGTTTACAATGTTCTGTGTTGATCTATAGTTTTGTTCAAGTCTGTAAACAGATGAATTAGTATAATCCTTTTGAAACGATAAAATATTTTCAATATTAGCGCCTCTAAAACCGTATATACTTTGGGCATCATCACCTACAACGCATATATTTTCAAATTTATCGGCTAATGCTTTTACTATAAGATACTGTGAATGATTTGTATCTTGATATTCATCTACATGAATATATTTAAATCTATTCTGATATTTATTTAATACTTCTGGAAATCTATTTAATAATTCATTTGTTTTCAATAATAAATCATCAAAATCCATTGCTGACGCTTTAAAACAACGATTTACATAAGTTTGATATACTTTACCAAACATAGGTCTTCTTGATTCTTTGTCTTGTTGAACAAGTTCCGGATTGTTATGATATGCCTTTACTGTAACTAAATTATTTTTTAATGATGAAATTCTATTTCTAATATTTCTATACTTGTAAAGATCTTTATCTAATTTTAATTCTTTGATAATAGATGATATTAGTCTTTCGGAATCTTGAGTGTCATAAATAGAAAAACTAGAACTATATCCTAAATAGTCAGCTTCTGACCTTAAAATCCTTGCAAATATTGAATGAAAAGTACCCATCCAAAGTGCCTTGGAATTCGATTGACCAACTATTAATCCAATTCTTTCTTTCATTTCCCTGGCAGCTTTATTAGTAAAAGTAAGTGCCAAAATTGAAAATGGATCAACACCTTGTTCCATTAAATAAGCAATTCTATAGGTTAAAACTCTTGTTTTTCCAGATCCTGCACCTGCAATTACCATAACTGGGCCATCTTTATGTACAGTAGGAAGTTTTTGTGAGTCGTTTAACTTACTTAAATAGTCTTGCAAATCAATAATTTATGGTTAAAATAATTAGAAATATATATCTATTTTTACCTTATAAAGTTAATAAATTATATTCGTGTTGTGAAAGAAAATTTTTTAAATACTTCTATTGATTATTTAAAAGGGGTCGGACCTAATAGAGCAGAAATTTTAAAAAAAGAATTTAAAATCTTTACATATTATGATTTGTTAAATTTCTTTCCATTTAGATATATTGATAGAACAAAATTCTATTTAATAAATGAAATTCAAAAATCCAATGCAGATGTTCAAATCATTGGAAGATTTACTGAAATATATTATCATAAAAATATAAAAACTAATCGGTTAATTGGAACTTTCAATGACGGATGTAATTCGATTGAAGTTGTTTGGTTTAAAGCAGCAAAATGGATTGAAAAATCAATTAAACTTAATACTGAATATGTCTTATACGGAAAACCTAATTGGTATTTAAATAAGTTTTCAATAGCACATCCAGAATTAGATTTTTTAAAAGAATTTAACAAAAAACAAGTTAAGGGTTTATTACCTGTTTACAGTTCAAACGAGAGAGTACTGTCAAGAGGAATAACTAACAAGTTTTTTAGAGAAGTTATATTCAATATTATTAGTTCACCTTCTCTTTTTTTAAAAGAAAATTTAAGTAAAAATATTAATGAGAAATATAATTTCATCTCTAAATACCAAGCATATAAAAATATTCATTTCCCTTTGAATCAAGAACTTTTGTCAAAAGCAGAATCTAGATTGAAATATGAAGAATTTTTTTATATGCAATTAGAGTTTTTAATGAGTAATATTTCTAAAAAGTCAAAATTTAAAGGATTTAATTTTTCTAAAGTTGGTGATAGTTTTAATAATTTTTATTCATCTCATTTAACTTTTTCATTAACAAATGCTCAAAAAAGAGTAGTTAAAGAAATTAGAAAGGATTTCTCTTCAAATGCACAAATGAATCGACTTCTGCAAGGTGATGTTGGTTCAGGGAAAACAATTGTTGCTCTATTAAGTTCTTTAATAGCTATTGATAATGATTTCCAGGTTTGTTTTTTAGCCCCTACTGAAATATTAGCACAACAGCATTTTAATAGCTTAAACGAATCATTGTCTAAAATTAATATTAATGTCAGTATTCTAACTGGCTCATCTTCAAAAAAAGATCGTATAAATTTATTTTCAAACTTAATTGAAGGTAAAATAAATATTTTAGTAGGAACTCATGCAGTTTTAGAGGATAATGTAAGATTTAAGAATTTGGGATTTGTTATCATTGATGAACAACATAAATTTGGAGTTGCTCAAAGATCAAAACTTTGGAAAAAAAATATTAACCCTCCACATGTTTTGGTTATGACCGCTACACCAATTCCAAGAACTTTAGCGATGAGTGTTTACGGAGATTTAGATATTTCTGTTATAGATGAGCTTCCACCTGGAAGAAAAGTTGTAAAAACCTTTCATAGAACAGATAGAAACAGATTAGAAATCTTTAAATTTTTAAAAGATGAAATTAAACGTGGAAGACAAATATATATTGTATATCCGTTAATTGAAGAATCTAAAAAATTAGATTATAAAGATTTAATGGATGGATATGAAAGTATTTCTAGGGAATTTCCTAATAACATGTATCAAATAAGCATACTACATGGAAGAATGAAGTCTGAAGACAAGGCAATTGAAATGAAGAGATTTAAAGATGGTAAAACTAACATTATGGTTTCAACAACTGTTATTGAAGTAGGTGTTAATATCCCTAATGCAAGTGTAATGGTTATTGAAAGTTCAGAAAAGTTTGGTTTATCTCAGTTGCATCAATTAAGAGGAAGAGTTGGTAGAGGGTCTGAAAACAGTTATTGTATATTAATGACATCTAATAAATTAAGTTCAGATGCTAGAAAAAGAATTAAAACAATGACAAGTACCAATGACGGTTTTAAAGTTGCAGAGGTAGATATGGAGATTAGAGGACCTGGAAATTTATTAGGAACTCAACAAAGTGGTTTGTTGAATTTAAAAATAGCTAATATAATTACAGATAAAGGAATTTTAGAATCTGCTAGAGAAGATGTAAAAGAAATTATTTCTATGGATTCAAAATTGATTAAAATAGAAAATAAATTAATTAAAGAAGAATACAATAAAAAAACAAAAAATACTCTTTTGTGGAAACATATAAGTTAAGTAATTATTTAATTTAAATATTCTTAATTGTATCTTTAAACTCTAATATTATTATTAATGAATATATCATTTAACTGGTTGTCAGAATTTTTAAAAATTGACTTAAGTATTGAAGAGGTTTCAAATATTCTAACTGATATTGGTTTAGAAGTTGAGGGTATTGAAAATTATGAGCAATATAAAGGAGGACTAGACGGTCTTGTGGTTGGAGAAGTTGTTTATTGTGAACAACATCCGAATGCTGACAGGTTAAGTCTTACTAAAGTTAATATTGGAGAAGACACTAACTTACAAATTGTTTGTGGAGCTCCTAACGTACAATTAAACCAAAAAGTTGTTATTGCAACTGTAGGAACTACTCTGTATCCTCTTAATGGCGATAAGTTTAAAATCACTAAAAGTAAAATTAGAGGTGAAATTAGCCAAGGAATGATTTGTGCTGAAGATGAAATTGGGGTTGGAAATTCACACGATGGTATTATAGTTTTAGACAGTAAAGTGAAAGTAGGAACTAAAGTTTCAACTATATATGAAAACTATTCTGACAAGGTTTTTAATATTGGTTTAACTCCAAATAGATCTGATGCCATGAGTCATCTTGGCGTAGCTAGAGATTTAAGAGCTGCTTTGATGCATAAAGGTTTTAAGAACGAGCTAATAACCCCATCTGTTTCATCATTTAATATAAACTCAAGAACTCAAAAAATTAATATTGACATTGAGAATCCTAAAATATGTCCAAGATTCACAGGAGTTTGCATAGATGATATTAACGTTAAGGAATCACCAAATTGGTTAAAAAATAGATTAAAATCTATTGGACTATCTCCCTTAAATAATGTTGTAGATATTACAAATTATGTTTTGCATGAAATTGGTCAACCTTTGCATGCATATGATTTAGATAAGATTGCTACTAAATCTATAAATGTCAAGACATTAAAACAAGGCACAGAGTTTACTAGTTTAGACGGAGAATTAAGGAACCTTCTTAAAACTGATTTAATGATATGCGATTCTGACACTCCAATGTGTATTGCAGGAGTTTTTGGAGGACAGGATCATGGAATAACTAGTGAAACAAAATCAATTTTCTTAGAAAGCGCATATTTTGATCCAATTTCCATAAGAAAAACAGCAAAACATCACGGTATTAATAGCGATGCCTCATTTAGATTTGAAAGGGGTATTTGCATAGATTCTGTAGAGTATGCACTTAAAAGAGCAGCTATCTTAATTTGTGAATTGTGTGATGGAAATATTTCAAGTGATATAATTGACGAGTTTGCTAAAAAACCAGATGAAGTATCCATACTTTTAAATTTTGATAAAACAAATAAACTAATTGGTCAGGAAATTCCAAGAGAAGAAATTAAATCAATATTAACTTCTTTAGATTTTAAAATTAATAACATTACTGAAACTGGTGTCGGAATTACAGTTCCTTTCTATAGACATGATGTAACAAGAGAATGTGATGTTATAGAGGAAATACTTAGAATATATGGTTATAATAAAATAAAATTATCTAATAAGTTATCAATACCGATTATTCAAGAAGGATATAATAACAGTTATCAAATTGAAAATTTAATAGCCAAGTTATTAACTCCTTTTGGATTTAATGAGATAATGAATAATTCTCTTACAAGTAATAAACTAAATGTTATAGAAAGAAATAGTGTCAACATAATTAATTCTATTAGCCTAGATATATCACAACTAAGAACAAGTTTATTAGAATCTAGTTTAAAAACACTTGAATTTAATTTAAACAGAAAAAACAAGAACAATAAGTTTTTTGAATTTGGGAAAATTTATGAATTTATTAATAGCGAGACAGTTGAATCAAGAAGGCTTAGTATAATGTTTGCTAGTGATCTATTTCATAATTCTTGGAATAATAAGAATGCTAATTCTGATTTTTATATTATTAAAAATATAGTTTTAAATATATTGAGTAGACTTTCAATAAATTCCTCTGAAAAAATTATAAATCATAATGCATTCAATAATACTTTAGGTTTATATAATAAAAAAAACACTATAGCTTTAATAGGAGATGTTAAAACTAAGTATCTTAACGAATTTAACATAAAAAACAAAGTATATTATGCATCATTAGATATCGACTGTATTCTAGAATTGGTAAATAATAATTTTATAAAATACACTAAGCTTTCAAAGTTTCCTCAAGTGAAAAGAGAACTGAATTTTTTACTAGAAAAGGAAATTCAATATATATCAATTGAAAATTACATATTAAATGAATCTAATATTAAGAATTTATTTCAGATGACTTTAAGTGATGTTTATCAAAGTGATAAACTACCAGATGGTAAAAAGTCTTACACACTAAATTTTACATTACTAGATCAATTAAAAACTCTTTCTGAAAAAGAAATATCACTAACAATGAATATGATTCAAACAAAAATAGAATCTAAATTTAGAGCAATTTTACGTTCATAATCAATATTTGTGCTACAAAAAAAATTGTTATTTAAAGGATCTTTTGTAGAATCTAAAAGATTAGAACTAGAGCTAATCTCTAATAATGTTCATCCCATAATAATTAATAAAAAGCGATCAGCTATTTTTTCAGGCTTTGGCTATAATCCAAATGAAGAAATATTTGTATATGTATTTGAAGACCAATTAGATTTCTCAAAAAGAATTGCAGACACTTTAGTTATATAATTTAGCTCTAAGCTCTTTTATTTTAGGATCACTAATATATGAGTCAAATGTCGTTAACCTATCAATTACACCATTTGGAGTAAGTTCAATTACTCTATTACCTACAGATTTCGCAAACTCAAAGTCATGAGTACTTAGAATCACGTTACCTTTAAATTTTTTTATTGAATTATTTAAGGCAGTAATAGATTCTAAATCTAAATGACTTGTTGGTTCGTCAAACATTAAAACATTAGATCTTAACATCATCATTCTAGAAAGCATACATCTGACTTTTTCACCCCCAGAAAGAACATCACAATTTTTCAATGCTTCTTCCCCGCTAAAAATCATTTTACCTAAAAAACCTCTAATAAAAACTTCCTCTCTTTCTTCATCATTTTTTGAGTACTGTCTTAACCAATCAACCAAAGAAATTTTTTCATCAAAATATGAGCTATTATCTAAAGGTAAATACGCTTGACTGGTTGTTATCCCCCAGTCAAATCTTCCTGTATTAGCTTTAAGTTTACTATTCAAAATTTGATATAAAGCAGTTGTAGCCCTAGTGTCTTTTGAATATAATACTACTTTGTCACCCTTATTTAAATTAAAATTTATTTTATCAAATAATGTACTTGTTGAATCTGAAAAACTTAAATTTTCAACAGAAAGAATTTGATCTCCTGCTTCACGTTCTGATGTGAAAATCACAGCTGGATATCTTCTAGAGGATGGCTTAATATCTTCAATTTTTAAATTATCAAGCATTTTTTTTCTTGATGTTGCTTGCTTAGATTTAGACGCATTAGCACTAAATCTGGCAATAAAATCTTCTAATTCTTTTTTCTTTTCCTCTGATTTTCTGTTTTGTTGAGTTTTTTGTCTTAGAGCTAATTGACTTGATTCATACCAAAATGTATAATTTCCAGAATAGTTATTTATTTTTCCAAAATCTATATCTGAAATATGTGTACAAACAGAATCTAAAAAGTGTCTATCATGCGATACAACTATAACAGTATTATCATAATTTGAAATAAAATTTTCAAGCCATTTAATTGTTTCAAAATCTAAATCATTTGTTGGTTCATCCATTACTAAAACATCAGGATTCCCAAATAAAGCTTGTGCTAATAAAACTTTTACTTTTTGAACACCATCTAATTCACTCATATTTTTGTAATGATGCTCTTCTTTAATTTCTAAATTTGATAATAATGTTGCGGCTAAGCTTTCAGCATTCCAACCATCCATTTCTTCATATTTTAACTGCAAAACTCCTACTCTATCGCTATCTTTTTCAGAGAAATCAGGATTAGCATATATATCATCCATTTCCTTTTTAATACTAAAAAGGTCCTTGTTGCCCATTATAACTGTCTCTAATACTTGTTTTTGATCAAAAGCGAAATGGTCTTGCTCTAAAACTGACATTCTCTTTCCGGTCTCCAAATGAACATTCCCTGAATTTGGTTCAAATGTTTTTGATAAAATTTTTAAAAATGTTGATTTACCTGCTCCGTTAGCACCAATTATCCCATAACAGTTACCTTTTACAAAAGAAGTATTAACTTCATCAAATAATACTCTTTTTCCGAATTGAACAGAAAGATTAGAAACACTTAACATATTAATAAGTTTAAATTTTTGCAAACTTAATAAAATCAATGTTATGAATATTCTTTATTATTATATAAATTAAACAAACAAACAAAAGTGTCATGACACATGGTTAAAAAAATAATTTCTTTTTTCTTAATTATATTAATTATTGGATGTAAAAGTGAATACAAAACTTTTATAAGTGGTAAAATCATCAAACCAACTAATAATGAGATTCAATTATTAAAAGATGAAAAAGTCATCAAAAATATAAACATCAATAATGAAGGAATCTTTTCAACATCTATTGATGATTTAAATGATGGCCTATATAATTTTATTCATCTTCCAGAGTTTCAATACTTAATTATTAACAAAGGAGACAGCTTAGTGTTACGATTAAATTCATTAGATTTTGATGAGTCACTAGTTTTTTCTGGAAAAGGTGCTTCAAAAAACAATTATTTAATTGATGTGTTTTTAGAACATGAAAAAGATGAAGATTATGTTAAAAAAAATTATAAATCTTCAAGAGTAATTTTTAAAAATATTATAGATTCATTATTAAAGAAAAAGATAAAACATTATTCAGGTTACAATTTTAAAAGTAATTTTATTTCTGATTTAATAATAAATCACGCTATATTAATCCCACTGTACTCACATATTGAAAATTACATTATTATAAACAAAAATAATCATTCTAAAAATATTCAATATTTCAATAAATACAGAAATGAAATTAACTTAAATATCAATGAACTATCTCATTTTAAACTGTATTTAGATTACATTACATTAAAGTCTATTAATGAATCGTTTTCAGATAAAAGAGGATATGATTACAATTTGAATTTTAATTTATTAAGATTGAATTACATTAAAAATCAAATATCTAATAAAACTATAAAGACAAAGTTATTGAGATATATAGCATACGAATATTTATTAGAGGAGAAGTTATTAATAAATATAGATCAGTTTATATATGAATTTTTAAAAATATCTGATAACGAAAATACAAACAGTGAGGTTTCTATTCTTTACAAGAATATTACTTTGCTTCAGGTTGGTAAAAAATTTCCAGAAATTAAACTTTTTAATGAAAATAAAATTGTTAATGGAATAGAAAATAATATAAATAATAAAAATATATATGTTTTTTGGTCATATGATCAAAATGCTCACCAAGTTAACTTGTTCAGTAAAATCAATATTTTTAGCGATAAATATTCTAATTATTATTTTAATTTAATTAATATCAATAAGGATAGTTTGAAGTGGAAAAATAATTATTCAAATAAATTCTATAATAATAGAATAAAAAATTTCAGAGCAGTGAATTTTGAATCTATGAGTAAAAAAATGATTTTAAACAACTTAAACAAAGTAATTATAACTGATAATAATGGGATTATTAAAAAAATCCTCACTCTTAATTATTTAGAAAAATACTTAGAAAATAATTAATTCCCTTTTTTATAATCTGCCAAAAATTTCTCTAAACCAATATCAGTCAGAGGATGTTTTATTAAACCTTTAATTGAGGACAAAGGACCTGTCATGACATCCGCTCCTATTTTAGCACAATCTATAATATGCATAGTATGTCTTATAGAGGCTGCGAGAATTTGTGTATTAAAAGCATAATTATCATAAACATTAGCGATTTCAGAAATAAGGTTAAGTCCATCAGTTGAGACATCATCTAATCTTCCAATAAATGGTGAAACATAAGTAGCTCCAGCTTTTGCAGCAATTAAAGCTTGACCCACTGAAAATATAAGAGTGCAATTAGTTCTAATTCCTTTGTTCGAAAAGTATTTCAATGCTTTTACTCCATCTAAAATCATTGGAATCTTTACAACAATTTGAGTATGTAGTTTTGCTAATGCCTCACCTTCTTTAATCATTCCATTAAAATCAGTAGATATTACTTCTGCTGAAACATCTCCATCAACAATTTC
>TARA_B110000285_G_scaffold69714_1_pt1 | contig 16780 bp, 10 predicted proteins | sample TARA_B110000285 | Tara Oceans TARA_B110000285 (sample SAMEA4397756) | marine metagenome | biome: Polar Biome; feature: [SRF] surface water layer (ENVO:00010504); material: water (ENVO:00002006), including particulate matter (ENVO:01000060) such as... | depth 5 m
CGGCTACCTTTTCTACTGGCTTTACGGCTACCTTTACGGCTACCTTTGCGGCGTCTGGCACCACCACCCCGACAATTCAGTGAATTCTGGTGTTTTTTGCAGTACTTCTCCGCACTAGCACCACCTTCAGATGCAGTTTTTTTTCCTATACCCAACAATCTATCCATGACAGATAATCCCTTTTTTTCTTCTGGTTCTGACATTATATATATTCAAACGAAAAAAATTAAAGTATCAGTTTTTGCTGATACATATATTTATTATGCATTAATAGAATAAATATGCCTAAAATTAAGAGAAAACACATACAAATAAAAATGATTGTCATATAAATGTAAGGCTGGATTTCCTGTAATATAATATCAATAATTGGACGTAGTATGATTTGAATTTCTTTTTTAAAATCTTCTGTTTCGAGCATTGCGAAACATTCGCGAATAAATGTTTGCGTCATTAATATATTACAATTCAAGTTTTTTGCGTGAACTACGACTAAATATTATGTTTCAAAATATTATGAATAATATCAATTTCCCTGATGATGACTATGATTTTAATGACCTGACTTTAGCCAATCCCATTGTTTTACAACAGCAACAATATTTTACAAAAATGCAACATAAAGGCAGTGATATTTTGATCCAAATGCCAAAATGTTACTCTAAACAAGGTTTTATGACGTCCTCCAAACGACAATATTGTGACTTAATGATACCATGTGAAAATAAAACGATTTTGTCGTGGGTTGAAAAATTGGAGGAACGTTTACGCGGCTTAATATTCGAACGTCGTAAAAATTGGTTTCACGAAGATGTCGATTTAGATGATATTGACAATATTTTTACATCTCCATTGAGGAGTTTTAATTCAGGTAAATATTTTTTGTTGCGCACAATGTTACAAAGCCCCCGCATGTTACAATCTGACCAAATAAGTATATTTGACGAAAATGAAAATCCACTCAACAAAGAAGATGTAGGAAATAAAACTGAATTTGTAAGCATATTACATTTTCATGGAATCAAATTTTCGTCTACAAGTTTCCAAGTATATATTGAAATGAAGCAGATGATGGTAATGAATGTAGAGAAAACCTTCTCGAAATGTATGATTAATACGAAAGTTAATGTTGTAGATAATATCCCAAAAGATATAGAATTAAGCAAAAACGTTTATGAGGACATAGTTGCAACTGACGTGGAATTAAGCGATACTATATCTGAATCCAATACTAAATCCAATACTGCAGCCGATGACGATGCTATCGAATCTTTAGGAATTCTAAATATAAATGAAAGCCTGCCTTTGGAACTGGAAGAAGTATATTTAGAACCTACAATAGATGGAATATTACAACTGAAAAATAAAGATGATGTTTACATTAAGGCTTATCGAAAAGCCAAGGACAAGGCAAAACGGCTACGTATCAGCGCATTAAAGACACTTTTAAAAGCGAAAAATATTAAGGACAAGTATCTTCTTAACAATATGGAATTGAGCGATGATGATGAGGATGACAATACAACTATTAATACGAGTGATTTGGAAAGTACTACAGATACTTTAGAAACTTTATCAGATGACGAAGATGATGATTATAATATAAATGATGAAAATATTGAATATAATGAAAGTAATTAATCCAATAATTTAGAATTTTTTTTTATAGCAATTTTATATATAATGGCTTCATTCATTAAAAAGATTACCTCATTTGTTAACGATAACATGTTATTGATTGTTGCACTTTTAATTGGTATTATGGGTGTCGGATACTATTCTGGTTCTAAAAGCACGACTATGGATAGTATGTCAAACAACAGAGCACACAACGGCAATGGATCAGGTTCAGCTCCCACTATGGATAACGCTTCCATTCGCCCTGCTGGTCCTTTAGGTACAAACGAGGATTTTGCTCGTGTTGAAAACATAAAGACTTCTACCCCTGGTTTAGCAAATTGTAGTGCTCAAGATTCCATTCAGGATCCCCAGGATTTATTGCCTAGTGACGCAAATAGTGAATGGGCACGTCTTAACCCCGTAGGTCAAGGTGACTTATCTGACGTGAATCTTCTCAAGGCTGGTCACCATATTGGTATTAACACCGTTGGACAATCATTAAGAAATGCCAATCAACAAATCCGCTCAGATCCTCCTGTCCCCCAAGTAAACGTCGGACCTTGGCATAATACTACCATTGAGCCTGACACTATGCGTGTACCTTTAGAGTTAGGTTCTGCTCCCGCATTACAACAATAAACTTTATACACGTTAAATAATAATAATAATATTTGAAAAAAAATAAATATCGTAAAAATATATGTCAGAGACGAATATTTTAGCATATGTTTTGATATTTTTAGTAATGGTTTTGAGTTATAAAATATATGAGGAGTCTGATATGTTTCAATTGAAATGTATTGTTTCCGATGTGGATGGAAATCGTTATTGTGTACGCGAACGTAATAAGTTAGAATTAGCGGCTGATTTACTTGCACAGGCAACTGAAAAATGTAAAGAGCTGGTGAGATACGTAGGTAAATCACATCCAGATAATGAAGATGTTAAACGTTTGGTAAAGAATTTCAATCCAAAGACAATACAAGAAACACTACCAACCAGTGCTTTAACTGCATATAGTGAAAATAAAGGTGAAAAGATTGCATTTTGCTTGAACACTACAAAGGAAGGTAATAAATTAATAGATATTCATACTTTAACATTTGTGGCAATTCATGAAATATCGCATATTATGACAGAATCGGTTGGACATAAACCAGAGTTTTGGGCTAACTTTAAATTTTTATTAGAGAATGCGAAAAAAGCGAACATTTATGATCCGGTTGATTATAAAAAGAATCCACAACAATATTGTGGCATGACAATTAAGGATAATCCTTATTATGATTTTTAGTATAGAAATTTATATGCTTGATATATATGAGTGACAATATATATAAAGCATTTATTCATAACAAAGAAACAGATAAATACCATATCTACGTTTTTATAGGTAATATTCAGTTAGGCAAACTTCAAATAATTCAGGACGATTTTAATAAAGATTCGAAGCAGGAACAATTTATAAAACTATTTAGCGAATATGAAAACACATTCATAAATGATGATAATACGAATGTTACGTTTGTGAATGTGAATATCTATGAGACAAATACATGGGAAGAAGTTGCTATTAAGATTGCTAGCGTATCTGGTAAATATTCGTATCAAGAATTATATCTCTACGGAACAGGAGATGTAGATTTTGGTTATGATGAAATTATGGAATTTATGACACATGAAGGATACATATCAAAGAAAAGATTATTATTCTTTATGCGGAATTGTATTGTTGATCCAGGGTTAATTCAACTTATTAGCGATCATGATAAAACACTATTTGATTATTCCGACTTGAAAGAAATGAACCTCATTGAAAACATCCGAAAAATGAAAACTCCTTTAGGGTTGGATTTTAAATCGGATCATCGATATCAATATTTTAACGATCCAAACGATTTTGAAAAGGGAGTATTTGAATATGAAAGTGAATTCACTCCTTCCCTGCCATTATTCACATATTTCTTAAACTCAAAGGCAATATATGTTCATCCATATAACGATGAAATGTTTGATGAATCTATACATCAAATATCGGTTTATTATCCAATGTTAAAAGGTATAATTGACAACGATATAAGTATTAAAGATGTTCGCGCTTCACTCATTTCGGATATGGCAGAGTTGAAATCATCTACGACTTCAAAGGATATTATTAATAAATATTTCAATTCCGTATATGATGGTGTACCTAATATGAAATCGATTGTTATGACGTTGATACCATTGAACAAAACATATATATCTCTCGAGACAATGTTCAAGATTTTGCCAACAAATATCGAAAAGTCTATTTTGGTTACAAAATATAATCCGGGTACCAAGGGAGAGAAATTATTCAAATTAGCTACAAATGAGTACAAAGAACCTATTCTACGCAGAACTTATTTGCAGAAAATACAGACGGAAATGACAAATGCTAGAAAACGTTATGTTGGTATTTACTGCGAATACAATTTTAAGGAAAAAAAATATCCAGCGATTATCAAAATTTACGAAAATGGTAAAATTACAATTTATTTCAATAGCGAACGATTGATTGATGACCGCCGCTTCGAGAAAACAAATAGTACGTTTCAAATGAACGATTATTCTGATATTTTGAAGTCATTTTACAATGATATTATTGAACATATTAACAGCTATTTTGACCATAGTGGTACAACACTACCATTATTTTATACGTTTAAAACACACAATGTCTCCATAGATGATGTGCATTTACGTTTCGAACATAAAATAGACAATAATAAGCAATGTTTTCGCAATTTACAATTAATTGAGAATGTAATGAATTCTTTCCTTCATGTTACTGGTAATAAGAATAACGGCGTTCAATTTAATATTACACCCATGTTTCGCATTAAACAATTTATGAGAATATATGTAGATATCAGTTTACTAGATAGTCGCAAACAAATGTTCTCGATTGATATACGCAATATAGGTCATTATGGAATGATTGAATATTTAAGGTTCTATCTGTTTTCTCTATTGAATATATGTAAATCTCCTAAATCTTTTACAAGTGAAATTAACGATGGTGTATTACGACATATACAACCACTTGATACCGACGAGGAAGAGAAAGAGAAGGAAGATGATTATAAAGATGAGTTGAGTGATTCTGAAAGTATAGATGGTGAAGATCTGTTTGATAAACATGTATCAAAGCAAAGTACTGAATCCGAAAAGGGGTTTACATTTGAGAATGAGAATGATGACGACGATTTTTTAATGGATTCAAATGACGATTCGGTCAATTCCGAAGAAAGCTTTCTAGGAGGTGCCAAGGAGCGCAATTTGCTACAGAAACGAATGGGAGAGCGTGATCCAGAATTATTTAAAAATAATAAATCATTGGATTTTCTAGCCTATAGTCGTTATTGTCCGTCTAATCTATCGAGGCAACCAATCGTCGCTACTGAAGCTGAAATGGCAAATATCGATAAGGACACATTTAAAGGAGATCCGTTAAAATATGGAAGTGATAAAGAACATATGAACTACTATTTTTGTCCTAGATATTGGTGTAATGAAAAGAATATTTCATTAAAACCGGCAGACGTTACAAAGGTCAATGGTGTAAACCAAAGTGATAAATGTAAACGTGATGGTGGTACATTTGCAGAGATTACCGAATTTAATCACGAAAAACATCATGTTGATTCCAAAGGAGAATATATATACAATGTCCCTGCCGTTAGTAGTAAATCGTGTTTACCATGTTGCTTTAAAAATCAAAACAAAACAAGTGATATTAACCCAAAATGCGTTGATAATAAAAATTCTGAAAAGGACATTAAAACTTCTGCCGAAGAGACAGAGAGAAAAGCTACAATGGATGCAGATGGAGACGAGGGCGAAGGCGAAGGTGAAGAACAATTGGACATTGAAGGTGGTCCAACACAAAAAGATGAAAAAAATATAAAGCAGAAATATAATTATATTCAACAACATAATAAGTTCCCATTAGAAAAACAGAAATTAGGTTATTTGCCATTAAATATACAAGCGATGTTAGACGCTGAAGGTATTCGTTGTGAAGACGCGTTTTGTGTTCTGCGATTTGGTGTGGAAAAGCATAAGAATTCATTTCTTTCTGTTCTAGGATCTATGTTATTTTTGGAACGCAATAATGAAAAAATGTCCCTTGGAAATATTTCTCAATATAATGTTACACGTGTGAGAAGTATGCTCGCCGATGCGTTATCCCTTGATCAATTTGTAACTTTACAAAATGGAAATTTAATACAGGTGTTTGGAAAGAACATTGAAAAACTAACTATAAAGTCAGATATCAAGGATACGATGACATACAAGAATTTATATGGTAAAAATAAAAAATTGTTCCATCTTATCCTCGACGCGTATAATAATTTCAAGATCTATATAAAATCAAGTCATATTATAGATTATTTTTATTTATTTGACCTAATTAGTATGCCAAATTCAAAACTTTTTAAACAAGGTGTAAATATGGTGATTTTAGAGACAGACGATATGGACGTTACAAACGGGTTTAAATTTATTTGCCCAACCAATTTCTATAATTCTACTCATTTCGATAGAAAGAGAGATACAATTATGTTTGTCAAGTATGGCAATGTATATGAACCAATATATGGTCATGCTACCGAAGGCGATGTAATCAATATTATCCATAGTTTTAAATTCTATAATAAATATTTATATACGTTGTTTCTGAAATTTGAATCTTTACAAAACGATCGAAAAAAATATTGCGGGGTACGTTCTTTTAGTGAATCGAAATATACGTATACAGAAAATACATTAGGCTATATTATAGACATTTTACAAAAATATAGATTTAAAATTTTGAAACAAATTATTTATTATGATGGTAGGGTGTGTGGCGTTGAGACGGAACATCTGCATATCAAATGTTATATACCCTGTCGATTAAGTGCAATATATGATGATATAGACCAGGTATATATATCTGACTATGATTTTGCCGATTACGAGAAAACATCTAATGGGCTTAAATATGTTTATAACGTAACAACACAGCAAATACCATGTGTACCAAGTGAACAGATCGTAAAAAAGAATATGGTTTTTGGTATTAAAACATTAGATGGGCTACTTGCACCATTAAAAATCCCTGAACCTGTAACTGATACCAATTTACCTTTTGGTGTAAATAATTACTTTGTACCCGATTCCAAAGACAAAACCAAGATGTTGAATATAGATGAAATTATTGTATCTAACGACGTTAATAAAGAACAAAATAGCGAGATAAAACATTTGACAAAAAAAACCCGAACTTATGAAAAATTTAAAAAATACATTCGAAAATATTTACATTCGAGTAAACACAAGGATATTCGTTACGAAATAACTAAACATCTTCACGATTATCATAAAAATGAAGGTGAAAAGATCAAGCTGGTTAGTAAAATAATTGGACGATTAACTAGGATATCAAATATAGATGATAATGACCTATATACAACACGTTTATCGTATGAAATTGTTTTAAATTATAGAACTCGTCATTTTATCATGATAGACGATCAATATTTATTTATGAACAATCAATATGGAAAAAATAAAGAGATTTTAGTTACGCAAACAATGCTTGGAAATAAGGACATTTATAATGACGATGATTTGTATAAGTATGTTACAGATAAGGATACCACACATGACTATGCTAATCCAATGGTCGATACGATTTATGATTTAAACACCTATCTAGAAGATGTAAAAGAAATACAGCGAACAAGTCCAATGACATCAAGAATCGAACGAATGAAAACAAGCGAGGATGTTTCTGAAATACAAGTCAATAAAAAGGTAAAAAGATGCCCAAAAGGTACAAAATGGGATAAAACATTACAAAAATGTATTGTAAACAATGTTGCTCTAGCCGATAAGGGTGTCTAATAAATATAAAATTGATATAATAAATACAATTATATGAATGTTAATATTTAAATCATGGTTAAATGCAGTATATGTAAAGAAGTGGGCAAACATAACCGCAAGACCTGTAGTTTTAAAGATGTGTCAACTAGAGAAGTAGATGAATACATCGAAACGCGTAGGATGATAAGAAGCGGTTTTAATAACGTTTTAAAATACGGCAGTGTTGATATACGCGATCATTTTAAATTGTATATGCTGTATCATAAACAATTATACAATTGCCGTATTCATGAAGAATACTTGAAGGATAGATTGACAAAATTCCATTGTGCAATTATATACGATAATAACATCGATCAGAGCATTCAATCGTATAAGGCAGTTACAAAAAATTTGGTTAATATGCGTAAAAAAGATTATGTACGCATGAAGTATTTATTACGCATGGTGAACAAACGTATTACAATGGAATATTATTTCATATTGCGCGATATAATGTGCAATATGAAAAATACAGAGCATTTTATACAAAATGACACTCTGTTAAATTATTGGGTAAATTGTCATACAAATCGACACCATTTACCCATTGATTGTTGTAGATATATATTCGGATTTCTCATTCCAAAACATTAATGGCTATCATAGTTATACGGAAAGGTTCTACTTTCTTCTTCGATTGAACTTGAATCCGAATCCGAATCACAATTATTTTCCGTATTTTCTTCTCCGTTGAAGTTGTATAATGTTAACGGGTTTAATACATTATGATATCGTAATCCACTATTTTGATCGTCTAATACCAACTCGCCTACAACCATTTGGTCATTGAGAGACGCAACATCGTCCGATACCGAAATACTCATTTGGTCATTGTTAAAATCCATTTCCCCGAATTGTTCATTTAATTCATCCATTTGTCCATTTAATTCATTCATATCCTCTATTTGTTCATTTAATTCATCCATTTGTTCATTTAATTCATCCGTTTGGTCATCTACTTCATTTATTTGGACTTCCAACTCATCATCACTATCAGTATCGCTAGTATCAGAATCAGAATCATTACTATCATAAGGATTTGTCGTTGAATCTGGCGAATAAACAATTAGCTTTGCGTATGCTACATGTTCAGTTATAAATGAAATCTCTTTTTTCTTAGGTTTCATACGTATAATTTTTCTACCGAATTTCGGTGATTGTTTACAGAATTGTATAAGTTTTTTCGTTAACAGGTCCCTATGATATAATGTTTTGTATCTGTTAAGTGAGTATTTTACAAATAGATACGACTCGATAAACGGGTAGAATATCTCGTTCAACTTATCAGTTGGAAAATCGACATCAACCTTTAATGTATAACTTCTTTTGTATTTGACAAACATATCATGTATATGATTTGTTAATGAACTTTTCGAAAGATTTTTATAAACGGACATAATGGTTTCTTCTCGAATTAATACTTCATTATCTAGTATAAATTTTTTATCATTAAAACCTAATATGTAAAATAGATGGAATAAAATTGGCATTGTATAATTGGAATATTTAATGGAATAATATATATTATATAAATTGTGTTCTGAAAATGGTTTGTTTGTATACGGGTTTTTAATTGTTTGCGGGTCTGCGAACATTTCGTAATGATGAGTTAATGCATTTTGAATTATTTTCATTATATCACTTAAACGAAATGTATATTTCACACAATCCTCCATAATAATAATAAGTGTGTGTGCGCGATATAATGCAAGATCATTCATACAAAGATCAAGGTTGTTATCAAATGTCTTTGATTTTTTCCACTTGTAGTTTCTAACAAATCGATTCAATATTTGATCAATGCGTTTAATTTTACAAAAAATCGTTTCAATATGATGGCGTATATGTTCCGAATAAAATGAATTGTTAATTATTTCACATAGTTTATGTTTGTTGTCTGACTTTGAAAATGGTAGATTAAAAAAGGAATAAAACATGAGGTGTTCAAATGGTGTTTTTATATATTCATGGTTATCTGGATATTTTGTAAGATCCCATGGTTCGATTCGTTCCGTTATACATATATTTTCCTTTATCATTTCAATAGTATCTTTCGATACTTTCATAAAAGAAAACATGATTGTTATAATTTTATATGGTTATAACTTTATACGTTATTTTATTAAAAGTTAGGCATATAACCATCGTCATCATCTTGTACCACTTTTGTGAGATGTTTCATATTATTAGTAATTTGAATTTGATCCGTACTACAGAATTCACTCTTATCTATATTTTTATTTTCCTCCATAATATCAGCCAAATTGCCAAGGACTTCATGTTCGACAGGCTCTAGTGTCTGCATTTGCTCAATATCAATGACAACTTGGAATGCGCCTGTACCGAAGTTACCCTCTTGACCACACATTACATTAGCTGATACACCCCTCATGATGTCAAGTTCACCATGTCTGGCTGCCTTGAGGAACATTTCAGGTGTTTCTTCAAATGACGCCTTTGCAATGGGACCGATATTATCATTGTTAATGCCGTGTCTGAAAATGGATGTCATCTTTGTATTGTAACTCATTCTATCACATAGAATGTTCAAGTGGTGTGCGTTGATATATGTACCATCAAACTCAATGACTTCCACCAATTCATCGTAAATTGTTTGGCGAGCAGCTTCAATGCCCAAAACATTATACGTTTCAATGATATTGTTACTCGTTGTTCGTGTAGGATCGATATAGTCGAGTGCGAGAGCATCAAGAAGATTATTCCCGATTGTATCAAGCACCCATTTTTCAACTTGTTCATATTTGTCCTCTTGTTTCTTGACCTCTGTCACTTTACGAAGGACTACCTTTTTGATGTTTTTTACACCGCGAAGGACAATGTTGTTAAGAAGATTATCTTGAAAATTCTTTAGAATGTAAATTTCATCCGATTGGTCTAGAGTTGGATCATTCTTGCCCTTCTTAGGCTTTTTCATGCGAATGCGGAAGACAAGATTGTCGTCATTGTAATCATTGAAAACACAACTGATTTCCTCTTTATAAATTGTGGTTAACGCATAGTGAATGTCATCCATTGTAATATTCTTTTCAAGTAATATTTCCCTGTTCATTTTAATACGAATAACCCATTTGGATTTATCTTTTACAGCTCCTTCAGAACTAGTTCCACTACATTCATCGACAATGCTTTCGTAATACATGTATTTTGTCATAAGATTGTCGTCTTCACCAATCAATGTTTTACTATCGTTGGGGTCAAAACAAATTTGTACACTGGATACAACATCGCCTAGCTTTGTATGCTCGATATTATACATGATTGACTGAGCTTTGCTGCGCTCAAGTTCATCTTCGTCCTTCAACGAAATAGTTAGCGCGGGATTTTTGGGATTTTCAGACAAACTCAAGATTTCCTCAATACGAGGGACACCACGGGTCACATTAGACTTTGATGCAACTCCTGCAAAATGAAATGTGTTCAGTGTCATCTGTGTGGTAGGTTCACCAATTGATTGTGCTGCAATCATACCAACCATTTCACCTGGCGCAACAATTGATTTCTTATACGTCATTACGATTGTGTCTAATAGAATCTGTAGTGCACCGGCATTAAAACGTTTCACACAAATAAGTTGCTTGGGGGAAAGGTAATAGAAGAACAATGTTTTAAACAACTCGTTGGGAGGACAGAAATGAATGTTTTTAAGGGTTTCCATTGTTCTTTCTAATTTTTGAAAACATTCTAGGGGAGTAATATCGACAAGCGAATTTCCCGAAAGATTACACTGGTGTTGTATGTTCTGGATAATATGTTGGAACGACACAGAGTGATACACCTTATTGTCTGTTGATTTTTTGAATATATTATTGACGATTTTATCTTGAACCTCGATAAATTGTTTTACATACTTTTCACACATAACGATTAAATCAGCCTTTTGCTTTTTCACGCGTGCGTTTGCTTGGGGAGTAAATGGCTTACTAAACGTTTTATTATCGTTCTCGTCATATACATGAAAGTGAGTGTACATATCTTCCATCGACATTGTTGTAATGGGAAGAATTTGGCCTTCTACGCGAACTGTATCCATGCCGTCATCGCCATATGAAAACTGGACAATTTTATTTTTGTTATTTCGAACTGTCATATCGTATTCTACCTTCAGATCTTCCATGCCTTTAATCAAACGACGCTGAATATAACCTGTCTGAGATGTTTTCACCGCTGTATCAATAAGACCAACACGCCCACCCATTGCATGAAAGAACAATTCCTCGGGGCGTAGACCGGAAATGTAAGAACTTTCGACGAATCCACGAGCTGCCATTGAATCGTCATATTTTGAAAAGTGGGGAAGTGTGCGGTTGTCGAATCCATAAGGAATACGCTTACCATTCACATTTTGTTGTCCCAAACAACTAATCATTTGCGAAATGTTAAGGTCGCTACCTTTTGAACCGGCATTGACCATTTGAACAAACCGATTGTTGGGATCCAAATTCTTAAGACCGATATTACCAGCCTCTTTTGTAGCAACACTTAGGATTGCATTCACTTGTGTTTCAAATTCTTCAATGTCTGGCTTGCCTGTATTATTTTCAAATACACCCAGATGAATTGTATCAAGAAGGTCCTTTACCTCTCTCTTTTTCTGACTAATAATATCAACAATACTTTGATTTGTTTCTTGGTTTGAAATAAGATCACTAATACCAACACTAAAACTACTGGTATTCATATAATCTGTAATGATGTTCTGAAGATCATCGATGAATTTTGCCGCACGCACATTACCAAAGTCATTCGTTACGCGATGTAGAATGCCCTTTGTACCTGAACCAAGTAGACCCTTCTCCAACTTACCCCTCTTGTACGAACCATTTCGAATATCGAGGACATTATTAGATATTTCGGCATCCTCACCCTCCTTGAAGAGCTTGCTTTTGTGGATGAGTGTGAGTGGTGGCATAATCTGTGTAAGAATGTCTTGATATGAAATACTGGTCTTGTCTTGTAAAAGAGCGGGGTTCACATTGTCGTAATTCATCAATAAGTTCATAGCCTGTCTAGGTGTAAATGATGTTCCCTCACGAGTGAAGCGAAACGCACCAAGAAGTGAATCCTGGAAAATACCAACAATGGTTGCATTGTTTGCTGGACTCACTAGTTGATGATGAACTGCTGCCATATTAATAAGTTCCGATTCAGATTCCATATCTTGTGGCATGTGAAGATTCATTTCATCACCATCAAAATCAGCATTATATGGCTTGGTATCAGCAACATTCATTCGGAATGTATCACCTCGTTGCATTACTTTAACGCGATGTGACATCATGCTCATTCTATGAAGAGTTGGTTGACGATTGAATAGAATGTTATCACCATCCATCATGTGGCGATGTACGATGTCACCATTCTCGATTTGAACAATATTCTTTGCGTAACGAAGTGAAGTACATTGTCCGTTACTCTTCTCAATAATTTTGGCACCAGGCCAATTATCAGCTCCGTTCTCAATGAGTGTCATGAGGAATGCCTTGTTTCGGTTGTTAACTACCACAGGTTTCGTAATATTTTTAGCGACTTTGAGTGGAACACCAAGTTCACGAATCGAAATATTTGGATCAGCTGTAATAACTGAACGAGCACTATAGTCGACACGCTTGCCCATAAGATTGCCTCTAACACGTCCGGTTTTTCCATTCAAACGTTCCTTGATTGACTTTAGAGGACGACCTGAACGTTGAGCGACTGCTGCTACACCAGGGATCTTGTTATCCACTTGTGTTGCGATATAATATTGAAGCATTGTTGACCAGTCATCGATTACATTATCGGGTGCCATGGGTGTTTGCTTCATCTTTTCTTCTAGAATTTTATTTGTTTTGATAATATTTACAATAGTATGTGTGATGTCATCTTCACTGCGTTGTTGGGCATCATGCTTGACTGATGGACGTACAGCCGGTGGTGGTACAGCAAGAACTTGACAAATCATCCAATCAGGACGCGACCATAATGGATTAAATCCCATGAAGGTTACATCTTCATCGCTCACACGACGCAGAATCTTCAACGCAATTTCAGGACTAATACGAATTGACAAATTTTCCAATTCTTCCGCAGTCATACCTTCATTGGAGTCCCATTCTGCGTAAATGTTAGCAAGTCCTTCCTTGCGGAATTTGGAAGGTTGTTTGTAACCACACCCTATGTCATTTTCACATCCGCAACATTTCTTTGCTTTGTTTGCAATCTGATAAACATAATTCCAGCGTTCTTCATATTCAAGCTTCAATGCTTGCTTATATTTTTCCTTGTCGACAAGAAGACGACTACATTTAAAACATACACTTCGGAGAATTTTTAATAGGGTGTTCAAATATTGAATGTAAAACACGGGCTTGGCAAGTTCGATATGACCAAAGTAACCCGGAGTCTGGGTATAGTCCAAACCATCTGTGGGACAGATTAGACCAGGTTCCAAAACACCCATACGTGGATCAAAAAGTCCCCCGATTTTGGGTTTGTTATTGTCATATGTTTCACGCGAAGTAATCTCAGCAACCGAGGCACGTCGTATTTCTTCCGGTGAAAGAATACTGAACTGAATGCCTATGATTTTAGCTGACTGCTTATTTGCGCGAAGATTAGTATTATTCGGCATCTTCCTTATATACTACACATAAATTTTAGATTGTTTTAATTCAATTTTATATTTTAATGACAAAAAATATAATACTGGTTATCAATTTATAAAATCAGTATAAAAATATCATGTGTTTACATACTATCAAATGTCTTTCGAACAACATGACATAGTTGGTTGGGTAAAAAAGGTAAATTACATATATGTTGTTATATCAAAGAGTGCAACTGATAATGGATTTGATACAATGTACACTATCACCCCCACCAAAAATTTTCAATTACCCGGTGGTGTTGTTAAAACGGAATTAAATCGGAATGTCCCGCTACGTGAATTATATGATATATTATCATAATAGGTGTTTATTTGTATATATATATGTTAATTTTGATTTTATTGGTTCGTCTAAACCATATATTTCGTGGATTTGTAGATATCTTCAAAGGTATTCAATTTATTATTTTTCATTTAACTTATTTTTAAAAAAAATTGAAACTTATTTAAAGTGTATATGCGAATATATATACAAACGTAAATGACAAAGATGTCCGATACTATTAACAAGAAAATTACCACTCGTTCCAAGAAGGACGCCAAGGATGAGAAGAAGAAACACGTAGAATCTGATTCATCTGAGGAGGAGGAGGAAGTTGAGGTGGAGAGCGATGAAGACGATGATCAAGACATGGATCCTGTTGAGTGGAAAAAGTTTCTTTACAAGATGTTTCCATCGAAGCATATGCGCAAGCAAATCGATAAGGAATCCGGTGCTTCTGACGCAACCAGTAGTCCCAGACACAAGTCCAAGCGCCAAAATAAAAAAAATAAAAATAAAAAGTGTGAGTCCGACGACGAAACTGCCAGCGATGATGATGGGAATCAGGCAATCAACATTGTTTTGAGCATTGATCCAAAGAGCCTTCGTAGAGGTCGAGGCGAGGATTACGACGAAGATGATGATGAGTACGAGACCGAAGATGATGACGAGTACGAAGATGATGATGAGGAGGAGGAATCTGAATCCGAATCTGAATCTGAATCGGAGGATGATTCCGAAGACGACGAGGAAGATGGCGAAGGTACCGAAAAGGTCGTCACAGCCATTGATTTCGAAAAGGAAGAAAAGTTGCTTGATGAACTACGCGAGATGCTAAAGAACAACTCTACATCTGTTGTTATTCGCGACGCGATCGAGGCATCTGAAAAGAAATTAAAGGCTTCTAAAAAAATTCACGACAAGTGCGAGAATAAAATCAAGGTTAAGAATAGTACCAAGTTCAAGGAGCTTATTTCCAATAAGAAGAATATGAATGACTTTATCTTCTTTAAGGGACTTCCTATCGTTGAGCAGGAAAAGATTCTTAACGAGGTTGAAGAAATCAACAAGATCATTGCTGTCGATAAGCCATATCGTATTTCGCTTCTTGAGTCGGATATGCCAGTTCATTTTAAGGCATGTGCGATGAAGAAAATCAATATGCTGAAGTACATGGAACCCGGTGGAGGGGAGTTTTATAAGGTGAAGAATTGGATCGACACCTTTATGAAGATTCCGTTTGGCATCTATCATTCACTTCCTGTTTCAAGGGATGATGGTGTTGAAGCCTGTCATGGTTTCATGGAAAATGCCAAGAATATTCTTGATGAAGCTGTCTACGGATTGAATGATGCAAAGATGCAGATCATGCAAATGGTTGGACAACTAATTACTAACCCCAAGGCTATCGGCACAGCAATTGCCATCAAGGGACCTATGGGTACTGGTAAGACTACTCTAGTCAAGGAAGGAATCAGTAAAATTCTTGGTCGTGAGTTTGCGTTTATTGCACTAGGCGGTGCAACGGACAGCAGCTTTCTAGAGGGTCATAGTTATACATATGAGGGAAGTACTTGGGGTCAGATTGTTGACATTTTGATGAAAAGTAAGTGCATGAACCCTGTCATCTACTTTGATGAGTTAGACAAGGTGAGTGACACACCGAAAGGTGAAGAGATCATTGGTATTTTGACGCATTTGACTGATACTAGTCAGAATAGCGAGTACCACGATAAGTACTTTTCGGAAGTTAACTTTGACCTTAGCAAGTGCTTGTTCATCTTTAGTTATAACGATGAGTCAAAAGTAAGTCCTATTCTTCGTGATCGTATGTATCGCATTCAGACAAACGGATATGATTCTAAGGAGAAGAAGATTATTTGCAACAAGCATTTGCTCCCAAAGATCCGCGATGAAGTGAAGTTCAGTGAAGAAGAGATCATTTTCGACGATAATGTTATTCAGCACATAATCGAGAACTACACCAACAAGGAGGATGGTATGCGTAATTTGAAGAGATGTATGGAAATCATCTATACCAAGCTGAATCTTTATCGCTTGATGAAACCCGATACCAATCTATTTGAGAGTGAAATGTCGCTCAAAGTTGAGTTCCCATTCCACGTCACAAAAGATGTAGTGGATAAGCTTATTAAGCTAGATAAAAAGCAAAATCCTTCCCTACATATGCTTTATGTATAGATGAGGAGTGTGCGATATAGGTAGAAATAATTATAGTAAATTAAAATAATAACAAAATATTTTTTAATTTACATGTATATAAAATGTTT
>TARA_B110000285_G_scaffold235608_1_pt1 | contig 16718 bp, 18 predicted proteins | sample TARA_B110000285 | Tara Oceans TARA_B110000285 (sample SAMEA4397756) | marine metagenome | biome: Polar Biome; feature: [SRF] surface water layer (ENVO:00010504); material: water (ENVO:00002006), including particulate matter (ENVO:01000060) such as... | depth 5 m
GAAAGTCTCGTAAAAGAAAGTCTAGTAAACGAAAGTCTAGTAAAGCTCGTAAAAAAAGAAAAGGTCGCAAGGGTGGTGGAAAAAGTCGCAGAAAATCTAGAAAATGAATGAGGGGTGGATGATATCCATCTTATTAAACGCTTTTAATTTAAAATACTTTATATCATATGACAGGTTCTTTGTTTAAATTTATTACAAGAACCCTGAGAAACTAAGTAGTAAAATTAATTCATATTTATAATTATTAATAATATGAATTATATCAATTTATAATTTAATAAATATATTCCTAAATGAAAATCTTGTTTGTTTAATTGAATTGTGCGAAACTGTTAAGACGAGGCATCGGTAAAAGACCACCAGAGTTGGATGAGTTAACAGCACTGTAATTAGGGACTTTTTTGCATTCAAATGCTGGTTCAGGACATCTTCCACATGGAGGACAAGACGGGCAAGGTTTTTGTCTTGCTAATCCCGGACAAGTTTTGGAGTCAGGACATTTAGGGCATACGGGGGGAACAATTTCAGATTTTAAAATATATTTTGACATATCAATATCGTCATTTGAGGTCCTTCTTCGTTCTTCTGTTTCCAACTGTTCTTTATAATTACCTTTAGAAGAACCGTGTGCACCAGGTGTGTGTTTACCGTTATCTTTGTGATGACGAGTAACTTCTGTTCCTCTCCCAGGAACAACGATATCTTCTAAACCAGCAATAGTTTTACTATAATCATTATCATTCAACGGATCTGAAGTATCAGTATTTCTAAGCGTATCTGAAGTATCAGCATTTCTAAGCGTATCTGAAGTATCAGCATTTCTAAATGGATCATAATTGGAACCACCCTTTAGTGCTGGGTCTTCGCCTTGTGAATCTGTTCTTTTTTCAATTTGATTATTCATAGCATCTTGTGAATCACCTGGACCACTTTCAAAATATTCTTTTATGCTAAATCCTAAAGTTGATAAAAGTAAAACAACTATTATCATTAAAAATAAATGTAGTTTTGTTAATTTCATATAAATTAAGTTATGAAAAAAAAATATCAAATAAATATATAATATGCCTTTTAGAGCTTTAACACATAACAGAGTTAAACATTACATTAATGATAAAAATGGAAACACATTTACCTCTCAATCGCACTCACAAGCGAGTGCGATTAATTCCCAGAACGCAGTTTCTAATAATGGTTCAGTAACAAGTGTTCGAAATAAACTTAATATTTCCAATAATAATCCACCTTTAAAATGGGGAAGAGTTAATTGTTCTTCAAAAGCAAGTTTCTTAATGAGAACCGATGCTTATGGTGCGGGAACCAAAATTATTGCTGGTGAAAAATATTCTACGTATGCCCCTGGACAAGGTAAAGGATTCCCTAATGCAACACCACAAATTAGCGTCGGTTCAACAAACGCATTCGCACGAAGAGCTATAGCCAGAAGAGCAGTAACAACTTTGAATAATACAGGAGAAATGAAAAACTGTGTATGTGTTCCTAAACCAGTAAAAAATTTAAAAGGTGTATTTCACAAATAATTATTTTCTAATATAAATTCATAATGAATATTAAAGAGTTGTTTAATCCGTTAAGTCACAAATATTGTGATTATTTTTACTTTCTTTCTGTTATTTTCTTTGTTCTTTTCCTTTTCACCATCATAATTTGTGGTATGTCATTTTTTCAAAAAAAATCTATGAAATTATCGGATTCAATAATATTAATAACTCAGCCGCTTATATTATATTTTATTAACAGGTTGTACTATTCTATGTGTGTAGGAGCGTTAAATTAATTAATTAAATAATATATTATAAAATATAATATATTATGAACTGCGGGGAGTGTTGTATGTGTTGGTGTTGTTCTTTATACGGAAGTTATTGTGTTTTGTTTTGTGGGGCGTTGTGTAAAGAAATTTACACCGAACGTGTTGGAGAATACAAAAAAATACGAGATGAATATGATAATATTCCTAAACAAGTATCATCAAATATAGAAATGAAAAAAGAAAGATTTGTCAGGTCTCATTTACATACAATAAAAGAAGAAACGGTAGGTTATAGAAATTATAGATTCACATCAATAGTTTAATATCATCAATAGTTTAATATCAATAGTTTAGTAGTAATTACGGTAGGTTTTTAGATTATTAAATTGATTTGATGTATAAACTTAAAAAAGAGCACTAATAATATACCAGAAATGTTGGAACCATATATGAATAAAGATGAAATAGAAGTTGGTCTTGATGAAGCAGGAAGGGGTCCGCTTTTTGGCAGAGTTTATGTGGGAGCCGTTATACTTCCACAAGATGACAGTTTTAATCATTCGTTAATGAGAGATAGTAAAAAATTAAATGAAAGGAAAAGAGTAATAGCATTTGATTATATCAAAGAAAATGCGATAGATTGGGTAATACATTATAAAGATGAAAACTATATTGACAAGCATAATATATTTGCTGCTAATTATGATGCTATGCATGAAGTTGTAAATAAATTATTGGTAAAACCCGACCATATTCTTGTTGATGGGAATTACTTTAAACCGTGTATGTATAACGATGGTGATTATATAAATCATACAACGGTAATAAAAGGTGATAATAAATATACGGCTATTGCTGCAGCCTCAATATTGGCTAAGGTCGGTAGAGATACCTATATACAAGAGCTATGCGATAAATATCCGTTACTTGATGAATATTATGGACTAAGGTCAAATAAAGGATATGGCGCACAAAAACATATGGGAGGTATAAAAACACACGGTATCAGTCCGTGGCATAGAAAATCATTCGGTATCTGTAAAAATTCACAAGTTAATAAAAATTTTCAAATAAAATTGAAATAATCAATACATATAATATAGTATTTAAATAAATGTCTTCGATGACTTCAACTGACGCACATCAACAATATAATGGATGTAAGTTTGTATTCGCATATTATGATGATATAGACTTTTGTTGGTACGTTCAACCAAGAAGATTTCTATTAACAAAATGTGAGATTAAACATATGTTATTAGGACAGTTTATTCAATCTAATTGGTTTAAAAAAGAATATACAAAAAATAGCCAAGCATTATTTGTAGTATTAAAAGTAAAAATAGATTGTTCGACAAAAACAATAGAAAAAGATATGAATAGTTTAAAGAATCCTTTCCCCTCATTTTATGATATACCCCCATATGCTATTGAGGCAAGTTATTTTGCGATGCCTCGTGATATAATGACTGAATGTCATAATAAAGCGAACGAAGATGACGGTTTTAAATTTACCTTGAGGGCTCGCAATAATACCCTCGATAAGCTGACTATAAAAATATATAAAAATCCATTAAATTATAATATCTTGATTACACTACCTTCTTTTGACACACCGCTAAATATATAAAATTGAATTTAAAAAACGATTACTATAATATTTTTATAAACAATATGAAAATAATTGTATTTGATACCGAAACAACTGGATTACCAAAAAAAGGTAACAGGAGTATGCCTGACCCTGATACTTGGCCATATATATGTCAATTAAGTTGGCTTGTATTTGACGATGTAACAAAAAAGTTATACACAAAAGATTATGTTATTAAATTGCCAGATGGGGTCACTATACCCAAGGTATGTTCTGATATCCACGGAATTACAAATAAACGAATGCAAAATGAAGGAGTAGATATAAGGGGTGTTTTACAGGAATTTACAAGTGATTGGATGAAATGTCAAATGTTAGTCGCGCATAATTTAGTATTCGATAACAAGGTTATACAAACAGAATATATGAGAAATCAACCTATTAATTGGTTGGGGCGTCACCGAAAAATTGAATATTGTACTATGAACTATGGAATGAAATTTACAAATCTAGTAAGACAAAGTAAGTTTCACAGCGGAACCTATAAAAAACCCCCAAAACTGATTGAATTACACGAGGAGCTATTTAAAACCACTCCTGGAAATTTACATAATTCGCTGATTGATGTCTTGGTTTGTTTTCGTAGTTTCTACACGATGGTATATGACAAAGATATATTTGATGGAAAAGACCATCCAGAATTAACTGACTATTATAAAACTCTTTGTAATCTATAAACTTTTGAAATATCCTCAATTTAGCAGAGGAGGATGAGGAGGAAAAGGATGAAGAGGACTAGGAGGGTGATAGTGAGTGTAAAGTTTTCGGTGGTTGTACTAATGTTATTCGGTGGGGTGTTATTCGGTGGGTGTTAGTCGTATCGCTTCTGGTGGTATCTACCTTTTTGATTCGCCACTCATTTTGAATTAGTATTATACATTCGTTCTAAATATATTTATTAAATTTATTAATATATTTAAATTATTATGACCCACACATCAAGCAGTCTTCTTCTTCTAAAGTATTATTTTTATCAGGTTCAATTGTAAATTGTTGAGGTGCTGCTTTTGCCTTTGTTCTAAGATAATAAATACCCGTTTTTAATCCTTTTTTCCATGCGAAAAAGTGCATAGCAGTAAGTTTATTATAGGTAGGTTCTTTCATCCAAAGATTAATGCTTTGACTTTGACAAATAAACGCGCCTCTATCAGCCGACATCTCTAAAATATGTTTCATCGGGATTTCCCAAACAATTTTATATTTTTCTTGAATAGCCTTTGGAATACCAGAAACTCCTTGGACTGAACCATTCTGCCTAATAATACTATTTTTAATATCATCGGTCCATAATCCCAATTCAATTAATTCCCGAAGTAAAAATTTATTAATACATACAAATTCTCCCGCCATAGTTCTTCTGACATAAATGTTGCTGGTGAATGGTTCAAAACATTCGTTATTTCCTAAAATTTGAGAAGTGCTTGCTGTAGGCATGGGGGCAATCAGTAACGAATTTCTAATACCATCCTTTTTAATATTTATTTTTAGTTTATCCCAATCATATCTGGTAGACGGGCTGACGTTCCACATATCAAATTGTAAAATTCCCTCGCTGGCTGGAGAACCTTTAAATGTTTCATAGTGTCCGTCTTTACATGCTGATTCCCAACTGGCTTCCAACGCCCCGTGATACATTGTTTCAAATATATTTTTATTAACAATTTTTGCTTCTTCAGAATGAAATGGTATATCCATCATAGCAAATGCGTCTGCCAATCCTTGAACTCCTATACCTATTGGTCGGTGTTTTGTATTAGATGTAGTTGTTTTGTCAGTTGGATAAAAATTAATATCGATTACATTATTAAGATTTCTTGTAACTACTTTTGTAACTTTATGTAATAATTCGTAATCGAATGTATTTTTAAGAATATCCAAAACGGAAGAATATCCTCCAATCAATTTCTCTCCATTATATAATTGTGGAAGAGTAGAAACTTTATGTTTTTGTTTAAAGTCTTCAAAATCATCTGAAGATATAACGACCTCTGTGTAATCAATATTTTTTCTCCTTATAAGTGCCTTTAACATATCACACCATTTACACTCTGTTTTTGTATATATTGTCATACTTTTAGTGAAAGGGGATGGTGTTTCTGTTATAAATTTACTTAATGCAATTGAAGCTAAATTACACACGGCTGTTTCGTTTTCGTCGCTGTATTCCACGATTTCACACTGAGATGTTATTACACCGTTAAAAATACCAGCGTGTCGTTTTTTTTCTGTAAAACAAAAAGTTTTATCAATTTCTCCGTTGTCTACAATTTTTGATATTTTTACAAAGTGTGAAGCATTTCTTTGAGGTTCGTGTTCATTAATTATTAACCGTTTTGGTGAAAATCCTAATTCTACTAATTTTTGTAAATCGTTTGACCCTACCAATAATCTCCATAATTTTTTTGATTCATAATAAGTCGTTTCATTCATATTTAAAGTTACTTTACTTGATATACCACAAGTTTGCAACATTAATTTTATTTGTAAAAGGAACTCTTTGTGGATACAAGAAATCTGTAATGATTGATTTGTACCATTTATGCTTCCACCCCCGTCACAATATCCAGCAAACCAATCCAATTTACTTTGTAATGAATAATTGGTAGGAACGAAAAATTTCTCTTTTCGTTCTTTTTGGTTACAGTAAGTTCCGTCAGCACTAAAAATACCGTTAGTGTATGCTGATTTTAGTTCTTTTTTATTATCTATAACAGGATATTCACATTTAATAAGTTTCATATCTGGTTTCAAATTCTGAGCTTCTACAATAGTTACGTTTTTACTTTTAATAACATCCTGTTTTGATGTTGGGTATTTTGTTTGAATATAGAATTTATGATATTTTGTACACGTTAATTGAGCACCGTCTGAAAATTCAATAGTTAATAGTTCAGCATTATCGTTGGTTTGTTTGACTATAACTTCGCTGAATTCTTTACCATTCCAAACATTAACGGTTTTATCTTTGAGAGTTTCTATTGTTTGATGACCTTTATCTGTTAATAATAATGTATCTCCCTGAACACAACACAAATTTGAGCTCTTTATGGTGCCAAGATTTTTTTGATTTGATTTTTTATTGCAGGCATCTTTATAAAGCATATACGGAGTTCCTGTCTCTATTTGACTATCAAGAATTTTAAACCATAAATCACGAGCTTTTACAGTTTTGTTCCCTCTTCCTTCAGTTTCATATTTTTCATATAATTCTTTGAATTCTTCACCATAAACATCACTCAGTCCAGGACATTTGTCAGGGCACATCAAAGTCCAATCACCATTTTGTCCGATTCTCTCCATAAATAAATCTGGAATCCATAAAGCATAAAATAAATCTCTGGCTCGCATCTCTTCATCTCCGTGATTTTTTTTCATATCAAGAAAAGATTCTATGTCTCCGTGCCACGGTTCTAAATAAATTGCGAAGGAACCAGACCGTTTCCCCCCTCCCTGATCAACATATCTTGCTGTATTATTAAACACACGCAACATGGGGACAATACCATTTGAAGTTCCATTTGTCCCTCTAATATGAGACCCGGAAGCTCTAACATTATGTATATGCATTCCAATACCACCAGCCCACTTACTAATTTTTGCACAGTCTGTTAATGTATTATAAATTCCTTGAATACTATCTTTTTCCATTGCTATTAAATAGCAAGAGGATAGTTGGGGTCTTGGTGTTCCTGCATTGAATAAAGTTGGTGTCGCGTGTGTAAAATATTTTTGACTCATTAAATCGTATGTTTCTTTTACTTTTTCAATATCTTCTTTATGAATAGCAATAGCAACACGCATCCACATATGTTGTGGTCGTTCAACTATTACGGTATCAATTCTTAAAAGATATGCTCTTTCTAAAGTTTTAAATCCGAAATAATCAATAAGGTAGTCTCTGTTGTAATCTATCATATTTTCAAATTCATTTGAAAATTTATCGACGATACGCATTTGTTCTGTTGATATAATTGGATGATTTTCACCGTGGATATCTTTAAAGGCGTGTAATTTTTTACAAATTTCTAAAAAATTTCCTGATGTATTTTTATGATGATTTGAAATCATAATTCTACTAGCAAGAATACCGTAATCAGGATGAGTAGTAGATAACGATGCACATTGTTGGGCGGTTAATTCATCTATAAGGGTAGTTGAAATACTATCGTATAACCTGTCAATAATCTTTTTTGATAAATCTGTATAGTTGACATTTAATTCGTCATGACCTTCGAGTCCTAATTTTTTAATTCTGTTTAATATTTTATCAAAAGAGATAATCTCTTTATCACCATTTCGTTTAATTACGGAATCTTCGTGGTTCATATCTATACTATATTGTTTATAATATTTTAAATGGTTGTTTAAAATATTATAATTAGTTTTAAAAATAATAATATATTAATATTTCATAAGATGAGTAAATTTCTTAATAGTTTATTATTTTTAGCAGCTATTTTAGCAATAGGATTAGTATTATCAGGTCATAAGGAAAATTTTGAATTAATGCCTGATAATTTCCCTAGTAGATTATTGTTGGATGGTAGTTATCCTGTCAAAACTACAGGATTAATTGATAATAGTAACAAACAACAATATTTATTAAATCCTGTAGAATTCACAGGAGATTATAAACAAGCAACAAATAATAAAAAATATTGGGAAACACCTTGTAATGGTGAGGCTACTACACCAGATGTATGTGGTGAATTATATGGTGAAAAAAATATTGAAAAAGAGGCGATTTGCCGACCGGGATTCGATTGTCGTCGTGTTGGTTTCTTTTGTTCTACTATTAATTAATTTTGTCAAATGATTCTGTTCTAACCCTTATAACAATATTTTGTTTATCGTTTATTTTTGGACTTATATTTGTGTCGAAAAATAGAATTTTTGTGTCAGTTTCGAGTTTTTTTAATGTAGTTGGTGTTATTTTTTTTGATGTTTTTGATGTTTTTTTTGGTTTTCTATGTTCGTATCCAGATACGCGTTCTGATAAAATAGTATCCCATAATTCTTTAAAATCTGGATAAACAGCTTTAAACCATTTTTTATTTCTAGGAACCAATACACATGAATAATCTTCAAGATACCAATAGCCGTTTTTTACCCAAGTCATATGCTTATTTTTTTCCATTATAGTATCGTACCAACTATCAAAATCTTTTTTTGATATATCTACAGGAGTATATTCATAATATGGTTTTTCGTTATAATAAAAGTGTATCATAATACCTTTGCGAAGTCCGTTGGAGGTTCGTATATATGAATTACCGTCATTATTGAATTCCTCCTCATTTTCGTATGATTTAAAGACTGTTTCTAAGAAATCGCATTCATCCAAATCCCACACTTCCATTTGAATCTGCATTTGAATCCAATAATCTTTTTTAGGAGTGCCTGATAACTTTCTTGATACAGGATTTTTAACTTCAACAAGTCTTCCATACAAACTATTATTTTCATCTGTATTGATTCCGTCTGGAGATGCTCTTAGAAACGGATAGTCTGGATGAGCTTTACAACCAAACTCACCTACGGTGGTATTAAAATCAAATTCATAATGCATAATAGATAAGGGTTCGAATTTATGTCCATTATGAAATGGGGATTCTATGTTAACACTATTCCCTTTTTTAGCTATATCAATCGGCTTACATTTTCCATAAATCAAATTATTTTTTGCTGCTTGTGAATCAATTGCTTTCCATATATCACTGGCGGAAAGGCCTTCACGTCTAAAATTAAACCAAGCCTCTGTTAGTTGTTCGGGTTGTTCCACATTTTCATATTTTTTAAGCAACTTTTGTATTCTTTTTTTATCGGGTTGAACGACAATAGTTGTGCCCTCGTATGACCTACAATTATGGTTTTTATAAAAGTATATTTCCATAGCATCAGATATAGCTGACTCTAAATCAAAATTTAAACTATCTACTATGAATCCGTAATTCTCAAGTATAACACCATACAAAGACTCATACATTATTTGTTCAAAATCATATTCTTTATATAATTTTATATGGGCGTTTAACCAATCTTCAATAAAATATGATATGGTTTCTTTAAAATCATCAACATCGTTATCGTTAAAATATTCTTGCTCTGTTGCTGACTCTTCTATTTCTTTACTGATATCTCTTAGAACTATCAAATCATTCCAATAAGTGTCCATTTTAATTAATATATATGTATTTATTCTTTTAAATTAGTATCAATTTTGTTTTTTTTCCTCTTATGTTTATTGTTTTGAGTTTTATTTTTGGGTGGTAAGCTTTTTAAAGTATTTGTTTTTTTATCTTTTATACGCAACGTAAATTTATGAGTATTTTTGTTATAATGTAATCCGGGTATAGACTTTATAATATTTGTTTTAATATCGTATATAACATCCTTTTGTCTCTGTATTTTTTTCCTATTTAAACAATGTTCTAGATATTTTTTTAACTCTTTATACTGTTCGTCACCTATGTTTTTCTCCTTACAATAAGTTACCGTATATTCGTTTATTTTTTTTAATTTATCAGCTTTACTTAATTTACTCCACGGTTTTTTTTTACTTGCTTCTTTTTCACTTGTTAAAAAGAAATCAATATTATCTATAGTAGGTTGACTTTCGTATGCTTTTGAATTATGATTTAAAAGCATAGTTTGATATTTTATGTTTTGTAGTTCTTGACAAGTTTCACTCATTGTATATATAATAATATCCCGTTGAGTTTATACTATTTTTTTTAAGTATATTTTATAATGAAAAGAATTATAATAAATGGAAAACGAAATATTGAAAAAATTAAGGGAGAAAAGGGAAAGAGAAAAGTTACAGAAAATATAGATAAAAATGTCTTTGATAAATTGTTTCAAGTAGAATATTTAAATAAACTATATCTGGAAGAAAATTTTAATGGATTTACTTTTATAAAAAAAGAAGTGGAGAGAAAAATCACGGGATATAAAAATCAGGATATAAAAAAGACAAAATTAGAAGAAAATTTAATAACCTACGAACAATGTTTAGAAAAGCTAGTTATATCCAAGTTAAAATGTTATTACTGTAAAAAAGAATGTTTATTAACATATGAAAATGTAAGAGAAGAATCACAATGGACTTTGGATAGATTAGATAATTCACAAGGACATAATAAAGATAATGTTGTTATATGTTGTTTAAAGTGCAACTTGAAAAGAAGAACGCTAGACGATAAAAAATTTAAATTTTCTAAACAAATGAGAATAATTAAAACTTTTTAGCATTAAAATAACGAATAATAAAATAATGAATATTATGTATAATGAGTGGATATGTACCAAAAAGAGTATCTAGTACAAGAACTGCGATGGGAACAACCGACCAAAGACCGTTGGGGTCTGGCTCTGTGATGCTTGGATTAGTAGGGGGGATAGGAGCATCTAATTGGTCAAGCAGAGTAAATAAAAGAAGAGCATATGCTAGTATGTTAAAAAAGGAATGTGTTCAAGGAGAAAGAAGTGCGGCTTCATGCAAACAAACTACGGTTAATTATGCAGTAGATACAATTGTGCCTGTGATTACGGTTACGAGTGGAACTGATACGGTGTCACAAGGTGTTACTTGGGTGGATGCTGGAGCTACATCCGATGGCGGAGAACTGGTCACCACAACAGGCACCGTAGATACAAGTAACCTCGGAACATACACGATTACATACACAGCCACCGATGCAGCAGGAAATGTTGGAACCGCAACCAGAACTGTTACAGTAGTAGTAGATATAACAGCTCCGGTGATTACGGTTACGAGTGGAACTGATACGGTGACACAGAGCACCCTTCAGGCTCGTGTTACTTGGATGGATGCTGGAGCTACATCCGATGGGGGAGAAATAGTCACCACAACAGGCACCGTAGATACAAGTATCATCGGAACATACACGATTACATACACAGCCGCCGATGCAGCAGGAAATGTTGGAACCGCAACCAGAACTGTTACAGTAACAGCGTAATTAATAGTTATTAATGATACAAACATATAATAGTTACAAATACTACTAACGTGTTAAAAAAGTGTTAAAAAATAAGTAGCGAAAAATGTAATACAACTACATCATAATTATAAGCACCTTTTAGGATATTTACCATATAATTGTCTATATTGTAAATATTTTACAGCCTTGTAACGAGTCATTTTTATATAATGAAAATTCCTCCATAATTTTTGAAATTTTTCTATACCGTAGTTTCTAATACCAAATCGTCTATCACGATAATAATATGCTTTTCTAATAATACATGGGACATGCGATGACCAAGATGGTATGATTTGTCCTGAGTTATCTCGAGCGTCAGCAAAATCTAACGCAGAATCTATTTGTTCTATGATATCATAATCATCATATTCGTCATCTGATGAATCTGAATCGTAATAATGCGTATCCCAACATATTAAATATTTTGTACTAAGATATTTAACACATTCTGTTTCGTTAGACGAAACACCGTGGTAACTTTCTCTCCATTTTTGTATAACAGCAACACAAGGTGGTGTATTTGTTCTGTTTTCACTCATTTATATTGATATAATTATATGTTTTATTATTATATCAATTTATAAATTTATAACGCTCCCTATAAACGCAATATATATATGAGGGTGTAATTTTAAACGAATGTAATCGAATATAATAGGTTTTCTAATGTAATTAGAATTTTGTATGTAAAATGTAGTTTGTATTTTGTAAAACCATTCGCCACCTTTTACTATTAAAGATTCCATATCTTCTACTAATTCAGTTTTTGGATTAATTCTTGATATTAGACTAATGAAATCTTTATTTACAATTGGTGAAAACCCTTTTATTATAAATTCTTCAAAATATTTATTGAATATTCTCTCCATAAAAAAATATTGAATGTTCATTTTATAATATATAATATAAAATATATATTATTCTATTTAATTTAGTATGACCTTTTCAGCTATAATTATTTTATCTTTCACAATTTTATGAAAATAAAGATATCCTGTTGCTATTTTTCTTCTCCTTAAATGATGAGAATATTTCCACTTGTCTCTACGTAATTTAGTGTATTCTTTCATAATACAACTATTTGTTAATCCTGTAGGTTGTTTTTGTCTCCAATCTCGAAATAGTTTTTTCTTTTTCTTTTCAGTTTCCTCTGTTTTTTTAATAGCCTTTACCCTTTTTACAATTTCCTTATCAGCATTTTTTTTTCTAGCATAGCAACAAGCATTTTTATAATAATCTTTCCATAAAATCCTCTCGGAATAATTCTCTATGGTCGTCGTGTGGTTATATGCGTGTTGATAATTAATACCCTGGTTTTGACAAAGAGGACAAGTATTATGATTAGTTCTAAACCAATGCATAATACAACTAACGTGATAAGTGTGGTCGCATTCAGGTAAGCTATATAAATTATTTGATAAATCTTCATGACAAATAGCACATATGTCAGTCATTTACATAATATTGTATTGCGTCTTTAATAAAATAAATAAAAATAGTTATTAATAAAAATGAATGGAGAGAAAAAGGTGAGATTTTCAAAATATAATTTACAAAAATGGTATTCTTCTGTAGAATCAGAATATAAAAAAACATTAAGAACAAAAAACAAGGAAAAAATAATAGATATGCGTGATAAACCAGAGATTGAAGAGGAACTTGTGAAAACGCACGAAAAAACATATACAAAAAAGGAGATATGTGGTAAGCGTATGGCTAACAGGGATTTAGCTATACAAGGATTATGTAATCCTTTTATGAAAAAAAATGACTATTTAGAAGATTTAAGTAATCAAGATAATTTTCTACGCCCCCAAGATAGTAATTATAAAAAGAAGATTGCATAAGTATTTAAAGATTGAAAGCTAAAGAATTAATATATATATGACAACATTAATAACACAAAATAGTTTATTATTAACTAAATTATTAGAATTTTATAATAAAGATGGAAATATGGAGAGAATTTTGCCTATAATTAATGGAGAATCCTTGGTATCTTTAAGATTAATTGATTGGTTTGCTACGAATTATTCCAAGAAAAATTATACAGTTTATCCTTTAACAATGAAAAATGGAGATGAGAAAAGATTTAAAGTGTATATTGATTATAAATTAAAGTTAAAGGCCTATTCAAAAAAAAGATTTGATCCATTTTGTAGATGGGATAGAATTACGATTCCTTATAAAGAAGATACATATATTCAAACAACAATAGGACAATTAAATTTTTTTAGATGGGCATTAGAAAATAAAATTCTGGATTGTATTGAAAAAAATTTAACAAAAATAAACAACGATATGAATAATCGCAATAGTACAGCAAAAAATAGAAAAGATATAAAAACAATAAAAACGAGAAAAAAACGAGAAGAATTATCTATATCCGCATCTAAAAGTATTAAAAAGGAACAAGTGGAAATAATAGTAGAATTTAAGTAAATATAATTTTATATATAGATTATATATGAAATTATTAATTTTAGGATTAATTTTAATAGGTATAGTATTAATTCAAATATATTATGTGAATAAAAATAGGGAGAATTTTGAGTCAGAATTAGATAAAGCTTTAGTGGATGGGGAAAGGCAGTTTATGGCAGGACAAGATAAATATTGGAATATTCGTTCTCAAGGAATCGGTTCTGGATTAATAACAACAAAACCAGACATAAATGAATGGGTTAAACTGGATGAAAATAAAAATTTACAAAAATATGTTCCAAAAAATGGATTAGACCAAAGAGATATAGATACAAAAATAGTAAATTGTAGGGCATTAACAAAATGCGAACAATTAACAGGTAAGAATGGTTGTGGTTATTGTGCAATGGATAAAGAATTTAGATTTGGAACAAAGGATGGCCCAACTGCCGATGTATGTCCTAAAAACGCATGGTCAACCGATGCTGGAAAATGTCAAGAATTAAGAGAAAAAGAAATATGTTCTAATGTGCAAAGTTGTGGAGATTTATATGGTGAAGCTGCTAAAATTTGTGGATATTGTCCCACAACAGGTAAGGCGATGGTAATGGAAAAAGTAGGAGAAAAATATTTTCCAAAATACAGTGACGATACTTGTGATGCGGATGGATTTGGTTTATTACCAGGAGATAAATGTGGTAAATTTTTAAAAGATCATCCTTGTATAACTCCTTATTATTTGTCTGGACCCCATCCAGAAGAATGTGTTAAAAAATTATGGAAAAATTCAAATTGTACTGATTCTACTCCTTACGGAAAAAGCTTTAAGGATTTAGGAAAGGTAATTACCATGCCTTATAAAGAAGCAGGAATTAAAATGTTACAAACAAATACAGAAACAAGAAGTTCTGATTATAACACAGCTGTAAATAATAGCGATATTTGTTTTGGAAATAACGATAATATTGATCCTTGTGACCCAAAATATTCTAAAAATAATATCCCTCATCCAGCGTGTTTAAGAAAAGAATTCAAAGAAGCAGGATGTAATGAACAAGGGAAAGGTTGGGCTTTATTAAAAGGGGAAAACTGGAATAATGCTAAAAAACAAGTATCTCAGGTTTCAAAATATTCCAAGGCACAAAACACCTGGAGCGCGTTTGGGTTTAAATATCCTTTTTCTACAGAAACAACGGTTGGGGAATATAAATCTACAATGAAAAGAGTAAACAAGTTAACGGTCGAGGCTGACGATTATAATACAAGAGCAGTAACTTCGATGCATTGTTTTGGTAGCACACCACCAGCCCCACCACCAATTAAACCAGGAGATACTGTTTCAAGAATAATAGATAGTAATAAATATGAAGGACTTGTCACCAGAATGTCAGGTGCGGATTGTTATATTTTATGGACACAGGGGACAAATTTAAATAATAATAATGTAACAAAAAGAGAAGGAACAACAATAAATGAACAAAAACAAATGTTTGGTTGGGACGGAATTCCACCCACTAAAAACCCAAAACTTAAAACAATTGTTAATAAAGCAAGATTAAATCTTAAAACAAGTTGTTCAAATAATAAATCAACTTGTAAATTAACTTGTAAAGATAAGATACAAGAGGTTTTATTTAAATATCCTCGTCCCCGGGATTGTATGGTTGGTCCATGGGATGAATGGAGTTCTTGTAATAAACCGTGTGGAGGTGGAGAATCAATAAGACACAGAAAAATAACATATCCTGCTAAATTTGGTGGCTCAGGCTGTCCGGTATTAGAAAATAGAAGAGTGTGTAATATGAATCCTTGTATGAATGTAAATTTTACAGAAAAAGTATAATTTCTTTAGAAAAAAATAATCAGTTAATATAAGTATGTTAAAATTTGTATTAACTATGGTAACAGTATCGATAATATCAGGTTTAGTATTAATAATATCGGATAACCAAAAAACAGGTAAAATGGTATTAGCGAGTGCTTCAACAATAGGATTATTTTATGCGTTAGGTACAACAGTATTTTGGTTTTTAAATTTTATTGTAGCGAGTGTAATTATGTATTTTTATGTAAACTCAAAAGACATCGAAGAAACATTACTAAAAATTATAGTTTTAACAACTACAATAGGAATATTAGGTTGGTGGCGCCAAACCCAAAAAGAAGGGTTTTTTATAAGTCCGTTAAATTATGTTTCATCTGCCTTTACAGCAAAACAATGTCAGGATGCTTGTCAAGGAACTTTAGGATGTAAATACGCACAGGTTCCATTAGCAACGTCAAAATCAGGGATGAAAACAAAATGTTGGAATAGTTATGGTTTTAACCAGAGAAAATGGGGTTCAAAATCACAAGGAGGAGAAACTTGGCTAAATAAATTATGGAAACCATCTATAAAATTACCAAAATCGGGTGGTTCTTATTCAGGTACAATACAAACTACTGGTAGTAGGCCAGATTATAAAGTAATAAGAGCAGAACACGTGGGCGGACAAGGTATGATACCCGAAGAAGTTTATTTACAGGCAGATATGCGCGATCAGGGATGGGGAAATCAAACCTGGGGAGTATATGTAGAAGGTTACGATAAAAACTTTAAAAGAGTATTTTCCAAAGTATTAAAAGCTCCAAGAACAGCAAGGACTATAAATCAGTCAGTATATAGTAAGATACCTATAGTTTCACCTGTCAAATGTGTGCCTGTATCAAGAATTAGACGTATGAAAGGTAATAATAGACGAATGCCTTGGGGGAGAACACAAAACCAGGATTATAATCTATGGGTATCTAGATGCGACTCATTACCACCCAGTAAATGTGCTGTAAGAAGAGAATGGCCTTTTGGTAGTGGTGGTCG
>TARA_B110000285_G_scaffold1416_1_pt1 | contig 16657 bp, 14 predicted proteins | sample TARA_B110000285 | Tara Oceans TARA_B110000285 (sample SAMEA4397756) | marine metagenome | biome: Polar Biome; feature: [SRF] surface water layer (ENVO:00010504); material: water (ENVO:00002006), including particulate matter (ENVO:01000060) such as... | depth 5 m
AGCGTTTCTGCAGCATCAACAACCTTGGATTCTTCTATGAGTCTACCGGGGCCGGAGTAGCCACAAGCGAGCATGCCTTCTTTTTCTGGCCCAATAAATTGGCAACCATCTTGCTCTAAGCGGGCAACGTTACGTTGGGTAGCTGCGTGCATCCACATTTTGCCATTCATGGCAGGGGCGATAAGAACGGGAGCTTCCGTGGCGAGGTAGATGCTGGAGAGTGGGTCGGGGGCAAGGCCGTTGGCGAAATTGCCCAACGAATTTGCAGAAGCGGGAGCGACAATTACCAGGTCTGCGCGATCAGCAAGATCGATGTGTCCCGGTTTCCATGCTTGTTTTTCATCTTCTAGGCTGACGAGAACCGAATGCTGAGAAATGACTTGAAGGGTGAGGGGGGTAATGAACTCGGTCGCTGATTGAGTCATCACACAGTGGACCAGGTGGCCATTTTTAACCAACTGTGAGGCAATGGTCGCTGCTTTGTAGGCGGCTATGGATCCGGTGATTCCTAGGATGATCGTTTTCATGTGTTGAGAGGCGGAGGCTAGAGGTTTTTGAGACGTGAAACCTTAAGCCGCTCAGCAAGAATGAGAGACTTAAATTGGTGGTAGTCTTGCTCACGTGTGTCTGAGAGCAAACGGTAGGTGTATTTTGGCCAGTTGCCGATTTCCCCAAGAGCATTTTTCATGCGTAACTCGATGACCTCTTGTGCATCTGAGCCGCGTCCGGTTAGGCGTTTGAGAAGTTCATCCTCGCTCTGGGGCATAACAAACAGATCAACCAGCGCGGCCTGTATGCTTGGATCATTACAGCCGCGCACCTGATCTGCTCCTTGCACGTCGATGTCCATGACCACATCAGTGCCTGCCGCAAGGTGCCTGAGGACTTCTGTTTTTAGTGTGCCGTAAAAATTGCCATGCACTTCAGCATATTCGAGGAATTCCCCATTGCTGACTTTTTGTTCAAAGGTCTCCCTGTTAAGGAAATGATAGTCATGACCGTCACGTTCTCCCTCTCTGGATGGGCGGGTCGTGCAGGAGGTAGAATAAATGGCCTCACCTTCATCTGCTAGTCGTCGGCAAAGCGTTGTTTTGCCGGAGCCGGATGGCCCGGACACCAATAGGAGAATGCCTGTTCGCTCAATGGTCATGATTTGATGGTGCTTGTTTTTATGTGGGTCGTGATGTTTCAGCTATCACGGGTCTTGCCTTTAAGCATCGCTTCGATAAAGGGATCGAGATTGCCATCCATTACGGATGAGATATTGCCAGTTTCCTCGCCCGTTCGCAAGTCTTTGACCATTTGATAGGGCTGAAAAACATAAGACCGGATTTGGCTGCCCCAGCCAATTTCTCCTTTGGCAGAGTATTCGCGATCTGCTTCGGCACGTTGTTTGTCTTCTTCGATCTGGTAAAGCTTGGCGCGCAACAAGGACCATGCGTTTTCACGATTTCGCAGCTGGGATCGTTCTTGGGTTGAACGAATCATGATGCCGGTGGGTTTGTGCTTCAGGATAACGGCAGTCTCGACCTTGTTGACATTTTGGCCGCCGGCGCCGCCCGAGCGAGCGGTGCTGATTTCAACATCAGAGTCGGGTATTTCGATATTGATGTCCTTGGATATTTCCGGGGTGACATCGATTGCTGAGAATGACGTGTGGCGTTTGCCGGCAGCGTCAAAGGGGGATATGCGAACGAGACGGTGAACTCCACGCTCGCTTTTGAGATAGCCGTAGGCATAGGGTCCATCAATTTTAAGAGATGCTGTGCGACAGCCGGCTCCGTCTCCATCTTGGTAGTCAACATTGGTGACGCTGAAGCCCTTACTTTCTGCCCAACGGGTGTACATGCGCAGCAGCATTTCCGCCCAGTCACAGGCCTCAGTGCCACCTGCTCCCGCTTGAATATTGAGGTAGGCGTTTGACGCATCGGTGGGCTTATCTAGAAGGGTGATCAGCTCAAATTTATCCAGCTCCTTGGTGATGGAGTGAAAGTCATCATTGGCCTCTCGGGCAAATTCGATATCGTCCGTTTCTTTAGCGAGCTCGATGACTTCATTGAGGTTACTAGCGCGAGCTTCCAAGGCGAGGAAAGGGATGAGTCGGCCTTTGACTAGGTTGGCCTCGCCAACAATGCCTTGCGCTTTATCCGGATCATCCCAAAAAACCGTGTCGGACATGATGGTGTCGTATTCGGCAAGTTTTTGTTCCAGTGTCGGAACGTCAAAGATACCTCCTGAGTTCAGATAGGCGGCTTTTTAGGGCCCCGGTATCCAGCGCCAGGAGGTCAGCGATATTGTGTTCACTCATGCGGGCCAGATTCTTAGCCGCTGACACGTAAGATTCAAACTCCAAATAGCAAAAAGGCGATAAGATCAAGGCAGAGGTAAATTTGTTGTTTAGTGTGAGGCTAAATAGCTTCACTATGACTTTCTAGATGGAGAAATCAGAGGGCATCATTATTCGGCTTACTAAGCTCACGGAGACGAGCTTGATTGTGCATTGGTGTACTCGCGACCATGGCTTGATCAAGACCGTTGCCAAGGGGGGGCGCCGAGCTAAGGGTTCGTTCGCCGGCAAGCTGGATTTGTTTTTTGAAGCCGAGCTTAACTGGGTGCGGAGCCGAAAGAGCGAGCTCCACACTCTAAGCGAGTTAGCCGTTCTGGATTACCGTGAAAATATCAGAAAGAGATATAAGGATACGCTGGTTGCCTCCTATTTCGTTGAACTATTAGCACACGTGGTGGAACCCGACCACCCTGTGCCTGAGCTTTATGATCTGCTGAAGAGAGGTCTGGGTTATATCGGTGATCATGGTGCTGATCAACGTGGGGTGTTACACTTTGAACATGAGTTAGCTCGTTTGCTGGGAGTTGCTCATGAGCGCTCCAGTGCAGCCATGGCTTTGGAGCAGGCGTTTGGCAGTATGCCTCGCGCGAGATCGGCTTGTATCGACGAAGTTGGTGGTTAGACGAGGCACTAATTTATGTCTGGTCATGAGGTTTTACCTAGTGTTAAATGCGTGCATACAGGTCTTACATTAAACATCATGGGTGTAACTGTAATCTAGCTCACCACAACAAATGGACTCAGGTACAGACAATTTACTGAACATGTTACATGATCGTGTGAGGCAACTTTGCCAAGCCGGTCGATGGGATGAGGCTAAGAATACGGCCAGCACGGCAGTTGAGAAATCACGTTCAAAATATCAAGAGGACCCCGAGAATATTGATGAGTTCTCATTCTCACTTGAGGTCCAAGGTGATTTTTATCGTCAATATGGTAATCTCGAAGAGGCAAGGAAGTCCTATTTCGAGGCACTAGAACTTCTCGAAGGTGAGGATTCAAAAACGGAGGCCTTGGCTCGTCTCAGCGCCAGTGTAGCAGTGGTCTATGAAACAGATGGTAACACAGACGAAGCCATTACTTTTTATGAGCGCAGTATTGAGTTGTTTGAGCGGATGGATCCGCCATCAGCGATCGATATCGCAAGTTTATGCAACAATCTGGCCTACATTCATAAGAGTTGTGGAGATTTTGACACCGCAGAAAATTTGTATCTCAAAGCACTCGAGCTTTATAACGAGCATTTAGGTTCAGAGGACGAAGAAACCGCAGCGATTTGCAATAACATTGGAGCTCTTTATTTGGCGGCGGGATGTTACGATCAAGCTCGTGAAATGTTTGTCATGGCTCTCGATGCGCGCCGCAAGGTGTTCGGCGAGAAACATCTGGAAACAGCGCAGGCATATGCCAACCTAGCAGTCGCCCTCAGTCACACTGGGGAAGAAGGATGGGCAAAAGAAAATTACCAAACTTCACTCAAAATCTACGAGGATAAGGTGAAAGAGGCACCCATGGATTACGCCACAGTGTCAGCCAATTTTGCTGAATTTCTCCGTGCTCATGAAGATGATAAGTCTGCATGTTCGGTGGAAAAGCGGGCCAGTAAAATGCTCAAAAGGGCACACTAGATTGAGCGCTAGATTGACTCAATAGCTGGTATGGCAGTCAGGCCTTTAATGACTTAGACCCTGCAGGTATCAGGAATCTATATGAGCCTGAGACATCAATGCCTCGATCTCATCAGCCTCGATGGGAATGTTGGACATGAGGTCCAGATTTCCCTGTTCTCCAATAAGGACGTTATTTTCTAGGCGTATGCCTATTTTTTCATCCGGAATATAAATGCCAGGTTCGATGGTGAGGACCATGCCTGGAGCATAAGGCTCATCAGGTGGGCAAACATCATGGACGTCGAGACCCAAGTGATGCGATGTGCTGTGCATGAAATATTTTTTTACGAGAGGTTTGCTGGAGTCTTGTTGTTTAGCCTCATCCTTATCAATGAGTCCTAGCTCGATGAGTTCGCCTTCCATGAAATCAATGGTTTGATTTTGGTAGTCCTTGGGCATGAGGCCAGGACGCAGGATGTCATTGCACTTCCTGAGAACTCGAAGAACAGCGTCATAGACGGCTCGTTGCCGTTTGGTGAATTTCCCATTAATGGGAACGGTCCGGGTCATGTCTGAGTTCCAATTACCGTACTCTGCAGCAACATCCATGAGCAATAATTCGCCATCCTGACAGCGTTGATTATTCTTTATGTAGTGAAGTACGCAGCTATTTTTTCCGCTGGCGATGATCGGGGTGTAAGCAAAACCCGTCGATTGTCGTTTGATGAATTCATGGATAAATTCAGCTTCAATTTCCCACTCGCCAATGCCTTGCTGGATAAAGCCAAGCACGCGCCTGAAGCCGGCTTCAGTGATGTCACAGGCTTTCTGTATCATCTTAATCTCGAGGGGATGTTTGATGACTCTGAGTTGATGCATCAAGGGTGCGAGCCGTTCATGTTGATGATGAGGGTATTTTTGTCGGCATTTTTCAAGTAATCGGACATCACGAGTTTGCACGGTCATATCAGCTCGTGGGTGCTCATTTGCATTGAGGTAAATATGCTCAGCTTGCTGAGTGAGGCGTTCCAAAACGGTGTCGAACTGACAGTTCCACTGGACATTAGAAATACCGGATAGCTTGGTCGCAATTTGCTGGGAGAGTTTTTCACCTTCCCAAATGGCAATGTGCTCACTGGTTTCTTTGATGAAAAGAATCGCTCGATCTATTTCTTCAACTGCATCAGGAAATAGCAGCAAAGCACTTTCCTCCTGATCGATGCCAGAGAGGTAATAAAGATCTGAGTTTTGTCGCCAAGGAAGCGTGCCGTCCGCATTGGTGGGCATCAAGTCATTGGAGTCGATTACCGCCATGCTATTAGGTTTGAGCATTGCCGATAATCGAGATCGGTTATGGATAAAAAGTTGTGAGTCGGCCGGGTCGTATCTCATGCTATCGGTATCAGTGGTAGAGGTATCGGATGCGAGTTTAGTCGTTACGTTTCAAATCAATTTAATCTCGTCCCCAGCCTAATTTTTGACGCAGTGTTGAGTAGAAATTACGGCCTTCAAGGCGAAGTAGCGGCAAAGCGTGCCCAGCTTGCTCGACTTGAATGCGGTCGCCTTGATTGATCGCCATGACATCACGACCATCTACGGTGAGAAACATCGGGCATTCGGCATTCTCAGCTGGGGCAAGTTCAACCAATGAGCTGTGTGAAACGACCAGAGACCGGTTGCTCAGCGAGTGAGGGCAAATTGGGGTGATCACAAAAACTTCAGCTTTTGGAGCAATGAGCGGCCCGCCTGCGGAGAGCGAATACGCTGTTGATCCTGTTGTGGTAGCGACAATCAAACCATCTGCACGATAGTGGTTGAGTAGCTCGCCGTCTACCCAGGCATCCAGCTCAACAAGGCGTCCGGTTTGACCACGCGCAAGGGTGACTTCATTGAGGGCTCGAAAGCTCTTCTTCTCACCATTAGCCGATGTAATGGTTGCGAGCAGTTGCATGCGTTTGATGAGAGTGTAGTCTTTTTGCGCCACGGCTTTGGCAAAGATATCGAGCTCACTGTCAGTGCATGTTGTGAGGAATCCTAAAGTTCCGACATTAATTCCCGCGACAGGAATGTCAGCTGGTCCGAGCTGATTTGCGGCATTGAGCATGGTGCCGTCACCTCCTAATACGGCGACGAGGTCGCAAGTGGCTGCCAGCTCCTTCGGGGGAATGCCTCCAGCCGCATTGATTATTTGGGCAGTTACGGTTTCAAGCACCGGCGTAAGTTTTTCACGCTCAAGAGATCTACAGAGATTCTTGATGATTTGATCTACCCCTTTTTTATTCGGGTTTGCAAGGATGCCTACTTTCACAAGCGCAGGCTAAGATGTTTTTTGGCAAAGTTACAGATTAAATCCATGTTGTGAATTTAAACGAAATCAGCATCTTGTAAAAGTTAAGTAATTGTGATAATTAATACCCATGAAACATTGTAGATCTGCTTCTCGACCAACAAATAGGTTTATACATGGAAGGGCGGTTCTTCTGGGCGCAGCTTGTGTTCTTACAATGTGTTCCTGTAACAAAATGAGCGAGCTGGTGGATCGCATCAAGGATATGGGAGGCCAGGGGAGTAGTCATTCGACCGTGGATGCCATGAATCAGAAGGAGGCGCAGGCTTTGATTGCTAATGAATCAAAGCTGGTGATGGTGGAATTTTACACCGATACGTGAGGACCCTGTAAATCTTTTGCTCCCGTGCTGGAGCAGCTTGCAAAGGTGAACGCCAAAAAAGTTCGTATTGTAAAAGTGAATGCAAACCAAAATCTTGAATGGATGAGGCAAGAAAATATTCGTGGCGTGCCAACGGTTCAGTTTTATCTCAAAGGAGAGAAAGTGCACCAGTTTTCAGGCTCTTATCCCAAGGATGTTATCCAGCAGCAGATTGACCTGCATGCTGCTTCCTGGGGAAAGGAGACCGATGAAGACGGCAACCCCATCGTGCCTGCCATTCAGCCAATGCCCAAGGAATGGATGCCTCCCGGAGTGACGCCAGAGTGATCAGGGTTTGATTAGCTCGTGTTTACTCTTTTTTTTAGCTGATCAAAAGCTCTGAGCTTGCGTAACTACGCCATTGACCCCATGGGGCTTAGTGTCTAGCTTCCGCGCCTCTAGAAGCCACCATATCTAATGAGCGAGGAAGCAAAAAACTACAAGGACACCCTTAGTCTGCCTGAGACTACCTTCCCCATGCGCGGGGATTTGGTAAAAAATGAACCCAAGCGTCTTGAGCGCTGGAATGATCAGGGTCTTTACCAAAGCATTCAGAAACGCCGTAAGGATCAAGGCGCGCCACGCTTTATTCTTCATGATGGGCCTCCCTTTGCGAATGGTGATGTGCATATGGGCACAGCCTTGAACAAGGTGCTCAAGGATCTGGTGTTGAAATCCAAGACAATGGCTGGATTTGAGACGCCTTATATTCCGGGTTGGGATTGTCACGGACTTCCCATTGAGTTCAAGGTGATGCAAGATGCAAGAAATGAGGAGCCAGCCGAGGTGCGCCGGCGTTGTTCCGAATTTGCCCGTGGCTTCATTGATATTCAGCGAGAGAGCTTTCGCCGCCTAGGAGTATTTGGTGACTGGGAGAATCCTTATTTGACACTTGATCCCACCTATGAGGCCGACATCATCAGGACTTTTGGTAAGCTCGTTGAAATGGACGCTGTCTACCAGAGCCGCAAGCCTGTGCTTTGGAGTTATGGCGCAGGAACGGCTCTTGCTGAGGCCGAGGTAGAGTATTTAGATAAAAAGAGCATGGCGGTGTACGTTCGCTTTGCTCTTAACGATGCCAGCGGTGATCTTGCTGGGGCCTCTATGGTGATATGGACCACGACTCCATGGACTCTTCCCGCTAACCTCGGTATCGCTGTTCACGAGCAGTTCGAGTACGTATGTGGAACTTTTGTGCATGAGGATGGGTGCAAGCAGAAGCTCATTGTGGCCAAGGATTTGCTCGATGATTTTGCAGGCAAGACGGGCTTTGTATTGAGTGAAACGCATTCTGGCTTCAAGGGAGGTGAGTTGGAGGGAATGCAAGCATCTCATCCATTTCTGCCGCGCTCGGCGAAGATCATTTTGGCGAATTTTGTGACGACGGAGACAGGAACGGGTGCTGTTCATATCGCCCCGGGTCACGGTGCAGATGACTATGTGGCTGGTCAGCAGAACGACCTCGGCCTGTTGTCCCCAGTGGATGCCGATGGTAAATTTACAGCTGAATGTGGTCTGGATGAATTGGTAGGACAGCACGTTTTCAAAACCAACAAACGCATTACGGAAATCCTCAAAGAGGGCGGGGACTTGCTCGGTAGTGAGCTCTACGAGCACCAATACCCACATTGCTGGCGGTCGAAGACACCGATTATTTTCCGTGCTGTTGAGCAATTCTTTATTTCGCTCAAAGACATACGAAGCAAAGCCTTGGAGGAAATTGACAAGGTCGAATGGTTGCCTAAATGGGGTCGTAACCGCATTTACGGCACGGTGGAGTCTAGGCCTGACTGGTGTATTTCACGACAGCGTACCTGGGGTGTGCCCTTGCCAGTGTTTTTTGATAAGGAGGGTGAAGCAATCATCAGCACGGAGCTGATTGCTAAAGTAGCGGATCTGGTTGAACGTGAAGGAACCAATATCTGGTTCGAGCTTGATGATGCAGAGCTAGCAGCGCGTCTAGGTTTGCCAGAGGGTTGCACCAAATGCCGCGATACGCTTGATGTCTGGATTGACTCTGGCTCAAGTCATGTTGCGGTTATGGATCGGCATCCGGAGCTTTCTACGCCTGCAGATCTTTATTTGGAGGCAACAGACCAGCACCGTGGGTGGTTCCAGAGTTCACTCATGCTCAGCATAGCAGCTCGTGGTGCGGCCCCATACAAGGCGGTCATGACCCACGGGTTTGTTGTTGATACTTCAGGCAAGAAAATATCCAAGTCAGGCAGCAAGCCGATTAATGCAAAGCATTATTACGATCAGTTCGGCTCAGATATCGTGCGCCTGTGGGCTGCATCGGTTGACTGGCAGACGGAGGTTCCTTTCTCAGACAAACTCTTCAAGCAAGTCACGGACCCGTATCGCCGTTTGCGCAATACCCTGCGTATTTTGTTGGGTAACATCAATGGCTTTGATGCGAGCACTCAGTCTGTTTCGAAGGAGGAAATGACTCTGCTTGATCGTTGGGTTCTTGAGCGTCTCAACGGAGTGATTTCAGAGTGCTGCAAGGCCTATGACGCCTATCAGTTCCGCAAGGTGTTCAATGAGATCAATCAATTTTGTGCTCATGAGCTCAGCGCACTCTATATTGATATCACCAAAGATAGGATGTATTGTGACGCCCTAGATTCTAAGCGCCGTCTTGCAGCACAGACAGTCATGCACCGTGTGTTTGATGCAGTATGTCGTTTGATAGCGCCCATTCTCGCATTCACAGCGGATGAAGCTTGGGAACATGCGGGTAATGAAGGCAGCATTCATGAGCAGGATTTCCCCGTAGTAGACCCAGATTTTCAATCTGGTGAAGCGGTAGCTCAGATTGATGTATTGTTGGAATTGCGAGCTGTCATTCAGACGGCGATCGAGAAGGAAGTTCAGGCTAAAGCGTTCAACAAAAATAATGAGGCGGATGTCACGGTGACCCTTCCCGAAAATCACCCTAGTCGAGAGCTTTTGACGAACAGAGATTTTGTCACCGAGTTTTTCATACTGGCTGATCTCCAGCTAGAGCTTGGAACTGAAATCACAGCTAGGGCTAAGGCCACGGAGCACTCCATGTGTCCACGATGCCGTAGGTATGAGCCGCTTGTCACTGAGCTCTGTAGCCGATGCAGTGAGGTTGTCTAAATGCGTCAGCCCTATTGATTGATACAGGCCGTCACCATGCCTCATACTAAAAAGTAGCATCCGATGAACAAGAATCTATCCAACGACAAATTGGTGAGGCAGCTGCTGTGGATCACCGTTCCGCTCTATATTCTGGATCAGATATCCAAGTGGTGGGTGGTCATGAGCTTTAAGGTTCCTTTTGTACTTCATGAGGGAAACAAATATTTTGTCCAAGAGGATACACGCCCTGTGATTGAGGGGTTTTTCAACCTAGTGAGGCGTCACAATCAAGGAGTGGCATTCGGCATAGGCAATGGCACGGCTTGGGCTCCTGTTGTATTTCTTCTCGCGCTGGTCATCGCGCTTTTTCTGATTATGTTTTTTTGGAAAAGGGGCGCTTTTGAGGGCCCGTCACGCTGGTCTGCGCCTCTGCTTTTAGCCGGCATTCTCGGCAACTTAACGGATCGCTTGTTTCAAGGTTTTTGGCTGGAGGCATATTCAGATGCCGGCTTCTGGCAACGCCTTGGACAGGGCTACGTGGTTGATTTTCTTGATTTCAAGCTGCCGCTCTATGATAAAATCATGCCCTCGAGTGGCGGCCACTGGCCGGCCTTTAATGTCGCAGACAGTTGTATTTCAGTCGCGGCAACGCTTTTGTTTTTGACAGCCATCATTGAGATTAAAAAAGAAATGGCTGAGAAAAAAGCGGCCAAGAATAAGCCGGTTCAATAAATGAAGGGATCCCTTCTTGATTATCAATTCAAGTCGATTAACATCAAGGTCGTGAAATGGGATAGGTTACCAATGAATAGGCAACTCAAGGCTTATTGGAAAGTTGCCCTTGTTTGTTTGTGCGCCTTTTGGGTAAGCACCGTTATTCCCTGTCACGGGCAGCAGCAAAAAGCAGGTGGCGAATCAGCCAGTGAATCAGCCAGTGACATTACATTGCCACCGGATAATCAGGTTTTAGATCAGGCCAATGTTTTCCTTGAGCACCCTGATGTCTTAGCCGAAATGGTAGGTCGGCTATCAAGGATGAAGGATGACTATGAATATCCTGTCTATCTCGCTGTTTATTACAATGTGTTGGATGCTAGTCTTCGGGAGCGAGCCGATCAGCTTTACGAGTCATGGATTGGGGAATCAGGTCGTGGTATGGTCATCGTGTATCAGCTAGATCCAGTGGTCTATGGCAATAACCCGGCAATGGCGTATCACAAGGGGGACGGTTTGGATCCGAAGTTCGGAGATGGATCTTCCCCGATTCCTGAGAGGGATATGATTGCCATGCTTACTAAGATTTCACCGCAGGTTGATAGTGATGCTCATGGGCACCACGCATCGATCAGCGCGCTCGTATTAGCTCTTGAGGCTGAAATAACCCGTTATCATGATACTCCAGCTGCAAGCTGGAAAGATTCGGACAGCTTGATCATGATTGCTGTATTCTCAGGATTTGTGATTGCGATACCCTTGATCGGCATGCTGATACGACGCTTGTTATTGAACTCCAGTAATCAGGCCAGAAAAACGTATTATTTCCCCGATGTCCAGGTCGCCTACAGGCTTGGGGCTCCGTATGGTGGTGGCTGGGTTAGTGAGAAGAGCTTTGCTCCACCTTCTCCACAGCAGTCAAACGTTTCCCCCGGTTAGGAAAAAACATCGATAGACCGTAGACAATGGGGTAGGCAAGGATGCTTAAAACAACTCCGCTAGCCAGGAAACCTACCACAAAGTCAGCAGGGCTACCCTCTACCCTGACTCCAAGAAAAGAAACTTCTGTGACTTTATCAAAAGGCAGAGGAATACGAACATGCTCGCGAATCCAATGACCAAAATTGATTTGCAGAGCGATAAGAGGGGGGTGGGTGAATGGATTGGTCACCCAGCAAGCAGCCATCGAGACTGGAATGTTGACCCTTGCCCTCATACTGGCAAGAGCAGCCAGTAGCATTTGAAAAGGTAGCGGGAGCATCGCGCAAAACAAACCGATGGATAGGGCTCCCGCGACGGTGTGTCTACATGGGTGCCAAAGTTCACGCTGGAATAGAGGTTTAATCAGAGCGGTGAGCCATGGGCGTTTTCTGATGTGAGGGTGGCGCAGATAGCGATAGGCTTTCCTAACTATTTTTAGGTATCTGCGCTTCATGGTAGAGAGAATGAGGGTGTGAGATGAGCTAAGCTCTTTTTGAAGTAAGGTTGCTCCACAAAGTGAATGTTTGAAATTAGTATAGATCGATGTGTTTGTATACCCAGCATGTTAGCACTGGGTATAAAAAACCCGCCACTGTGGTTCAGGGCGGGTTTGTAAAAGAGATTACTTATGTTGTAATTGCGCGTTGAATGAAGCAATTACCACTTCTGAGTGCGGCTGTGGTAATAGCGGTCAAATCCCAAAGTGGGTGGAAATTCAGACAAACCATCGTGAGGATTCATTTCAATGCGGTGATCCTCGCCACATCGCTCATAAGGAGGTTTAAAGGTTCCTTTGTAAGTGGGGCAGTGGAACGTGAAGAGTTCGTAAAATCCATAACCGATGCGCTTGAATGCACGTCGGGATCCGTCCATTACGCCGTATGTCCAACCGGCTGAGGAGCCGTATTGCTCTGTCTTGCGTACCATCTGCTCTGGAACTTCGACAAGGCCATAGAGAATATTACTGACGGCACGACCCAGCTTGCGGGATGACGTATAAGTGGATCCAGGAGGGGCCTGGATATCTGCCATCACACCTGTACTGGTGACGACAAATGCTGTAAGGATGCAAAATGAACGTTTCATGATAAATTTATAATGCATCTATTTTTATAATCATGCAATGCGAAAATTGTTTTTTTCATTATCACAATAGCCTTATTTTGAACTGTTTGCATTTGATTCGCTATTGCTGATCGCTATTGCCGATTGCTTTTTCTACCTTGCGAATGGCTCGTTCCGCATAGTCGATAATTCGGTCACTCTCATCTTTGGTGAAGGGACTCAGTAGAGTAATCGACCATTCATATTGCTGCATGGCGAGTCCTCCGATGATGAAATTTTTCTCGTCATCGGTTTCCGCTGTATCGGCCAGTGCTTGCCATACATTCTTCAGCTCATCAGAATCTCGTTCGCGATCGGTATTAAGAATTCCATCAATGGCTTTATAAGCATCCTTGCGCATCGTTTTGTTTTTCGGATTCTTTAAAAACTCAATAAGGATGGGTAGTTTTTCGTCACTCCCCAATTTGCCAAGTGCCGTAAGAGCCGCATTTTGATAGCTCGGGTTCCCTGAGTTGAGGGCATCATTGATCGCCTCCTCTGCCAAATCATCACCCGTGGCCCCGAGGATACGCAGCATGGCGAGTTTGATGTTTTCATCCTGGGCACTCTCATAGGCCTCATAAATATCGCTTTCATAGCTCGCCCCTTTGGAGGAGGCGCCAATGATTGAGAGCAAAGCTGTCTCTGCAGCTCGACGCACTGAGGGATATTCTGAATTCTTGACCATGCCGAGAAGCTCTTTGACATAATCGCCAGCTTTCGGGTCAGCGTGGCAGGACCGGATGGCGTAGATTGCGGCAGCGGCGGAATCTTCCTCGGAGCTTTCTTTGGCGTAATCAATAAGGGCCTGGAGGTTGTTGGGATTCGCCTGGAATCTGATGACATCCTTTAGAAGGCCAGAACGTATGCTGGACGGGCATTTTGCATCAAGGGTATGATTAAGGATGATGGTGGAGAGATCGTAGCCGCCATCAGCTTTTGCAAAACGCAGGACCTGCAGTATGAGTGGCTTCTGCTTGTTTTCTTGCATGCTAGTAGCCTCGTTGAGAATCCGTTTGAGCTCTTGCTCGGTCAAAAGAATGCCATCGAGTGCTAGTTTGCTTATGCCCTCATCGCTTTCATCATCATTGAGAGTCTTCGCCTCTTTCATCACCTCATTGTAGAGATTATCAAGTTTGCGTTTTTCCATGTAAGTCCGGCCCAAAACACCCGCAAGGATGACCACGGCTATGAGCATGCTGATGAGAGCCCATTTTGCACCATTGGAGATGGTCTTCTGTGCGCTTTCCATGCCCAGTGCTGAATCTCCTTGAATGGAGCCTCCGCCTTGAGCTGCGCTTGCAGGTTTTGTCATGGGCTGGGCCTTGATCTTAGCGGTTTTGGCGCCCTGTGCGTCAGCTTCTGTCGGCTCGTTGATCTTAATAGTTGGTGGAGCTGCAGCCATTTTAACCGTTGGGGCGGCCATTTTAACTGTTGGTGCGGCCATTTTAACCGTTGGTGCAGCCATTTTAACCGTTGGTGCGGCTTGTGTAACGGGGTTAGCACTCGTCTTGGCAACTGGAGTTTGGTTGGTAAGAAGCTTAGCCGTGCGGACTGGATTGGTTGGCAGGGTGGCCGTCATAGGCTGATTCTCCATAGCGAAGAAGCGTTCCAGCGCTTCACGTGCGTTGAAGGGTCTTTGGTCCACTTGACGCTCGATATGCCACATAATCCAATCAGCCCCCCACTGCGGAATGTCTTCCCTTAGTTCTTGGATCGGAGTGACGTGGTGCTGAAGGTGGCTGACCATGACCTCGGCGGCACTCTCTCCATCAAAAGGGTGTTTGCCGGTAAGTGCATAGTAAAAGAGGCAGCCGAGAGCGTACATATCGGTGCGCTGGTCCAGAGGCGCGCGTTCGAATTGCTCTGGGGCCATGAAGAAAATTGAGCCAAATACAGCATCGCCATGGTCAATGGTCTGCAAGGACGGAGATGATGAGAATTTAGCGAGTCCAAAGTCTACGATTTTAACCTGAAATTTTCCGGATGGCAGCCAGCATACCATGAGATTACTAGGCTTGAGATCACGGTGGATAAGATTCAGATTCTGCGCAGCGGCCAGTGCTTCTTCGGATTGTATGATGATCTCGCGCAGGTCCTCCCAGGTGATTGTGTTTTCTTCAACCATCTCATCAAGAGTGCGGCCGTTGATGAGCTCCATGACCACGTAGGGACCATCGTCATCTATTCCGGCATCATAGATCGTTACGATGTTTGGGTGCTGAATAGAGGAGAGAGCAGTAGCTTCTTTGAGGAGGTTTTTGGTGGCTTCCTCTTGACCCTCGTGTCCTCCGTCGGCGAGCACGCGTTTGATGGCAACTTCTCTGTTTAACTGCGTATCGAAAGCTCGATAAACAGATCCAACACCCCCTTGGCCAATTTTCCCTTTAATTTCGTATCGCTCTTTACTCATAGACGTTCAGTAAACCTATATCTTAGGTTCTTAGGTTTCGGCAAAACAAGCGGTGGTGCAATCATCAATTTCATTATTAAAATAAATCATCGCCGAAGAACTCTGGTAACACCATGTGTCATGGCTGCAAGTTTCGGTTGCGCATCAACTAGAGCTAAGGGATAGTCGGCCTAATGAGCGACAAAAAAGACAAGGATTTACCAGATCCAGACGAGCTGCAGAAGATGCTCAAGGACATGTTTGGTAAGATGGGTGCTTCGGTGACGATGCCCGGTTTTTCTCAGGATGATATGACCACGCAATCTCAGGGGGATTCGAGTGAGCCTCGAGAGGTGAAGCGAGCCGATGAAATTTTTGATTTTAATTACAAACCGCGCGACATCAAAGCTCATCTTGATCGTTTTGTGATTCGTCAAGACGAGGCTAAAAAGGCTCTCTCTATTGCGGTATGTGACCATTACAACCATGCCAAGTTCATGCGTTCTTACGAGCAAGAGCATGGTAAAACTCCTGATGGGATCGAGTATCAGAAGCAGAATGTGATTGTGGTTGGTCCAACGGGTGTAGGAAAAACCTATCTCGTGAAGCATATCGCCGAAATGATGGGCGTTCCATTCGTGAAAGCGGACGCCACTAAATTTTCAGAGACAGGTTATGTCGGTGGCGATGTTGATGACCTTGTTCGGGAACTGGTTCAAAAAGCAGAGGGTGATATGGAGCTGGCGGAGTATGGCATTATTTATATCGATGAAATCGACAAGCTTGCCAGCAGTGGCGGCAATAGCATGGGTAGAGACGTCAGCGGGCGTGGCGTTCAGACCACCTTGCTTAAGCTGATGGAGGAAACTCAGGTGGCGGCAAGAAATCCCAATGATATGAAAGGCCAAATGATGGCGATGATGGATATGCAGAATGGTGGTGATGGCGGCAAGGATACCATTAACACTAGGCACATTCTTTTCATTGTCAGTGGCGCGTTTTCAGGGCTTGAAAAAGTGGTTAAAAAGCGCCTCCGTTCCGGGCAGATTGGATTCGGGGCAGAGGTGGCTGAACCTCTGCATGAGGGTGAATTGTTCAGTGAGGTCAATACCCAGGACTTTATTGATTATGGCTTTGAGGCTGAATTCATCGGCAGATTGCCCGTGCGTGTGGTTTGTGAAAAATTGGAGGCCAAGGATTTTGTCAATATCATGCAAAATTCAGAAGGTAGTTTGTTACGCCAGTATGAGCGCGAATTTGCTGCCTATGGTATTCAAGCTCGCTTTGAGGATTCAGCAATCGAGCGCATTGCAGAGCGTGCGGAGACCGAGAATACCGGTGCCAGGGCTTTGATGACTGTTTGTGAAAGCTTGTTGCGCGATTTTAAATTCGAGCTGCCGGGCACGGCGGTCAGTGAGTTGACGATTGATGCGGATCTGATTGATAAACACGATGAGGTGTTGGCGAAGTATCGGGAGCTAGGAAAGCGGGGGGATGTAGCCAAGACAAAGGAGGAGGTAGTGCTTTATTGCCGTGAATTTCACGAACAGCACGAGATCAAAATCATCTTCACCGACGAGGCTATAGAGCTTCTTGGCGCAGAAGCAGCGAAGCAGGCGCGTAGTCCGCTTCAGATATGTCAGCAGCGTTTTAAAGATTATCAGTTTGGGTTGAATCTGATTCAGAAAAACAC
>TARA_B110000285_G_scaffold177636_1_pt1 | contig 16541 bp, 14 predicted proteins | sample TARA_B110000285 | Tara Oceans TARA_B110000285 (sample SAMEA4397756) | marine metagenome | biome: Polar Biome; feature: [SRF] surface water layer (ENVO:00010504); material: water (ENVO:00002006), including particulate matter (ENVO:01000060) such as... | depth 5 m
GGAGATACCCTTATAGAATCACCTATGACGTTAAGATCCAGACAGTTCGAAACAGATGCATATAGGGAATTATTTATAGACTATAACGACAAAGGAGCCAAGTGGATTTGTGCACCAAAACCGAGATTAACAGATGCTTCATATCAGAGAGACAACTTAAAGGAGTTAACACTAACAAACGTGGAACCTGTCTTTGATGCAGCAAATGTACTAAGGCATAACGACGACATACTTTATTTAAATTCTAACACAGGAAATAAAAAAGGACATACTTGGTTAAAGAATATATTAGGAGATAAATACAATGTACACTACTTAGAAAATATGTATTCATATTCTCATATAGATTCTACAATTGCTATTCTTAGAGACGGTCTAGCATTGGTTAATCCATCTAGAATAAACGAAAAGAACATGCCAGAGTTATTTAAAGGCTGGGATATTATATATGCACCACCAATGGTAGATATAGGATACAAAGGAGTTCTAAGAGCATCAGAATGGGTAGGAATAAACCTTATCTCATTAGATGAAAACACAGTATGCGTTGACAATAGACAGACAGAATTAATTAAAGAACTTAAGAAGTACAAGATTGAAGCTTTGGACTTAAATATAAGACACTCTAGAACACTAGGAGGCTCTTTCCACTGTTGTACTGCTGATATGATACGAGACTAATGAATAATGTAGTAATTAAAAGTAGGATACCTAAAAGAATTATAAAAGATGACTTTTTAGACTTCGATTATAAGAAACAACCATTAACTAACTCTTCAGAATTAGATAACTGGAGAAGTCAAGGATATACTCATGATAGTTTCTTAGGGTCAATGTATAACAGTACAAATCCAATGCCTAAGTGGGTCGATCAAATACCAGACGCACTAGGAATGACCAAATGTGGCTTTGTTTTCTATAGAATGGATCAGTTAGATATTATGCCACCTCATGTCGATCACTTTGACACATACTGTAGAGTATTTAAAGTAGAAAGAGAGTTAGTATATAGAGCAATTGTATTCTTAGAGGATTGGAAACCTGGTCACTACTTTGAGTACGATAGTAGGGGGATAGTAAACTGGAAACAGGGAGATTATGTAATATACAGTACAGATACACCTCATGCAGCAAGTAATATAGGAACATCCCCTAGATACACTTTACAGGTTACAGGTATACTAAAATAAACGTTATGAATTTTGTTTTTGAAGATATAGAGAATAAACTTAACCTAATAACAGCTAATACCTTACGAGATGCAGCTGAAAATAACTACCGGTATAATCAATCCCCATTATCAAACGATATTAACGATTTATGGAACACTAACCGTGAATTATGGAAAGAATATAACCCTAAAACATTCTCAGTTGAGAAACGCCCAAGAAAGTACATAATACCAGTAGGGCTTAACGAATCACCAAGTGAATGGGCAGAAGGATATGACATACAAACTAAACATGCATACTCAGACTTAATATTTTCGAACCTTCGACCAGAATACAAAAAAGATTTACATATAGGAAGAGCATTTTTACTTCTAGATGCAAGTTTAGAGGGATACCATGAAGATTGGATGTTCGATTACATACATGCACAATGTATGAAGTATAAAATAGCATTTAGTAGAATAATACTAGTAACAGGTAGTGTACTACTAGAAGAAAGATACAGTAAGTGGAGTAAAAAAAATAAAATTAAAGATAACCTACTACCCCTGGGATATCCTCACTTTTTATATGAAGTATACAAGAATACATGGACTAGAGAGTTTGTAGACTACGCACCAGTCATTGGATACGACCAACATCTCCAACATAAAGGAGAAACAACAAAACTGTTTAGCTGTACAAATAAAAGACCAAGGCCACATAGAGTATGGTTATACAATGAGCTATCAAAAGCAGGTTTAATAGAGAAAGGAGTTGTTAGTATGAGTGATTTTGACACTTCTATTGAATATAAAGAAGGAACAGTAAAAGTAAGTAACTCAGAACTATCTAAACTTAAAGATACACTACCAATGGAACCGTATGGAGTATCTTTTAAAGGTATACCTACTACATTCTTCATTAATAGGTTTAATGAGAAGCATGCTCTAGACACTTGGATAAATGTTGTGAGTGAAGCTAGGTATTATGATGGAGAAAACACAATTTTCCTAAGTGAAAAGATATTTAAAGCCATTGCACTAGAGCAACCATTTATAATAGTGGGTAATAAGGATAGTTTATCCTCTCTTAGAAAATTAGGGTTTAAAACATTTAGTAAATACTTTAACGAGACATACGATACATTAGGATATAAAGATAGAATAGCAGCAGTAGTAGAGCTACTAAAAGAAATAGACCTTATAGAAGATAAGGTAGGTTGGTATAAGGACATGAAAGAGGTACTTAAACACAACAGTCAACTATTAAAAGTACTATCAAAAAATAAAGTAAATCCACATATAGACCGGTTGTTTAAGCACTTCCATAGCACTTATTAAAATGAAAGTACCCTGTGTAGTAGAAAACTACGATTCCATACTAAAAATGCGACGTCCAAACGGTTCGTCTGCTACTTGGTACCTTAAAGAAGAAAGTAAACTAAGATACCCTGGTAACTTTGCTGACGCTCATTTTTTTAATAATAAAAAAGAACTCTCAACCTCATTTGAAAGAACCTTATACCCAGAATTAAACATAGAAGAGTACAGAGGAAGACTACCAGAAAAAGAACTAGAGTATACACAGCATGCTATTAATAAACTTTCAACCTGTGTTGAGTATATCTCAATCAAAGACCTAGACTCAGAAAAATATAAAGACCAACATTATTTCTACATAATAAGCATGTGGAATGGGGACTTTTGGGTACGGCATAAAGATATCGGGTTTGAATGTATAAATAAAAGAGTAAAAGAAGATATAAAGGATCAAAAATGTACACTAATCTTCGAATATACTGCAGAACCGCACTCATGGAACGGTAATGATATGTTTAAACTATTAGAACAGTGGAGAATAAAAGAAAGTTTCCCACCCAATAGTCTATACTTTTTATCTGGTAACTTATTAGCAGAAAAAATAGTAAAACAACAAAAATACGGATATATAGCTAAAGGGTTTTCTACATTTGAAGCATCTTTGAAACCTGCAACAGAGATACCGGTATATACACCACTGGACAATAGTAATTTATTCCTAAACTACAATAGACGTCCTAGAGTTCATAGATTTTTATTTTTACAGAATATATTTGAATTAGGAATAGAAAATAGAGGTCTTTATAGCTATGCTGGAGAAACATTTAATGATGAAGATTTTTTTATTAAGAACAGTAAACTAAAATATAAATCAGCAACTAATCCATACGGATCTTTTGAGTATGTCTGTGATGTAGATGAGACAGTAGCTAAAAGAATTAACGGGAAAGAACTTAGAATAGATGGACAAGACCTAGAACACAATCTAGCCCTCACTCCTTATGTAAATGAAGACTACTCTAGAACATTTCTATCAGTTGTAAATGAAACCAACATTGATAATGAGATAATGTTCCTTTCAGAAAAGATATGGAAACCTATCCTACTAGAACACCCATTTTTAGTAATAGGTAACCCGGGTACTTTAGCAGCTCTTAAAAAAATAGGGTATAAAACATTTTCAAAATGGTGGGATGAATCATATGATACAGAGACAGACTTTGCAAAGAGAATTAAAATGGTTAGTTTAGAAATAAATAAACTTAGCAAAAAAACAACAGAGCAGCTTATTGAGATTAGAAAAGAAATGCAAGAGGTACTTACCTATAATAGAGCCACTTTTAACATTACAAAAAACCAATACTTCTTAGGTAGAAACGACGTACTTCCTTTAGGTTCTTATTTAGAGACAGTATATAAACAAAAACAAAATGGCAGAAAAGTTATTATTTAGCACCGAAGCTTACGATTCAATCTTTGATGGACCAAGACCTAATGGATCTTGTGCCCTATGGATGATTCCGGAATACGGGAAACCTACTATTCCCCATACATTAGGAGAATGGAACTTTTTTGATGAAGACGGAAAAATGTTTGATAAAGACATGCTAAGAGTACAAGCATTCCCTGATAACTTTAACCATCTTAAAGTTGAGTATAAGTACCCACATGAGATAGAAGGAAGAAAACACCTATACCTTATCAACGTACAGAACACAAACTACTTTGTTCAGAATAAACATTTAGGATTTAGGTATATTAGTAAACAGTATATAGATGATGTAAAAAATGGACAAGCAAAAATAGTAATTAACTTTGACAACGAAGGTACCTCAGGAACAGACCATTACGATGACTTTGCAATTGTAGAATCATGGAGAAAAAGAGCTAACCTACCTGAATACTCAGTAATATTCGTAACCGGTAATCACTTATCATCGCAAATTGCTGCAGATAAAAACTTAAAGATAAAAACAGTACCACATTCTGATTTCGAAACCTGGAACATTCAGTACACACAGGATAAAGTGATTGAATTTAAACCAGAAGACTCCGAATATTTATTTTTAGGGTATAATAGAATGTTAAGACGGTCCCGTGCATTGCTTTTAGCATCTTACATTAAAAACGGACTATGGGAAAAAGGTAAAATAAGTGTTGAAGAGTACCTATATAAAAAAGGAGATTTTTACGGAGTAGAAGAAAAATGGTATGCCGAATTAGGAAAGCTATCCCCTAGGAAAATATCAGATGATTTATATTATAATTTAGCTTCATCTGTTAATATAGAAGACCACGAAAAGACGTTTGTATCAGTAATTACAGAAACACTAACATCATCAGATACATTATTCCTATCAGAAAAAACATGGAAACCTATACAACTAGGACACCCCTTTATGACATTAGGAAACCCCGGAACATTAGCACTACTACAGCAACGAGGGTATAAGACATTTAGTGATTTTTGGGATGAAAGTTACGACACTTTAGGAACTGATATAGAAAGAGCTGAAGTCATATGTAACAACCTAAAGAAATTATCTAAGTTAACAAAAGAAGAATTAATAGCACTTCGAATAGAAATAAAGCCTATCTTAGAGCATAATTTAAATATATTTAAACAGGAACTAAAAGATAACTTTTATAAAGGAGGAGCACTAAAGAAACTTGAAAAGATACTTAGAAAATTAATAGAGTAGAAATGGATAGAAAACTTATAACACTTGGTTGCAGCTTTACAGAATTTAGCTGGCCAACATGGGCAGACTGGATGGGAACTATATACCCAGAGTACTATAATTTAGGATCTGGCGGTAGCGGGAACAGGTATATCTTCCATAAATTCTGTGAGGTGATGAACTCAGGTATACTAGATAAAAATACAGACATAGTTATACAATGGACATCCTGTTTAAGAGAAGATATAATACACCGAGGTCAAACCCGCTATGCAGGACATGGCAACGTACTACATAGTCCTAAGTTTAATGAAAACTACGTTCAAAATATCTTTAATCCTTATCAAAATATAGTAGAAACAACAAACTTCATTAAACTGGTTAAGTTTGTATTAGACGTAAGGAAGATTAACTATACTATGTTCTTTATGCTTAACCCTTGGGACGGAGACTTACTAGGAGAACCGTGGTACGACGGAGAACCATCCTTTAAGAGATCAGAAAAACCTAAAATAACAAAAGCTCTAAAAGCTCTTGAAGCAGAAATACAAGGAAACTTTATAAACGATTCACTATCTATGTACCAGGTTACAAATCAAAAAGAATCTTACTTTTGCTATAAAGCTCCAAATGAAGAACTAAAGGTAGAAGGTCATCCAAGCCCTAAGACTCATTACAATTACTTTGTACATAATATACTTCCTTACTTTCCATACCTCCAGAATAAAGTACCCAACAACACAGAAAAGTTAATGCAGTGGGAAGCTTGGGCACAATTGCGAATGGGAGAAGAAGAAAAATTCGATAGAAAGCCTGAATTTCCATCAACAAAGACTAGATTTAGATAATTATGGAAATAAAAGGAAGTACTATTCTATTAAAATTATGGAATTTTCCATCTAAACCTGCAGAAGATTATAACTTACTGAAACACATTGAAACCGGAAAATACACTAAGATAATAGTAAACGGAGTTCAAGAATTTGCAATAGAAGATTGGACTAGTTGCTTCGGCATCACAGCAAAACGCCTTGAAAAAGCACTGGTAGAGTATAATATAGAGTTATTAATTATATACGGAACTTATGGATCATGTAACGAACAGGTAAATACAGACCCAGTAGTTAACACTACTGTAGTTTATTGGCCAATGTTTTTCTTACATGAAGCATATAATGCAGAGATAAATTATGACCTAGAAGAAGACATACCTGATGCACATATTGACAAAATAGGAAGTATGTTAAATAATAGACCCAGGTACCATAGGTGTGCCACTATAGACTGTTTAAGTAAACATGACCTCCTTAAACACATGCATTATAGCTGGCACGATAACCGCGATCATGTAAATACAGAAACATTTAACTTTAAAAGTTTTGATAATAAAGTAAAGAAGTTTAAGGATGACTTTTGCGGGAATGGAATGGGAGAATACGCCCCTTACGAAGTCTTCCAATCAGTACTACAGATAATCTCAGAATCTACAATAAACGGGTACTTCTATACGGAAAAGACATTTAATGCTATAATAAGAGGCCGACCTTTTCTAAACATAAGCCGACCGGGTAGTAATAAAACGTTAGAAAACTTTGGATTCAAGAGCTATCTCGAAGATTTTACTAAAACTAATCAATTTGAACAGAACTGGTTAGAAACCCACTCTAATCTTTCTGATGATTTTGAAGAATATGTAGACAGGTTCATCTACGCTCTATCCCACGATATTAAAAAATACATAGAGACACCAAAAGTACTCCAACAGCTTTTACAGGAGAAAATAGATTATAATAGAAAGAGGTACAGAGAAATATTAAGTAATAAGCTATACGGAAGACCCAAAGCAATAGACCTATTTATAAAGGACACTGAGTTTACTCCGGAAGAACTTTATTTATATATTAAAAGATGGAAATAAGAAAAAACGTAGTTATAATTCAAGCTTGGGATTCTGATGAAGGTCATAGAACTTCTAAGAACCTAATACAGGAACTAGATAAAGGTATATACACAGACCTCGTAGTTGTATCACCTCAGGAATACGAAGTGAACTGGAAAGGAAATATAAATGCATCAGCAAAAGAATTAGAAGCAGCTTTAGTGAAAAACAATGTAATGTGTACAATTATATACGGAAGTTACGATAAAGTTCTATTACAGCAACACCAAGACCCAGTTCTTAACACTAGTATTATATACATGCCACTTTTCTTTGCCTATGATGTTGCAAACGATACCCAAAGTGAATACGGTTTATATAGGGATATACCAGAGTTGCCAATAGAAAAAGTTGCTATCTCCCTCTCTAATAAACCACACAAGCATAGATGCCATGCTATGGAAGCACTAGGTAAAAACAGAATACTTCCCCATATGCATTATTCCTGGATAGAGACTTCAGAGCAATACCAGGAAAAATACCCATTTCACTCTTTCGACGACAAGGTAAAGTATATAAGTGATGACTTTAGAGGTAAACTATGTAGCAGTATAACACCAGGTGTAGAGGTATTAAAAGCAGCATTTGAAATAGTTTTAGAATCTACAAATAATGGATCTTTTTTTACAGAAAAAACATTTAATGCCATAGCTAGAGAACGTCCATTTTTAATCATATCCCGACCAGGTGAAAACCGCCTACTAGAACGGTTTGGTTTTAAATCAATTATTGATGAGTTAGGTCTTACACATGTAGAAGAGTATTGGGAACACCTATTTAGCAACACGCAGGAAACTAAAAACAACAAAAGCTACATATTTGAAATTATACACCAGCTTTCATTAAAATTAGAGTCCCATTATCAAGACCCAACAGGATTATATAACGAACTTAAACCAATAGCAGAGTTTAATAGAAAAAGGTTAAAACATATATATGAAAATAGATTATATTTTCCTATAGCTCTTACCCATTTACTACAGAGAACTAAGTTAACACTGGAAGATATACATGTAGCGCATATATTTGAACAACAATAGTTGTATAGGATTTAAATTTTACTTATATTTATACTAATAAGAAATACTACATATGAAAATAGGATTTATAGGAGTAGGCAAACTCGGAAAAGATGCTGCTGAAGTCATGGCTGAAAAGCATGACGTAATAGGTTACGATGTAAACGAAGTCCACCCAGAAAACTTCGAAATGGTACAGACAATAGAAGAGGTATGTAAGGATAGAGAAATGATCTTTATAGCAGTTCCAACACCTCATGACCCTGCATACGATGGAAGGTATCCAACAGCACATCTACCCAATAAGGACTTTAACTACCAGATAGTTAAAGACGTTTTAGAGGAGGCAAATAAGTATGTAACTAAGGATCAATTAGTTGTGTTAATATCAACAGTACTACCTGGCACAATACGTAGAGAGTTTATAGATTTAATACCAAACGGTAGATTCATATACAACCCTTACTTAATTGCAATGGGAACAGTAAAGTGGGATATGGTTAACCCAGAAATGGTAATAATTGGTACTGAAGACGGTTCAATGACCGGCGATGCTAAGATACTATTAGACTTTTATTATTCGTTTATTACAGATGGTACACGATATGAAGTTGGAACATGGGATGAAGCAGAAGCAATTAAAATATTCTACAATACTTTTATATCCACTAAAGTAGCACTAGTTAATATGATTCAAGATGTAGCTGAGAAAGGTGGCAATATGAATGTAGATGTAGTAACTGGAGCATTAGAAAGATCTACATACCGTATACTAGGAAAAGCCTATATGACAGCTGGAATGGGAGACGGAGGAGGATGTCATCCAAGAGATAATATTGCTCTACGATATATGGCTGAAGAATTAGATTTAGGATATGACTTATTCGATGCTATTATGAATGCTAGAGAAAAACAAGCAAAAAATTTAGCATCAAGGTTAGTACTAGAAGCAAACAAAGTTAACTTACCTATAGTAATATTAGGAAAAGCTTACAAACCAGATGTACACTATGAAGACGGATCTACATCAATACTAACAGGACACTTCTGTGAATCAGCATACGGTTCTAAATATAAAGTAGATTACGACCCTATTAAACCGTATAAAGCAGTTTACCTCTTAGGACATATGGGAAAACATCACGATTATGATTTCCCTATTGGATCAGTCATTATCGATCCATGGAGAGCCTATACGACAAATAAAGATATAACTGTTATACATTATGGAAATACTAGATTCTCAAAGTAAGTACTTAGCCTTTGGCTGTAGCTATACTCAATACGGATACCCTACCTATGCAGACTTTATAGGACAAGCTTTTGATGTAAGAGAGAATCTTGGACAAAGCGGCGCAGGAAATAGGTACATATTCCATAAAGTAGTAGCAACTTTAGACATGTTAAAGCGTAATAAGGTTAAGTTAACAAAAGACGACTTAATAACAATACAGTGGTCAGGTCTACCTAGAGAAGATAAACTAAGAACCGGAGTTCATTACTTTGAAACACCAGGATACCTAGGTTCGCAAGGAGTATTCCCAGACGAATACGTAAATACATACTTTTCACTGGAGCAGAACTTTTTTGAACTGTTAAACTACATTAGTATATTAAAATTAGCTTTTGAAAGCCTGGACGTACAGTATAGAATGTTCTATATGATGGACCCTACATTAGAAGACTTTTTAGGAGAAGCATTTTTTTCTAATATGTTTGACGAGCAGTCTAAGAACTTAAAAACAAATGGATATCTAGGAGAATTAAAAAAAGTACTACCTTTAGATATAGAATCAATTGAAACGTTCAGGATTAAGTATACAATGGATAAAGAACCTCCTTATTGTTACGCTTGGAAAAACGAAGAAACTGACGAGGTAGAAATAAATGACGATACTCATCCAACTCCGTATGCACATGTAGAATATGCTAAGTACTTATCATCTAAATTAGATAAAGATGTATTAAAAGAAGGTAACTTTGATTTCTCACCGGTTATCGCACAGTGTGATGATTATTTCAATCTCTCTAAAATAAAAGCAGATGCTAAAAAAGGTATTGCAAGAACTCAGATACATCTACCATTATCATCTCTTGGATTAAAAGACGAAAATTTTAGTATGCTATCACATACCCGATGTACAAGTATTTTACCTTACTTAGAACAATATAAACCAGTAATGTAGCATATGAGTAAACCAATCATTAAGTGCAGTAGATGTAATGAGACATTTAATGGAGGATTAGAATACCGAAAACATTTCTATACCCACTTAGAGGAGTGGGAAGAATCAAAAGATAAACTTGAATACATAATAGAAACAACAAAATGGATAAAAACACAGTTATAGACTTACAAGAAGAAGAAGTAAACAACCTCCTGGTACTTAAAAACCGCAGTAGGTTTCTAGTAGAAGAATTAGGACAAGTTTCATTATTAGAGTTGACATTAAAGGAGAGAAAAGCTAATGCTTTAGACTTTAGAGAAAAAACAAAAATAATGGAGCAAGAACTTTCAAAATACTTAGAAGAGAAGTACGGGAAAGGAAATGTAGATTTAGATACAGGAAAATTCACTCCGTATAGCGGTTAAGGATATTCTCCCATATTTATTAATGTAGAAACATATGCAACATAATACATACGGTTTCGAATATAATACGATATTTATAATAGTACTCAAACAACTTAATTAACAATAACATGGCAGAAACATTAATCTCCCCAGGTGTATTAGCAAGAGAGAATGATAATTCGTTCTTAGCACCATTACCACTTGAAGCAGGAGCAGCTATTATCGGACCTTCAGTAAAAGGACCAGTTGAAGTTCCAACTTTGGTAACTTCTTACGGTGAATACCAAAACAGATTTGGTACGGCATTTACTTCTGGATCTACAAAACAAGAATACTTAACTTCGATTGCTGTAAAATCTTACTTCAACCAAGGAGGGAATTCAATGTTAGTAACCAGAGTAACTAGCGGTAACTTTGACCCAGCATCTAACTCAGCAATCGCTGCAGCAGACGCAGGTGTAGCACCATTTACATTAGAGACTTTAGGAAAAGGAGCAATCTTTAACAACACTACTGGTTCAGGAGACGCTGGAACAGAAAATAGTGATGGATCTTTAGTATCAGGATCATCTGACAACATTAGATGGGCTATCGCAAACGTGAACAATGCAAAAGGAACTTTTACTTTACAATTACGAAGAGGTGATGATAGTAAAAAGAACCAAATCATTTTAGAATCATTTAATGACTTGTCATTAGATCCTAATGATGAAAATTACATTGAAGCAGTAATTGGTAACCAATCTAAAGGAAAGACAGTAGATGGAGATGGATCTATATACGTTAAAACAACAGGTGAATATGTTAACCGTTCTAACTACGTAAGAGTAGCTTCAGTAGGAAGACAAACACTTGATTATTTAGCTAACGATGGACAAACAGTAAATGTAGATGCACTAGGAAATTCTTTTTCAAGTTCATTACCTACTAATAACCAAAAAGGAGGATTCCATACAGGAGCAGGAGCTAATGTAACTGGAACAAACACTTACTTCGAAGAAATTGGAGAAACTACACAAGGTTTAGTTGCAGCAGATTATGCAGATGCAATTTCAATCTTAGGTAACCAAGACGAATATGTATTTAACATGATTTCAGCACCAGGACTAATTTATAGTATTGGAGCACACAAGATAGTGTTAGATTCAATGATCTCTTTATCAGAGACTAGAGGAGATAATATTTCAGTAATTGACCTTAGACCATATGAGTCTACAGTATCAAATGTAACAGGCACAGCAGACACTTTAAACAGTTCTTATACAGCAACGTACTGGCCTTGGTTACAAACAGTATCAAGTTCAGGTAGAACAGTATGGATTCCAGCATCAGTTGTTATTCCAGGAGTATATGCCTTTACAGATGGAGCAGCAGCACCATGGTTTGCACCAGCAGGTCTTACTAGAGGTGGAATAGGTAACGTTATTCAAGCTGAAAGAAAATTAACTCGCACACAAAGAGATTCATTATACAATGCTAATGTAAACCCAATTGCTACATTCCCAGGAAGTGGAATATCAGTATTCGGTCAGAAAACATTACAGAAAAAGAAATCTGCTTTAGATAGAGTAAACGTAAGAAGATTGTTAATCGAGCTTAAGAAGTTCTTAGGAGATACAGCAAAAACATTGGTATTCGAACAGAATACAACTGCTACTCGTAACAGATTCTTATCAACTGTTAATCCGTACTTAGAATCAGTAGTGCAAAGACAAGGTCTTTATGCTTACAAAGTGATAATGGACGAATCTAACAATACAGCAGACACAATTGACAGAAATCAATTGATAGGTCAAGTAATGATCCAACCAGCTAAAACAGTAGAGTTCGTAGTATTAGACTTTACAATTTTACCAACAGGAGCAACATTTGATGCATAATTAAAAAGTAGAATATTTATAATAAACAAAACATAAAATGGCAGTACTAGATCCCAACGAAATAATGTTCAGAGCTTTTGAACCAAAAGTGCAAAATAGATTCATCATGTATGTTGATTCGATTCCAAGCTTTATGATCAAGAACGTAACAGCTCCTTCTTTCACAGATGAGGAAGTAAAACTAGATCACATCAACTCATACAGAAAGATCCGAGGAAAAAGAAACTGGGAAAATATGGACATGACTCTATATGACCCAATCACACCTTCTGGAGCACAATCTGTAATGGAGTGGGCAAGACTATCTTACGAATCAGTAACAGGTAGAGCAGGATATTCAGATTTCTACAAAAAAGATTTGACACTTAACCTATTAGGTCCTGTAGGGGACATCGTAAGTGAGTGGATTATCAAAGGAGCATTCATAGTAAACATGTCACAAGGACAGTTTGACTGGTCTTCTTCTGACGTTGCAGAACTAAGTATTTCCGTTGCCATGGACTACTGTGTATTGAATTACTAGTAAAATACACTATATATATTACGAAGGCCCGATTTATTTCGGGCTTTTGTTGTTTTATAAAGTTTTTTATCTTATATTTATAAGATATAAAGTTATAACTAAATAAAATTTATGAGCACAGACAACAAATTCCCAAGTGAGCTAGTAGATCTCCCTTCTAAAGGTATTTTGTACGACAAAGGTTCACCTCTATCATCCGGAAAGGTAGAGATGAAATATATGACGGCAAAAGAAGAGGATATTCTCACGAATCAGAGTTACATCGAAAAAGGTGTAGTTATTGATAAATTACTAAAAGCCCTTATAGTAGACAAACACATTAACTATAGTGATCTCTTAGTAGGAGATAAAAACGCACTATTAATCGCAGCACGTGTCCTAGGATACGGAAAAGATTATGAGTTTGACTATGGAGGTGAAAAACACAACATTGACTTATCTCTTCTTGAGAATAAAGAATTCAACGATGCACTAGTTGAAGGAAATGAAAACCGATTTAAATTTGTACTACCAGCGACAGGTGATGAATTAGAATTTAAACTAATGACTCATGGTGACGAACAGCAGGTACAAGCAGAAGTTACTGGATTAAAGAAGATCAACAAGGATTCATCAGCAGAACTTTCAACTAGACTAAAGTATATGTTACTTTCAGTGAACGGCCAGGAAGAAAAGAAGGACATTCGTTCTTATGTTGATAATCGTTTCTTAGCGCGTGATTCTAGAGCGTTTAGAAAACATATTATGGAGCTATCTCCTGATGTAGATATGAGATTCTACCCAGAGAACGGCCCTAAGGAGGGGGTAACTATCCCAATAGGGATATCATTTCTTTGGCCTGACGCCAACTTATAGGGTAAACCTATTTACACAAATTCATGAGATTGTATTTCATGGAAAAGGAGGTTTTGATTTTCACACAGTCTATAACATGCCAATATGGTTAAGGAAGTTTACTTTTCAAAAAATGAATGAGTTCTATGAAGAACAAAACAAACAAAATGGGAAGACTTCACAAACACCTCAGAACATGCCTAAAGGACCAAACATAAAAAAACCATCTTATAGTACAAAGGCTCGCAACTAAGGCGAGTCTTTACTATTTATAACAAAGATATAGAACAGTGGCCGACGATAAGGACGTAAAGAACGAACAGGAGTTAAATAAGCAGCGAGAAGAAGGGATTGGATATTTGGACCAAGCCAGAAAACTTGCTGCCCTATTAACATCTGAGAACAGAGCTATAAGTGAAGAGCTTAGAGAACAGTTAGGCATTAGACAAAGGCAAAACGACTTTGATAAAGCTCTACTTAAAATTTCTAGGCAAATAACTCAATCTTCTGAACAAAATGCTGTTGCATTAGGACGTTCTGGTGACTTAGCTAAAGCTATGTTAAAAGACCAGTTAACACTTCAAGATGCACTTAGAGAAGCTGAGATAACTAGAATAGGATTAGCTCCCAAACAAGTCGGTATAGCTAAACAATTAGTTGATAAGAATCAACAGGCTTTAGATATACAGGATAAAATTGAAGAGATCCAGAAGAAGATCATATCAGCAAAGGGAGAGGAAAAGAAGCTATTAGAAGATAATCTTAAAAAACAACTGACCGTCCAGTCAAGTTTAGAACAGGACGTTGCAACAGCACATGAACTATTATCTGCTGAAGGCCAAAAATACGCCCTTTCCTTACAGTTAGCAAACCAAGCAGCTAAAAACGTAAATGTAAAAAAGCTAGAAGAAGTTGTACAGAATAGGATTAACGCTAGTATGGGTGTTACCGGTTCTCTTATTAAATCTGCCAAAGGAGCAATGGACCAACTTGGTATGGGATCATTGGGTAATTTGCTTAACATAGATAAAGCGAATACAGAGCTAAAAGAGCAGATTGATCTTATAGAAAGAGCTGCAGAAGTAAATGGACAGATAGAGATCAACGGTAAGAAGATGTCTAAGACTATGGCTATCACTTCAGCTAAAGCCGGTGTATTTAAAAATATGCTTCAAGGAGCATTTAAATCTGCTACATCTTTAGAGTCTACTTTAGCATTTACACTTAAATCCCTATTAGCAGGATCAGATACTCAAGCTAAATTCCAGAAAATGACAGGTATGTCTGCAACTGCAGCATACGGAGTAAAAACAGAAATGGCTGCAATAGCCAATCTATCTGGTTCAAACTTTATCACCTCAGAAAAATTAGTTAAGACATATGCAATGATGTCTGAACAGTTAGGAATGGCAGCATCTGCATTCTCAGGAGATACATTAGTCGATGTTACTTACATGACAGAAAAGCTTCACCTATCAGCTGAAGCAGCTACACAGTTAGCTACAATGTCAGAACTAAATGGTAAGTCATCTAAAAAAACAAATAAAGAATTAGGTAAACAGCTTTCTACATTCAATAAGCAGAACAAAACGATGTTTAGTCTTAAAGACTTAATGAATGACATCGGTACTGCATCGAAAGCAATGGTTCTAACATTAGGTAAATCACCTAAGTTGTTGATGAAGGCAGCATCTGAAGCACGTAAGTTAGGAACGAATTTAAGCGGTGTACAGAAAATATCAGACTCTCTTTTAGATTTCGAAACTTCTATAGAGAAGCAAATGGAAGCCCAACTTATTACGGGTAAACAGTTAAACCTTTCAGCAGCCAGAGAAGCAGCATTAAGAGGAGATATGGCTACTGTAGCAAAAGAAGTTGCTGGACAGGAAGCTATTAGAGAAGCATTTGCAACAAATAACGTAATAGCACAGCAAGCAGCAGCTGAAGCAATAGGCCTTTCCAGAGAAGAACTTGCAGATATGACCTATCAACAGGAACTTTTATCTTTAGGTGCTGATAAATTTAAAGACAAGTACGGAGATGTCGCTTATGAAAACTTAAAAGCTCAAGGAGCTCAAGATAAGTTTAATGATGCAATGGTTAAAATGCAATCTATATTAGGAGATATTATTGGAGCATTTTCACCTATAATCGATATATTTGCTAAGTTAATGTCTTTCCCTCTTACACCTTATATTATGGCTGCAGTAGTAGCTAGTAAGGCATTAGGGATGAATTTCGGAGGTATGTTTAAGAGCCTTGGAGGGATTACAGACAAACTTAAATCTGTAGGTAAAGGTCTTCTAGGAATGGTCACCCCTGCAGCAGATGCTGGTGCAGACTTAGCTGGTAAGGCCAAAGATACAGTAACAGATACAGTAACAGGAGGAATAACAGACAAAGCAGCTGATGCATTAGAAACACCAGAACCAAAAGCATCTGGACAAAAAATTCATGAATTCTTTAAAGGCCTATCAGCTGGATTAAAAGAAATGGCTTCAATGGAAGTCGTAAAAGGAGCATTAGCCCTTATACCAGCAGCAATAGGACTTACAGCAATGATACCAGGTACCCTTGGAGCTAAGTTAATGGAAAACCTTAATGGAGGTAAATTAAG